>SDBT01004667.1_pt1 | contig 23193 bp, 17 predicted proteins | sample 2277101 | NCBI WGS metagenome assembly SDBT01 (sample SAMN10404973, study PRJNA504765) | marine sediment metagenome | isolation source: marine sediment core GS10_PC15, 103 cmbsf | place: Arctic Ocean: Southern Knipovich Ridge | collected 2010 | reverse complement strand
GTACTTCTCGCTGTGCGAAGGCCGTAACGGCCGGATGTACGTCGGCACCACTAAGTACGGGATCAACGGATACCTGGTGGAATTCAATCCCAAGACCCGGAAGCAACGGATCGTGATTGACGTGCACAAGCTCTGCGGGATAAAGGCGAAAGGTATGAAAGCCCAGTCCAAGATTCACACGCGCAACTTCGTGGGCCGTTCCGGCAAGATTTACGTGGGCTCGAAGCAAGGCTATCCCGTCAAGGGTGAGAACCCGTTCGACTATCCCGGCGGCTATCTCATGACCTATGACCCGAAGGCCGACAAGGCCACCAATCTAGGCAAGGTTCCATTCCGTGGCCACGGGATCATTGACGTGACGGCCGACGAAAGCCGCGGCATTATCTATGTCGTGAGCCAGGACGATCAGAACCGCCAGTCCCTCTGGCTGCGTTACGATACGGCAACGAAGGAATACCAGGGGCTGTATTCTAACCTGACGTTTTTCGCGCTGACCCTGCTGGACCGGCGCGGCCATGCCCATGCGTTAAGCGACCAGAACCGCCTGGTGAGTTACGACCCCGGAACCGGAGAACTCAAAGTCCGCAAATTACTCCTGGACGGCAAGCCACTGAAGCCCGGCGAACATGACGTGCCGACCTGGGTTATCGCCCGCGATGGCCGGACGGTCTATTTGATTTACATGACCAAACCCGCCCTTTATCGTTTCGACCTGTTGGAGAAAGGCCCGAGCGTGAACGTCAAAAAACTGGGCGATTGCCTGAAGACCGACAAGAACACCGATTCCCGGTCCGCGCTGAGCATGGGGCCGGACGGCAACCTGTATGCCGTGATCAGGGAAAATAATCAGACCGGTTTCGGCGGCGGCTACCTGCACCACCTGATCCGCTACAATTGCAAAACGGAAAAGATTGAAGACCTCGGCGTGTTGGCGGTGAAGAACCCTGATTTTTTTGATTTCGCCGGCAAGAAAAGCGGGGGCAAGAAACCACCGTGGAGTCACGGCTACCATAAGCTGCCGGACGGCACCCTGACGCCGCTTCATTGTCACATGGCGCTGATTCTTACCAGGAAGGGGACTGCATACATAACCATCATCTATCCGTTCACCCTGTTAGAGATCAAACGAGCCGTTAAGCTGCGATAAGCTTCAAGTAGCGCGAGAGCAGCGCCGAAGGCGCAAAGCGAGCCGCAGGCGAGAGCGAAGCGCCAATCTGTCTCGCGGAAAATCGCCGGACCGATTCCGGCGCTACAATCTAAAATCTAAAATCAACGGGAATCGCGGCATGGTAGCCGCTCCCACATTGAAGAGAACATGTATCCGGACCTGATTACGCCGAAGTCACATCCTAATCTTCTCCAGGAAGTTGATTATGATCCTCTCGGGCTGATGCCGCCCGTCCCGCTGCCGCCGCACCCCCGGGTGTTCGTAACGGCCGCGCAACTCGAGCGGGCCAAGGAGTTGATCGCCACCTGCGACTGGGCCAAGACGGCGTTCCACCTGCTCGAGGAAAGCTGCCGCAAGGATGAAGACTTGCCGGAGGAATTGCCCGTCCCGGCAGACCCGGAACTGAACCGCCGGGTGGTGGACCTGGCCCAGCGCAATGCCCTGATGCATCTTTTGACCGGCGAAGTCGCGAACCGACCGGCGGAATATCGGGAACGCGCTGTTGCCAACTTCCGATTGCTGGCCCGCGCCTATGCCCGGTGGCCCCTCGAAGGAGACGCCCGGGCCGCGGGCGGGGCGCTGAGCGAGAGCGGGCTCAACCTGGGTTTGGGACGCGGCTATGACCTGCTGGCGGCGATGGGTCTCGCGGCAGAAGATGAGGCCATATTCCGTGCCGTACTGCGGGCCACCCGCCCGGTCAGCGCCGCCTGCAGCCATCGGGCCTGCGGCAATCATAATACCTGGTGTCTGGCGGGTTATCTGGCCGTAGCCGCGGCGCTGGGCGACCGCCAAGGCATACATGACGCCCTGTACGGCTGGGAAGGCGCCGGCGGCCGGTGGCGCTACGGTATTATTCATCAGCTTCGCCATGACTACCTGGCCGACGGCATGCACTGGGAGGGCACGCTCGGCTATCATTTCTATACTACGATGGCCATGGTCGAGTTTGCCAGCATGATGCAGAACCTCGGCGTTGACCTCTGGCACAAGGAACTACCGGCGCTCCAGCAGAGCGACGGCCACGACCTGCATCGCGCCTACGGCCCCTGGAACGGCAAGAAGTGCCTGAAGGCGGTGTTTGACGCGCCTTTCTACCAGACGTTAGCCAACGGCGATTTCTCGCTGCTGCACGATTCCGGGCTGGCGAACATCCGCGGCGCCTACATCTGGGGCATTATCTATGACAAGGCCTTCGAGGTCTACGGTGATCCGAAATACGCCTGGCTGCTGAACCGCATCGAGGCGGACTACCCGCCAGCCGAACGTGAGCGGCCCGGACTGCCCATGAGCCTGAACACCAGGACCGGCGACCTTGATTTTGTCCGCCTGGGGCGAGCGTCTTATCCCGAGGGCGATTTCTCGCTGACCCCAGATTGTTCGATTTCTCTTCTGGGCCGGCACGAGAACGGCTGCACCTTGTTCCCGGTGCACGGCTCGGCTATCCTGCGTTCCGGTGAGCTCGGCGCGTTCATGTATTGGGGATCGCACTGTGCCGGCCACATGAGCCCGGCTAACCTGCATCTGGACATCAACGCCAACGGCAGACGGATTACCGACGCGCCCCGCTCCACGGGCTATGAGGATCCGACCCACCTGACCTGGCACCGCAGCACTATTGCCCATAATACCGTCACCGTGGACGAGGCTTCCATGTTCCCTTACGACTTCGAGACCGAGTCTATCTGGGAAGCGGATAGTTGGCGCGACCGGCTCGCCGACGGCCAACTCGAGCTGTTTCAGCCGGAAACAAAGTTCAAGGTGCTGCGGGCCGCCAACGAGAACGTCTATCCCGGCGTGCGCCTGGACCGCAGCATCCTGCTGACTGAGAGTTTTCTCCTTGATGTTTATCGGGTTTTGAGCGAGACTTCGCATCAATACGATTGGGCCGTGCACTGCCTCGGCACGGTGACGGCTGAAGGTACGCCCTTCGAGCTTGGTCAGCGCCGGGGCTACCGGCATTTTTCCAAGGCGAAACGCCTATCAGTTCCAGGCGAAACCATAGCCTTGGAGTGGGATAGCGGCACACGGGCCTGTATTCTGCCACCGGCTAATGCCGAAATTATCGTGGCAAGCGATCCGGAAAGTGAGAAGAAGCCCGCGCTGGGCGAAATCGGCGAGCTTGAACCGCGCACCACGGTGATTGTCCGCACCTGCGGCAACGACGCGCTTTTCCTCTCCCTCTGGACCTTTGGGAATGAAGGCGCCCAACTTGCACTTGTCCAAGGCACGGTGCGGACCGACTTGGTGATATCCACCGGCAAGGACCGCTGGGAATTTCCCTGGGAAAACAAGGCTGTGCGGGAGATCGAGTGATGATCCTTGACCTGTCGCGGCAGGGAGCGCATGCCGACGTGGCGCTTAGCGAGATCACGGGACGGTCAAATTCGGTGAAGACCGATTGCCGGGTGTCGCGCCGGGATGACAGCATCCTTATCGAATTCAAGGCCGAAGACCCGGACATGCCGAATCTGCTGGCAACGGTTTCAGAGCCGGGAAGCGACCGGTTCCTGTATGAGGAGGACTGTGTTCAAGTTGCGATTGCCCTTCCGGGAAACGAAACTGTTTCGGACTTTCTGCTGGCAAATCCCCGAAAAAGCCGGACCGGCAATTTGACCTGGCCGGTGACGGCCCAGCGTCACGCGCAAGACTGGGAGCTTGCCGTCACCATACCCATTCCAGCGGATAAGGCTTGCCTTGGGCTCAGCCTGCATCGTTTCTACCGGGGTATCCATGGCGAGGTCTACGGCCTGGACAATGCCTTGCCTCATCCTCTTGACCATTCCAAGTTCGCGGTCGTGCTGCTGCAGCCTGATGCGGATGTCGAGGATTACCGGCGAAGTGTGCAGGCGGCGGCAAAAAAGGTGATTCAGGAGAGAATCGAAAAAACCGAGGCGCAGATCGGTACAGCACTTGAACAGGGCGGCGTTTCGGCCTCGGTGGCAACGGCCAAGGCGTTTGTGCGCGAGCGTGGAAAGGTCAAGCTCCAGCCGGGAGAAGGTTTCCTCTGCTGGAATGAAGCGTACTATCAACATGCCCTGGTTGATTTGTGGGAATTGACCGGCGAACGCCAATGGCTCGAGCTGGCAATCCCGCGGATGGCACAGGTCTGGTCGTCCCGCGCCGACCGCCGCGGTCTGCGGGATTCCTTCTGGAATGAAGCATTGCCCACGTGGTACAATGATCCCGAGACCGGCACGGCCTGCACGCTCACCACCGGCACAATTCTCGATCCGATTGCCCGGCTGCTGCGGGTGATTCACGACAGTCCGGGACTTGACGATCTCACTCAGCAGACCAAAGATTGGCCCGCGCTTTGCCAGGAAACAATCGCGTTGCATGACCGGGAATGGGTTGAGTTTCCTGATGGCTCGGGCATGTATCTCGAGCCATATCCGAAGGGCCCGCGGCGAGTGTACCCGCGCGGCGGCAGCCGCATCTGTCCGTTGAACCGCGCCTTCTGGCTGGCCCGGCCCATGCTTCATTTGGCCCGCATTCTCGGCGAGAAAGAGTATCTGCGCAAGGTCACGGCAATGGCCCGCTACTTCAAGAACAATGGCGAAATACTTGAAAACGGCAGTTTCGTCTGGGAATATGAAATCGGACCTTATCCGGCTGCGGGCGAGGACATCAGCCATGCCCACTGCCAGGTGCTTTTCGCTGAACTGTGCTGTGAGGAAGGGATTGTCTTTACGGAAGCGGACCTGCGGCGAATAGCCGTCACTCTGGAGAAGAACGTCTTTCGCTATGGTGAGGCGCCGTGCGGCGTAATTCGCCTGGGTCAGGACCCGGGATTGCATTACGGGCTGGCAACGTGGAGCAGCTTGTGCCGGTTCGCGCCGCAGGTTTTCCCGAAGCTCGTGACCTTGCTGGAAACGGCCATGCGCCTGAAGCTCTTTGATTTTGACCAGGGCGGCTGGGGCATTCGCTGCCTGACGCTCTTGGAGAAAGCCCGGCGGCTCAGGAAGTGTGCGAGTGTGTGAGTGTGCTCATCATTTTTCTCTTTACTTAGATACCTACATACTCACATACCCACACACTTGCATACGGGTTGAAAAGCTCGCAAGTCAGGGCATGTTTCTGCTTTGATAATCACCGGGGAGGACGCAATATGAGCAGGCGCCGGCGCATCATCGTCAACAACGATTTCTATAACATCTTTCAGATCGAGCCGCCGGTCGAGGATCAGGACGTTCTCGACGCCGTGGACAAGCTGGCCGGCACCCAGGTTGACACGCTGACCGTGGACGCCCCGACGGGGTTCGGCGAAGGAAGCATGGTGGAACCGGCGCTGCGCGCCCTCTACAGCCACCCGGAAGGCGACACTTGCCTCGATAATCTTGAGACTTTCCGGGCCGCCGGCAAGGACCCGTTTCAGATGCTGCTTGACCGGGCGCGGGACAAGGACCTGGAATTCCTCGCCAGTTTCCGCCTGAACGATACCCATTACAAGGACCAGATTTTCAACCCCTTCCTGGAACAGTTCTATTACGATAACCAGCACAGCCTGGTGGGCCAAACCAGCGGCCGGGAGAATACCGAATTCGACTATCGCAAATCAGCGGTGCGCGACCATTACTTCGGATATATCCGGCAGACGCTGGAAAGCTATGACGTGGACGGGGTGGAACTGAACTTCACCCGTAACTGCCGCTTTTTTCCGCAGCCGTTTGCCGCGGAATGCGCCCCGGTAATGACGCAATTCGTCAAAGAGGTGCGGGGCTTGCTCGAGCAGTATGGCCGCGAACGCGGCCGCAAGCTGTGTCTGGCGGCGACCGTGCCTTATTCGCTCTGCCGCTGCCGGCAGGAGGGTCTGGACCTCCCCGCCTGGGCGCGGCTGGGACTTATTGATCTGGTCAATATGTCCACGCCATTTCTCGCTGAGTTCAACCACGATATACACGACACAAAAATGAAGCTGCCGGGCGTACAGGTCTATGGCGGCTGCGACCGTAATCTCAGTTACAGCTTTGGCGAGAGCGGCTCGCGGGTCGTGCCCATGCACACGTATCGCGCCATGGCAATGAACTACCTCAATCAGGGCGCCGACGGCATCTATCTGTACGACGTCATGGCCTGGACCATGAACTTCAACAAGGCTAGCGCGGCGGTCAAACGGCACGGCGGCCAGGGGGACACCGGGGATAGTCCAATTGATTACGACCGCCAACTCATAAACGAGCTCGGCTCGCTTAAGACTCTCGAATTCCTGGATAAACTCTACTTGCTGACTGCCGGGCCGGAAAGTGTGGATTGCCCCGGCGCCACGCTGCCGGTGACCGTGCCCGCTGGTGGGGAAGTCTCTTTACGATTAACGATCGGAGACGATATTGCCAACGCCGTGAAGAAACAACGTCTCGCAAAGGTCTGGCTGCAAACCATCTCGTCTGACTGCGACAATTACGACAACTACACGGTTGAACTCAATGCCGTTGACCTTTCCCGCCAATATGCGTTCGTGCCGTATGCCGAAAAGCCGAACGAGGCGCTTCTTTTCCCCGAGCCGGGCCGGAGCGGCGAACTGCCGCCGCTGGAAAAGGTGCGCCGCCACCCGGTCCGCCCCATTGACCTGCACCGGGGCGTCAATTTCATCAGTATCAAGAGCTATCGGGACCCTCTGACCATTAGCGGCGTGGAACTGGCAATCTGCTATCGCCAGGATTGAACAACGAAAGGGGCAATGATATGAAGTACAGGTTTGGGAAAACTGCGGGAAGAATGGGTTTGCTCATGTTGCTATCCTTGACGCCAGTCTCTTTGGCCGCGGAAAGGCGGCCCGCGGCGCTGTTTTACGGCTGGGTACATTCAAAATACGTAGTCAGACCCCTGCTGAAGCTGGGTATCGAGGTAGGTTCATGTCCCCACGGCGAACTCGCTGAAACGCTGGCCACCGGCAAGTACAACGTGCTTGTGGCCGCTACGCTGAACGACAAGGATCGAAAGACGGTCCAGGAATTCATGGCGCGTGGCGGCGGGGTCTTTATCTGCAATCCCGGCAGCACGCATTCACGCAGCAAAGACTGGACCGCCACCAATGAATGGCTGACCGGCCTCGGCGCTCGCCCGCGCTGGGAGCTTCTACAGGATAAGGACCCCAAGAACGTCGTGCGCGACGTGATGGGCTGTCGACTTTCCTGGAGTGATAAGGTGTTGCCGCCGGTTAACGATGGTGTGCGAGGAGTGCTGACGTTGATGTGGGGTAGTACCACCGGCTGCGAGCCGCCGATGTCGTTCACCCTCGGGCCGGAATGGCAGGCGGTGGTGACCGGGGCCGCGAGCATGAGCTCACGACCGTCGAAGCGCCACGACGTGGTCTTGCAGCCGTGGATTCCGAAAACGGGCATTGCCAAAGAACCAGCGCTCCTGGCCATCCGCAAGGTCCAAAAAGGCCGGCTCGCCCTGCTGGCCATCCGCGACTACTGGATTTTCCGGCCCCCGCCAAACTGCCCCACCGCGGAAGTGATGCTGAGCACCGGCGCCGGCGGCAAACCCAGCGACTGGCTCCGGGTCTTTGCCAATTGCTGCCGCTGGCTGGCGGAACCGTCCCTCGAGGCCGGGCTGGGCGGCGCCACCACTCCCGAAAGCCTGCTTAATCCGCCCGTACAGGTATGGAAGCCGCTCCCGCCACATGACTGGACCAAAATGGCCCCGATGCATAATCAAACTCAGACTGAAGGCTTGATCGGCGCCCGGACCGCGATTTCCTCCGGTAAAGGCAGGCCCGAAGACTATATCCGGGCGGCAAAAGCCGCCGGCTTGAAATTTCTCGTGTTCCTCGAAGACACCCGGAAGATGGACCAGAAAGGGTGGGACCGCCTGGTCAAAGCTTGTGACGCTGCTTCCAGTAAAGACTTCGCCGCCGTGCCGGGACTTACCTACGAAGATGCCCAAGGCAACCACCTGTATGCTTTTGCCGACCAGGTGCAATTTCCCAAACCGAACATGCTGCTCGCCGACGGCCGCCTGGCCACCACCCAGAGTATGCGCAGCCGGGCAATCTTTGATTATGTGAACGAATACATGAGCCAGAAAATCCTCAGCGGCTTCTGGCGGCACCGGCAGAACTTCCTGCCCGTGGCCGATTACAAGCTCTACAATTCTTTCCCCATCTACTCCTTCGTAAACGGCAAACCCATAGACGATGCTTTCGGCGAATATCAGTACCTGATGAGCTTGGGCGGCGGCCATGCGATCCTGGCCTTCGAGATCATGACCAGTCCCGACGAGGTGGCAAGGCGTGCGAAGGAAGGCTGGCGCGTGGTAGTGCACCGGAACGTGCAGGACCTGCGCGGCAAATGGCACGAAGGCGCCTGGTCGTTTCACGGCATGATGTCGCAATACATCACTAACGGCCCGGCGATCCTGGCCTGGCAGGCCCCGAACCGGCTGGTTGGTCCGCGCGGGCAATGGTGGCGGCCGGACCTGTGGGAATTCCGGCTTCGGCTCCGGGCCGCCTCGGAAGTCGGCCTGAAGTCGGTCAGTATATACGATGGGGACCGGCTGTTCCGGCGGTGGCTGCCGGGCGGCGCCAAGCAGTTTGAAAAGGAGCTGGTACTGTCCAACTGCCAACAGCTCGGCCTGTTCCCGGTGATCGAGGACATGCAAGGCCGGAAAGCTATCGGCATGCAATCCTGGAACCGCAACTGCATCATGGAAGAATTCTTCTGCTCCGACCGCTGTAATTTCCTGGGAAACGCCCGGCTGCGTACGCGCCAGGGCCAGCAGGTGTGGACCCAGGTAAGTTTCCAGGCCAACATGGGCATTACCCCCTCAAAAGGGCGTCTGCATCTGGCGGCTTCCCCGGCCACCTTCCTCACCCGAAATTCGCCGACCCTGCCGATTGATGGCGCGCCCGCCGGCTTTCCCACCGCACAACTACGGTTTCATCCGCAGATCCCGGGGGAACTCTCGAGCTTGTTTGCCTATCCCGTCACCTATCTGGTCGGCCCGGAAATCGGGATTGGCCAGGCCGACTGGAAGCTGGGCTACGACCCCGCGGAAAGAGGCGCCGAGAAAACGCCTTTCGGACATCCCTATCAGCAGCCGCAGGAGGGCTGGGGCAACGCCTGGGGCGGTTGGCACCGGTTGATACCCACGCGCAAGGCCGTCGGCTGGATCCGGCTTTACGCCTGCAACTGGCTCCCAGACGAATTCCGCCTCGGCTGGCACGAAGCATATCTTACGCTCAAAGAGGACGTCACGGTGGATCAAAGCCGGGGCATTCCGGTGATGTCCGCCAGCGGTCAGGGCTGGACGATCTATCGCGGCGAGCAAGTAATTGCGAAACTGGAAAAACCGGGCAAAGCGGCGCAAGGCCCGTTCGTGCCGGGGACCTTCGCCACCCTCGTGGACAAGGGCGGCGCAGTCGTGGTTGCTGCCATGGACAGGCAATTACAGTTCCGCTATGGAGGGCACGGGACCTTGGCGCTGCATTACGTGCCGGCGGAGAAAATCTTGCCCAAGGGCACTGAACTGCGGTTCAAGATCGGCTTTGCCGGCGCCGCGGCCCTTACGCCCGTCGAACGGATGCTCGAGTTTGCCCGGCAATTCGGCATCGCTGAACCGGGCAAGACTGCTTACAAGCCGAAGTTCCGCCGCGGGAGGCAGCTCAGCAACCTGCTGCTCTGGCGCGTTGAAGCCAAAGGCGGGGCGATTGAAGCCCGAATTCCCCGGGTCGGTCTGCACGGATTCCTGCCGGTCTGCGTCGAGAATCTGAACGACAACTGGTCCGTACAGCTTCTTGATAAGGCGCGCAAGTGGCCGAATCACCGGGCATTGCCCATCCGCGACGGCCGCGCCTTTGGCATGCTTGACCTGGCCGAGGCCGGCAGCGACATCTTTATCGGCCACCCCGTCACCTGTAATCGGCAAAACGTGAGAATCCTGGTATCGTGGATGGCGCCGGGCAAATGGTTCGTCGAAGCCCACAATCCGGGAAACAGGAAGCTCAAAGTAAAATTGAGGTCCGCCCCGGGCTGGCCGGTTTTCAAGTTCAAGAAAACCATCAAGCTCCTTCCCGGCGCCAGCAGAACCTGGCAAGTGAGAACGGCTCTGCCCTGAGCGCCAAACACTGAAATCCGTTGGGCGTCAGTCGGTCAGCATTCCAGCGGCGCACAAGCTGTCCCTCCGCCTTTGCCGGTCCATCAAGGAACACGACCATGTTGATCGTACTGGTGAGGCGAACACCTCGCTATGCTTTTTGTCAAGGAGTTCTTTTCACTTGCTTCTCCAGCTTCTTTTTTGCCTTTTGTTCCTTCTTTTCCCGCTTCTGTTTCTGTCCCTTGTCCTTATCCTTTTGGCCCTTGTCTCCCATTGCGTAACTCCTTTTCCCGTTGTTGCTCATTTTATCGCCGCGAGGGCGCCGCGACGCCGTCCACGGTCCCCGTCCGGCGGGGCGGCCCGAACCGAGACGATGACCGCCATATCACGGACACTATAATATGCTTTGCCGCAGAAAACAACCGGGCCAGTTATTAATCCCGGCCTATTCCCGGCCTGGGTAATGCCAACCGTTTCACCATTTCACCCTACACGTCAACCTATCCCGACAAGTGGGCAAGCTATCGCTCGGGCGAGCCCTTTGGCTATACCTGGAATATCATGGGCGTCATCCTCGGCGGCTTTGGCGCGGCCGCTGGCGTGCTCTATGGCGAGCGCCCGATCAAGCTCGCGATCAAAGAGGAGCGAGTCGACGACGGCGGACACGTTGAACTCGCGTCGATCGAGATTGTGTGAGCGCTAATGAACGCCCGCTTCACCAAGGATTTCTTCGTTAGACCCGAGGGTCGGGAGAAGATGAAAGGTCTTGTGCTGACGTACTTTGACCTGGGAGGGATGCAGCTTCAAATCAACGTCATAGACCAGTCTATAGTGACAAAGTCAAGGACCAATCAGTGAAGTAGTCTGGGGCATCTTCAGTGGAGTAGAAGCATCGTGGACTTGTTCGCTTGGCCAGGTGGGCGTGCCAGCCGGCCCACCACCGGTCGGTTCGCGACCCGTCCTGGCCCGGCATCAGGCCGGGGACGGTCACCGCTTCCTCAAACTCGCGCGCCAGACCGGTCCAGTCGAAATTCGCCGTTGTCATGATTGAAAGACCCTGATGTGATATTCTGAGTTCTCCTTTTCAGGGAATGGGACGGAGCAGGTTGCGACCGCCACCAGGCAATCCATCTCGGCCTGCAAGTCGATCGAGCTCCCCGGCTTGGATGTGGGCTGGCAAACTTCCATGTCGCCGCCGTCGTTTACAGAAACCTGAAAGAACAGATTCAGGGGGTCGGGAATCTCGTGGGGCTTCACCTTCCATGCCTGGAGCGCTTTGGTCAGATTCTCGAGGCATCCGTCGCGGGAAACTCCGAATCTCTTCTCCAGCGCATAGCGGCAACACGGTGGGTACAGCAGATCATGGGCGCCATGCGTGTCGCTGGTGATAGTGAACATGAGCTCCGGAGGAAACGTGTTCGTCCACAACTGGTCCCCTTGGGTGACGGCAACCCGGTGATTCTCCACCCGTGTCCTCGCTTGCGACAGTTTGACGGCAAGATCGGTGGACTTGAAGGCTACGAGGTCCCCCGGTTGTCCGCCCTGGACGTCAACGATGCGCACTGTCTGACCAACGCTTAGAGTGAAAGCCTTGGCTGACATCGGCGGCACCATGATTTCTTGGCACACGTTCATTTTTCAGCTTTCAATACTGACCGCGTAGAAGATACGTGTTGATGGAGGAATAACTGAGGTGCTCGATGTCCGGCGTTTGTCTCGTTGGTTCTGCTTCCTCCTCTGGACTTCAATATAGCCCAAATCAAGCCCCGCAACCACACCGTTTTCTACTGTAGCAATCAAATGATAACGTTTGGCACCTTGTCGAAAAAGGTCAATCAATTCATTGCCAGCCATGTGCAATTTCCTGTTTTCAATATTTCCAAGGTTATTTCCACTCATCTGCGATTGTCGCAGCTGTTTTAAAAATACACCCCATGTTTTTCAGTTCGGCCAACAATATATCGAATTCCCGACAAGCAACATCACCACAGTTTTTTGTAATAAATGCCAATGGTGTAACACTTGCTTCGCCGTAATCTATGGCTCCTTCAGGCATTTTATAAAATTCCCACGGATGAAAATAGAACGCCAGCACAGGCCGAACTCCACGTGAATCAACATATTCAATAAAACGGTCAATTTTTTGCATCAGAGCCTTGGCTGATTCTGTACGAAACAACGGCCACTGATCACGATCACGCTGGAATGGATCATTACTCTTCATGCCTAAATCGCAGAAATTGGGAATTTCCACCAGATTCAGATCTCCCTTTTCAACCCAGTTGAGTTTTGAAGGATGATAAGGGGAAAAAAGACTGCGGTAAAAGTACAACGGCAATGTCACATCAGATTTATATCCCAGAGCCTCCAGCACATTGACGACTTTTGTGCTTCCCCAAAGACGCGGACATCTGAAGCTGATCGGTCTTAATCCCGACACTTCTTCGACAATCCGGGTTGCCTCTCTGATACGTCCTTCCACCTCAAACGGGAAAACCGGCCAATTATTCGGCAATGGGAATATCGGGTCGCCGAGAGTTTCATGCACAAGCCCATGGCAACCCGTTTCGTGACCGGCATCTCTTACCGTTTTTACTGTTTCACGATTGTTCTCAGCGGCATGGCCTGTCCAGAAATAGGTCGCAGCAACGTCATGCTTCGCCATAATTTCCAGCAGACGGGGAGTGCCATGACACACACCCTCGTATTCGCTGGTAAAGGAACCAATATCTGTCTCCATATCAATTCCCAGAACTACATCGAATTCCGGCTTCATTTTAGAAGCCCAATGTTGTATGCAGTTTATCCATCTCAGGACTGAACGGGAGAGCTCCGCTTTCGGTAATTTCGTAACCGGTTTCAATACGTGTACCATTGAACTCCGGATGTCCGAAGAAGCTGATATCCACGCATACGGTCATTCCGGGAACCAGTACATCATCACTGCCGGGGCCGAAGAATGGAGACTCCGCCTCGTGCAAGCCAATAGTGTGAACAAAGGGACATACCAGATATTTACTGAAACCATGTTTCTCAAAATAGGCGCGGGCGGGAGCATCGATTTCACGGCCGCTTTTAGCGACAATCAACATGTCTTTTGTCAAACAAAACGCTTCACGCAGGTATTTCATGCACTCTTTCTGTTTGTCCGAATATTCGCCGGAGACCGGCAAAGCATCCCCTATTACTCCGGCATAACCGTTAATCTTCGGCGCAAGTCCGATCATCACCAATTCCCCATCTTCAACTATTTTAGAACTGGCTGTGGGAACCACCGCATTTGAACGGGCTCCACTGCCTACAATTGCGCTGAAACCAAATCCGCTTGCACCGCGACTGCGAGCCGCATATTCTCCAGCCGCGGCAATCTGAATTTCAGATGCACCGGGAACAATAGCTTCTTTCATGGCATCATAACAAAAATCGGCCAATCCGAATGCTGCTCTTATTTGCTCAATTTCCCAAGCTGACTTCAGATACCTGAACCTGACATAATCATCGGTAATATCAACCAGGTCCACATCAGTGAAACCGTCAACAATGCCCTGATAGCATTCGGCCGGCATTCTTCCCGCGCCAACAAGACCTATACGTTTAATTTTCCCTATTGTTGAGCTTAATTCTGCGAAAAGACCCGGAAAGTCAATAATCTCAGCATTCGGATACTCTTCATCAGGAACCATAAATACCGGAAAGTTGCGGGTTTCGGTTATGGTACTGTCGAGTCTAGCAAAAGGCTCACTTTCCGGCCCGCCCAGCAACAGCGGAGTCCCTTCTTTGGGAATCAGCACCGTTCCACTCTCAAATTGCGGACACCAGCCTGTCAGATACCAGCCATTGCCAATATTGAACTCATCGTAGTAAACCAATGCCAGGTCCAGATTCTTCTCTTCGAGCAGACTTCTTACTTTCGCAATTCTCTCTTCACATTCCGAATGAATTAAATAACCCATTTTACACCTCAATTTAAGTTGATTGACAGGAAACCGTCAGATAGCCAATAGACATGCTTGATTCACAAATACAATGGAAACAGAGGAACGGCATCAAGGGTGTAATCCTGTATAACCGGTTCGCGTGGCGCCCGGGCACGCCATCCTTCCCGGAATGCTTGTCCGCCGAAGTCACGAAGGATGAAGGCGGATGCTGGGTGATGGCAGCAATGAACCCGGTGGCCTGGAAGATCTCAAAGTTACGCTTTGTCTTGGTGTGCATCCTCCTTCGCCCCTGATTCCGCTCGCAGCAAGTGTTCGCAGTTGAGCACTTTCTCCACCAGGTCGTTGGCCGTGTAGTAGTAGTGGTTGGTTGCCTCGAAACCAATTCGTGAGTCCCGTCGCATGATCGCGTAAAGCGTCCTGGCCAGTTCGATCTCCTCACGCAGCAGGGCCACGGTGCTCTCGTCAAGACAGAATCCCTGCTCGTCTCGTCGCCTGACGAACACGATCTGCAGATAAGCGGTGCGCAGATGGCAGTAAACTGCTGTGGCCACATCGCTGAGTTCAGACAGCGCCGTTGCGTATCGGCCCTCCGCTCCCGCCGCGGCATCCTCAAGGACCTCCAGCCCCGGCCGCCAGCCCTCGGTCAACTTCTTGAACTGTTCCTCGAATACATCTGCCGGGTAAATGTGGCGCCATGTCTCCAGATCATCGTAGGGGACGCCGACCATGCAGGCCTTGTAGCCCGTGGGGCTGGGGTAGAGCAGGTTTGCGCAGCCAAGATTCTGTGGCGCGCAATAGGCGACGCCGACGCTGAAAGGGAACTCGCGGAAGGCCGTACTGAAAATCTTCCACGCGCTTAGCACCAGCGGCGCCGCAGGGCCGAATTCGTCCTCGGCAATCTGTTCCGGCGTCTTGTGCAGAAGTTCCAGGTTGGATCCCGGGTACCCGCCCAAGGTCCAGCTCAGCATGAGTCCGTCCACGCCGGCGTCTTTGATCCCGTCGAGGTGCTCCGCGACCAGATACGGCACGGGGATATACGGAACGGCGCTGCATTCCCATGTGTTGTTGACCTGCACCTTGGCGTGAGTTTTGAGGCCACGGTCTCTGGCGTAAGCCCACAAATCTCTGCTATGAGTACTTGGTCCAACCTGTGACATGGTGTAGTCAATGACGCTGCCTGCGACGCCACCCACATTCGTCTCCATCCAGTCTTCACTCGTACACATCAGCTCGATACCAGGGCTGAGAAGATCCACGATATCGCGGGCCCACGGTTGGAACCAACTCCAGTTCCACGCGATGACCCGTGCCCCCGGCGCAGCACTGTGGACGCCTTCTTCGATGGTGTTGTTGACTTCTGCCACCACCTCGGCCGGGGGACGCTTCGAACAGAGAGGGCAGGCATCGGTTTCCCAATTGCGTGACCAGCAGTTCGTGAGATTCTCGGACATGGTGATGGTGAATACCCCGGCCAACTCCGGCGCCTGCCGGAACAGCTCGGCCGTGGCGTCGCGCAGTCGGGTCAGCGCCGACGGCTTTGAGGTACAGATGGAAACGATGTCCGCATTGTGGGATTTAACGCCCTTCCAATCCGGGTAGTGACGGAAGAAGGATTCGGGCATGCCCCGTGGCTCGTTAAGATACAGGTAGACGCCGATTCCATACTTGGCGGCCCGCTCGACGAGCCGGCGCAGGTTCTCGAGTCTCTGCTCATGTCCCTCACCGTATTCCGGCGCTTCGGGGTATGGGACGAGGGTATAAAGGATGGCCTGGAGCCATATGCCGTTGATGCCCAGTTCGGCGTAGCGCGCCAATAGCCCGTCAGGATATGGGTTCAAACGCTCGTCCAGGAGAGTATCGCCGTAGGTCGCAGCATACGCATAGATCAGGCGTAGATCGGAGCTGTTCGGGGCAGACTTTTCGGGGGAGCCCGTCGGTGGACGTTCCAGCCGTGACAGGAAACCAAACGGTGCATCGGCTGCAGGCGTTCCGTGTTTCGGGAAGTGATTTCGGAGCGTCTGCTTGAGTCTGCGGGTGCTGCCCTGCTGCGCCGGCGTCAGCGGACGGTAGACAAGCGGCGCGGTCGTTGGTTTGACACTCCCAAGCTTGTGCCAGAGGAAATCGTCTTCCTTCAGCACGTAGGCCATGTGATCAGGTGTCCAATCCAGCAGGTCGAGAAGTTGCTCATACGGCAACAAATGCCAGTTGGCCCGAATGATGGTCACGTGCCCTCGCTCCAGCCAGTTGGCGTTGACTACCGGGGGTACGGGCAGCCCCAGGTCGCCGGCAAGTTGAAGGACCACGTCGGTCCCTGTGGACAGGATGTCCGCCAGGCGTTCCGGAGCGACAAGCTCCCAGTTCCGCCAGATAAAAGCCTGTTGCCGGGTCGGAAAGTGCGGGAAATCGAGGGCCCTATCCGCAGCCCCACATGGTAAATCCTCTTGTTGCATCGCGCCTCCCTTGCGTTCATTTGGGCGTCACGATAGGTGCGTATCGCGTCTCCGTCCACTTGAAAGGTCACGGCGTTGGCAAAAACGGCCTCTTACCTTGTGGCCCTTACTACACCACAGCCTGTCGTTACAACAACCGGATCCGCGTTGCCCAACGCCGGCAGCAAAGCCGCGTGTTTCTTGCCACCGACCTCAATGTTGACCGTCAGTGATTCGCCGTCACGGTCAACCGTCGCCACAGCCCCTGGCGTGTCGCCGACGCGATGCGCTTCGAGCAGCGTAACGAACACACAATCAGACGTCGGCTCACTGTTGCTGACGCGCAGCAACTCCATGGGTACATCTCCGTGTACGCCGATGCCCTTAGCGACCTGTGTTTCACAGTCCATCGTCGCGGCTGCCGGGTAAAGGCACGTTAACTGCAAGGCGCCCGTCTCGCCGCGGGCGGCGAATTGCCTGTCGTTGATTTGCTGGAACACATGATCGGAATGAAACAGCGCCTCGAACGTTGACGGCTCTTTCGCCGCAAGATCGTCAATAATAATCCACAGGTCCGGCTTAAGGTAAAGCACATGCCGGATCAGGTGCGTCGCGTTGGCGGCGTGTTCGTAAGCATCTGTCAGATCTGCCGTGACAACATCATACGTCTCATGCGACGCCGCATGCGTAATGCTCGGGCCGCGGCGCTCACGACGGAGTTCAAGGCCTTCAAACCACTCGCTGTTTTCGCCGGTCTGACCAATGCCGTTCACGAGAATCGTGTTGCGGTGGGCCGTCTGCTTTCTCGTATAAAGAGCGTGGGAGATGAGCCAATCGCCGTGCGCGAACAGTTGAAATGAACCGGCGTCGGGGTGCATGTGGCCGCCGCCGATGTCGGTGTTATAGTTCTTCATCGCGAAATGGCCGCTGAACGGACCGCATCGAAAGCCCATAAGCGATTCGTCGCCGTCCCAGTTCGTGCGCATGAAGACCATGCCCTGGTCTTCAAAATGGCGAAAGGTGGGCAGCGCCGTCGGCGGGGTCGAATCAAGTGTTGGGTCGCACCAGATGGGGTTCAGGTGATGTCCTTCGCTGGCGCTCAAGCCTTCTTTAAACAGTTCATGCGCAAGCCACTGGGCGTGGGTGTTCTGGTGATAGGCTGCCAGGCGGAAGAGAAAGCAGTCGGGCCCATGCCAATGGTAACGCACGCCGTCGCCGAATCCCATGAGGTGGCTATGACGGGTCCAGCAGTTCCGGGGGAGCATGCTGTACTGGTGGAACGCCCAGGTGTTGGCCAGCCAGTCGCTCGAGGCAAACAGGTCGTTGGCGAGCAGCTGGTTGACCAGGTCGACCGTGCGCACGAAATAGTCGGTGTAGAATCCGCCGTAGCAGATGCCTTCCTGTGACACGCCGTCGGGCCCCAAGGCGTGAATCATTTGGCGCGTTTTGGCGAGCACGAAACGCAGTTGCGGGCCCAGGTCCGGGCGATGGCCGTAGATCGCCATGCCGCTGGCGGCGAGATCATACATGTAGTTAGGCAGGTGGTTGCACGTGTCCCAGTTGCATTCAATGCCTTTGTGGCTGGTGAGTGACGTAAAACGTTCGCGGCCGCGCCGCTGGATGTAGTCGGCCGTTTCATCGAGGGTGGCCTGGTCGAGGTCGTGATACAGCCAGTCAAACGCGGTGCCCAAGGCGGACAGCCAGCAGCCGCCGAAGGACCCGCCGCCGTCCGGGCCTTCGTATTGGCAGGACGCGTGCATGATCTCGCGGGCCAGGGCAAGATCGTCCGCATCGCCGAAGATCAGGTAGCAAAGCGCGATGTGTGGCAACTGCCCGCCGGAGGCGCCGCGCGAGTTTGAGCCGGCCAGGTCCATGTGCTTGCGCGCGTGGGCGACCTTGTCGCGGGTTGCAGCGAGCATCTTCGCCCAGGGCTCCTTCTCGCGATCTTCGCGCAGAAATGCCAGCCTGGCCTCGTCCAGGTGCAGACGTGGGTGTTGATCAATTAGACCCAGTTCAAGCGGCGTTGCGCTGTTGATGATGTCTTCGTGGGCAGTCTGGTTCATAAAGATGTCCGTATGCTAGTTGATGTGGGCATTGACAAGCAGTCGCTTTTCAAGCCTCATGACCACGTCGTCAAAAGCTACCCTACCCCACCCCCACCCAACATCAAGCCGCCCACTAAAACAGCTTGACTCAGCGCCGGCACCGGATATAGTCCACGATAAATCGAAACGGTGAAGAATGAACCGCCTGGGAAAAATACTGACGCTGGGCCTGGAGAAGAAGCGGGCCTGGCAGTTACCGCTGATTGCTGGATTGCTGGTGTTGTTCGGCCTGGGGGTGCGCTGGTGGTTTAATTCACCCTGTCCTGGCCACTGCCCCCGTCATCGCCAAATCTGTTCACCAGAAGTCCTCATCTGCCTGCTTCGCGCCGGCCAAGTATTGAATCCATGTGTCGCCTGCCCGGTACTTCCACAGCCTCATCAGCTTTGCGGCGTCGAATGCGCAGCCCAGTTCCCTCAGATCGTTGTGATTATGATAGCGGCCGAGTAAATCGGCAGCGTGTTGATTGTAACGGGTCGGGGGATTCAACCGGGCCAGCTTGAGTAAATCACGTATGCCTTGAGTACCTGTGAAACTGTAAAAATGTTCGCGAATCTGTTTGTCGGTCAACAGCTTCATTCCTTTGATCTCGCTGGCGGTCTTTGGTTTTCGGACCTTTATCAGGACCTTGTTCGACACCAACGTCTCGAGCCTGGGTACCGCGAAGCGCAACTGAAGCTCATAAGTATCGACGGCTTCGAACAGCGATTTGTCGGTCAGCGGATCCGTCGTCAGCATAGCCCAAAAACCAAAATGGCCTTTAGCTGATATATTCAATTTCGCGGGGGCAACGGTGAGTCTTTTCCTACTCACAATCGGCGCTTCGATAGGAACCTTGCTTAGCTTCTTGGCGGATTTGGACGCGATCCAGATATGGCAATACGGGAAGGGCCTGGGAAATCGAAGGTTGTTCTCGTCGGACCGGCTGACCAATACGGCATAAGCGCGCAACGGTTCATAAGGAAGCAACTCCGTTTCCCGGCAGTGCAGAAGCAGGCTGTAGCCCTTAATAATCGGCACGCGGCGTTCCTCGCACGCTTTGATCAGGCCGTTATGGAATCTTGCCTTCGCTTCCTTGGCCTTCTGGGCCTCTCGTCGTCGTGATGCCGCCGCCCTTCGCTCCGATGCTGCCGCCTCCCGTTTCTCCTGTGAGCGTTTCTGCCTGAGATACTCGCGATAACCCGTCTTGACGAATGCCCTCAACCGTTCATCAAGTTGTTTGGAAGCCTGAAAATCGTTGAAAAGCGGCCTCAAAGCTCTCCCCGCACCGAACACGTCAAAAACATGGTCCATGTTCATCCGGGGAAGCATTTCGTAAAGCCCCAATTTTATCAGATCCGCCATTTTCTCACGCTCGTTCTTCTTCGAGCGCATACTCTTAATCAGGACGGGAAGCTTTATTACCACGTCCTCAGGCCAAAGAAGCATTTCATGGCTCGGCTTCAGGAAGAAAAGAATAGCGCGGTGCTTTATCAGGTGGTCCTCATAACGCTGTCGGTCGCGTCGCAAGCTACTGAGAACATCATCCTTCGTCAATTCCTCGAGGTCGTACCACTCAACGCCCACGCGCCTCTTTGAACCATTAAATAAGACGACCTCGATATCCGTCTCAGATAGTCTCTTGACCAGACGTACCGGCGGCAGCTTTCGCAGGTATTGTATATATCGTTTTCGCGCTTCTGCGTCGCTGTAATTATCGAAAAGGTACTTCAGCTTCCTCCAGCGGTGTTCCCTAACATCGTCAAAGCCAGCGCTCTTCTTGAGTCCTTTCGGCAATCCAGGATCTTTGCGCAGGGGCTCTTCTGCAGGACGCGCAGGAACACTCCAGTAGACCAGCCTGCCGTTTATGAATATGCCCAGCCCTTTCCGGCTCACCCGATACGGGGCGTCCACATAGTGTCCGTTATAAAAGAAGAAGCCGGAATTGATTTCCTTGCCTTTCGTCACCCCGTATTCTTTGACCTGGAAGTTGTCTTTCTTTTTCTTTTTCGCGTTGCCGGCATTGACGCCAGACGACGACACAAGCGCAAGTGCGCAACCAAGCAGCAAAAACCGCGACCATTGCAATTTCATCGTCACAATCCCTTCACTCGATGCCAAATAGTCACTTCCAACTCCGCTCGGGGTTGAAATGCCAACCCATTCCGCCGTACACCCTAAGTTATCCCGGCAAGTCGGCCTGTCAAGCTCCCTGATCGAAACAGCTTGACTCAGCGCCGGCGCCGGATATAGTTCACGAGAAATAAAGAGGGTGAAGAATGAACCGGCTGAAAAGAATATTGGTGACCGGCGCGGGCACCGGCATTGGGCGCGGCATCGCGCTGGAGTTCGCCCGGCAAGGGGCGAGCGTGGCGGTGCACTATTCGCATAGTTCCGCGGGCGCCGAGGCCGTGGTCAAAGAGATCGTGGAGGGCGGCGGCCAGGCGGCAGCGTTCAAGGCCGACTTCGGCCAGATCGAGCCGCTGCAGCAGTTGGCCCGCGAGGCGGTGGCGTTCCTCGGCGGCCTCGATGTGCTGGTGAACAACGCCGGCATCACCATGAACCGGCCCTTCGACAAGGTGACGGTCGAGCAGTTCGACACGCTTTACAGCGTGAATGTGCGCGCGCCATACTTCCTGTCCCAGGCGCTGCTGCCGGAACTGGAGCGGTCGCAGGGCGTGGTCATCAACATCTCGTCAATCCACGCCTACGAGGGGTACACCGAGCACTCGGTCTACGCTGGCACGCGCGGCGCCATCGTGTCTTTCACCCGTCAACTGGCCATCGAGCTGGCGCCACGGGGCGTGCGGGTGGCGGGCATTGCACCGGGCGCCGTGCCGGTGGAGAACCATTTCAAGGGCATGCCGGCGGAGGCCGTCCGGCAGGCGATCCAGGATTGCGGCAAAGGCATTCCGTGCGGTTTCGCCGGTACGCCGGAAGATATTGCCAATGTGGCCGTCTTCCTGGCTTCGGACGCGGCGCGCTACGTCGTCGGCCAGACGCTGGTGGTGGACGGTGGCACGAGCTCCTGGATGCCGTTCGGCGAACAGTTCAAGCAACCGATGTCCAGACAGTTCGGCCAGGGCTACGTACCCGGCCTGGCAGATTCGGAGGAAGTGCCATGAAAGGTTGTACCGGTTTACTGAAGGAGCGGGTCAAGCGAGGCGACCTCCTGCTTCAGGGCATGATTCACGACGGCCGTTCCGGGGCTGTGGTCGAGATGTTCCACGAGTGCGGTTACGACACCCTGGTGATCGACCGCGAGCACACCTACCTGGACAACGAGACCGTGCTCGAACATATCCGGCTGGCGCGCGCGCTGGACATGCCGGTCATGGTCCGCGTGCCGGAACCATCCTATGCCTGGATCAACTGTCTCCTCGATCAAGCCCCGGACGGTATCTATATCCCCCGAATCCGCACTCGAGCCGAGCTCGAACAGACCATGCACACGCTCCGCTATCCGCCGCACGGCGTGCGCGGACTCGCCGGCTCGACCTGCCCGGCCGGTAAGTACATGGGATGGCCGCACGTGCACGAACAGATCGCTTACTTCCAGGACAAATTGGTGGTCGGTATCCAGATCGAGACGGCTGAGGCCTTTGCCGACCTCGACGACATTCTCTCTGTCCCCGGCATTGACATCGCGGTGATCGGCCTGGACGACCTCGCCATCGGGCTGGGCATTCCCGGCGAATGGGACAGCCCGGCGTTCAAGGACGCCGAGCAGAAGGTGCTGGAGGCATGCCAGAGGCATGGGGTCCTGGCCGGCGTACCCGGTGGCGATCCGGCGAAGATCGCCCGGTACGCCGAACACGGCTTCCGCGTCTTCTGGTGCGCCTCGGATCTGTGCTGCATGTGGGCAGGGGTGCAGCAGCAGTACGACAGAATTGCCGCAGCTCTTGGTCGGGAGACCGGAGCCGGCCGCGGCCCCGTGACCGGGTGATGGGGGATTCTTCATGAACGACACTCCGGTCATTGTCCGTTTGAACGCCCGGACTATGCCCATGGGCGAGATCGAGCGAAGCCTGCTGGCGCCGCTTTCTCCGCAACTGGTCGAGGTCGAGGGCTCGACGGATGACGAGACCCTGGAAGCCTGCCGCGATGCCGACGCGATTATGATCATCTCGGCCTTCCTGCCTGGTCCCGTGATCGCTGAACTGACCCGCTGCAAGATCATCTCACGGATCGGCACCGGCGTGGACAAGATCGACATTGATGAGGCCACGCGCAAAGGTATCATTGTCAACAATCTCCCGGACGTCTTCACCGAGGAGGTGGCCGATCACACCCTGGCACTGCTCCTCGCCGCGGCTCGGCAGATCAAGTCCCTTGATCTCACGATGCGCCAGGGGCGAAAACCGCGAACCATCGCCGGCTTCCACCGGCTTGCCGCGCAGACCGTCGGCATCATCGGCTTCGGCCTGATCGGCCGGGCGGTGGCGCGGCGCTGTAAGGCCTTTGGCCTGCGTGTGCTCGCCAACGACCCCTGCCTGACACCGGAGCTGGCCGCACGCGAAGGCGTCGAGATCGCCGACCT
>SDBT01004666.1_pt1 | contig 23196 bp, 20 predicted proteins | sample 2277101 | NCBI WGS metagenome assembly SDBT01 (sample SAMN10404973, study PRJNA504765) | marine sediment metagenome | isolation source: marine sediment core GS10_PC15, 103 cmbsf | place: Arctic Ocean: Southern Knipovich Ridge | collected 2010 | reverse complement strand
CGTACCTACGTGAGCCTCTACATGTGAGCGGTGAGGTGGTCCGAGGCGGGTAACGCTGCGAGTGGAAGTGGTGTAGGGTGGGGGGTGTGACGTGGGACAACGTGAGCGTAGTGATGTCGCGCCTGGAGTGGGGAACGAGCATGCACGGATGTCCAGTTGTAAGAGAAAAGCTTGAGGTTGGGGGGTGGGGCGGGGGTACCCCCAAGATGTGCCGTGAGCTGTGCGTGATGGGCCTATAGGCGACACTACGAATTTAAATTTTTGAAATTTTTACGCTACACACGCAAGACGTAAGACCCCACTGGAGCACAACCAATGCCCAAACAGTTACCACACCCCGACGAGCAACAGCTCATAGCTCGTGTCCTCAGCTTCCGCGATGACCCTCTCGGCTTCGTTCTCTTTGCCTTCCCCTGGGGCAAGGAGAACACACCCCTGGCGACTCACGTCGGACCACGCACCTGGCAGCGCGAAGCTCTCGAGGAGATCGGGGCCCACATTCAGAAGAACCTGGACAAGGTCGCTCGGGACCAGATCCCGGAGCTGCTCAAGATGGCGAGGGCCAGCGGTCGTGGGATCGGCAAGTCGGCCTTCCTGGCGTGGATCGCCCTGTGGCTGTTCTGCTGCCGCCCCTCCAGCACCATCATCGTCAGCGCCAACACCGAGCAGCAGCTCAAAAGCACGACCTTCCCCGAGATCCGCAAGTGGGCAACGATGAGCATTGTCAATCGCTGGTTCGAGCACAACATCATGAGCCTCCAACCGGCTGAGTGGCTGACCGACAACCTCAAAGCCACCAGCGGCTACGACGACGCCTATTGGTACATCCAGGCCAAGCTGTGGAGTGAGGAGAACCCTGACGCCTACGCCGGGCCGCACAGCCAGATGGGCATGGCCGTCCTCTTCGATGAGGCCAGCGGCATCACCGGGTGCGTCTGGCCGGTGGCCCAGGGGTACTTCACCGACAAGACCGTGTATAGGTTCTGGATCGCCATCAGCAACCCGCGCAACCCGTCCGGCGCCTTCTTCGAATGTTTCCACGGCAACCGCGGTCAGTGGAACCACAAGACGATCGACGGCCGATCCGTCACCGAGAACGACCCTGGGGTGTACGACAGCATCATCAAGCAGTACGGCGTCGACAGCGACCAGGCCCGGGTTGAGGTCTACGGGAAGTTCCCGCAGCAGGGTGACGACCACTTCATGTCAAGGGGCGAGGTCGAGGATGCCGTCGAGCGTGAGTTGATGGAGGACGCTGGAGCCCCGATGGTCATGGGCGTCGACCCGGCGCGGATGGGTAGGGACAAGGCGGTGATCTGGTTCAGGCAGGGGCGGGACGCCCGGAGCATCAAGCCGATCGTGTATCCCAAATGCACCACCGAGGAGATGGCCGAGTATTGCGCCATGGCGATCATCAAGTACAAGCCCGACCACATCTGCATCGAGGCCGATGGTGTCGGCGGGCCGGTCATCGAGCTGCTGAAGAAGATGAGCTATAGCATCCACGAAGTTCACGCTGGCAAGGCGGCGCAGGACAAGGACGCCTACTACCTGCGCCGCACCGAGATATGGGGCCGGATGCGCGACTGGGTCAGCACCGCGTGTCTCCCCAAGCATGACGAGCTGGAGGTCGACCTGTGCTCCATGCGCTACACCATCAACCTCAAGGGCCAGCTCGCGCTGTGGCCCAAGGAGAAAATGAAGAAGGAAGGCTTCGCCAGTCCTGACTATGCCGACGCCCTGGCGATGACCTTCTGCAAGACCTTCGGCCGCAAGGACATGCCGTCGTCGCGGCGGCACCAGAGAAAAAGGGTTGCCAAGGACATAAACTATCCGCTATTCTCTTGACTTGGTCCTCCTCCCCCGGAGAGCCTCCCTGTCAGACTTTACCCCGGCCTTGCGCCGGGGTAATTTTTCATGGTAAGTTTGCAACACTGTTGCAACAGTACCACAGGATGGCCAGCATGACTGGGCTTTTTGGAGGCAACGAACCCGCTCCTGTTATTCAGACACCCCTACCCCCAACCCGCTCTGATGCTGAGATTCAACAAGCGGCGCTGGACGTTCGTCGGCGCCGGGCAGCCGCCGCAGGGCGGTCGTCCACCATCAAGACCAGCGGTCAAGGGGTGACGGACGAGTTCACCTCGCCGATTAAAGTTCTGTTGGGAGAGGCCTGATGCCTGGTCCTCCTGGTGGTAAAAGCGGTGGCGGAGATAAAGGTAAGGGGCGAGATCGTGCCGACAGGGCCGCGCAGCGGGATCGAGCGAGGGCGGGACGGGCCGGCCCCTCCGAGAGAGGCCGTGATCGGGTCACTGAGACCGTCGACAGGCTTCTCGGTCTGGGTAGGTTTGCCACCGGCATACCCAAGGGAACAGAGTTTGGTATCGCAGGTGCGATTCCTGGCGCTTTGGGTTTTGGGTTCAGTAAACTAACCAAGGCTGTACAGAAAAAAAACCGTGCGCTTACTGACCCTGACGAAGCAACAAGCATCATCAGCGCCGAGGGCAACCGCGACATCACGTTCGGTGATAGTCGTGATCGTCCACGCACCCCCGCCAAAGGTGACCTCGGTTTCGGAGGTCCGGGAGCGCCCGGTGCGAGGCAAGGTGGTGGGCAACGGTCTGCGACGAATACCCTGCTTGGCAACACACCGACGACGCTTCCACCGCCCACGGCCAAGGCCAAACCCTTAACACCGACGCAGCGGCGCCGGCGCGCCGTGGAGCGCACCACCATATTCTCAACACAAGGCGGTGTGCTCGGCAGTGCGACACAGGTTCTGCTGGGAGAAGGTTGATATGACAGGCATCCCCGAAAAGGTCATCAAGCGGTTCAACGAACTCGAGGGTCAGCGGGGAACGTGGGAGAACCAGTGGGAGATCATTGCCGAGCGGGTGCTCCCTCGCTACGCTCATACCATGCAGTCGCCCGACAGCGGGCTGACGCGAGGCGAGGATCGCACACAGAACATGCTCGACGCCACCCCGGCGCTGGCGCTGGAGCGTTTCGCCGCGGCGATGGAGAGTATGCTGACGCCACGGAATCAGAAGTGGCACCGCCTGGTCCCCTCCGAGCCCGAGCTGGCCCGCGTCCGTGACGTGGCGCTGTGGTTCGAGGGGGCGACCAATGAGTTGTTTCGACGTCGATACTCACCCCAGGCCAACTTTGCCGGGCAGCAGCATGAGGTCTATATGGGCCTCGGCGCCTTCGGCACGTCGATCATGTTCGTCGATTCGCACGACAAGGGCGGGCTGCGGTATCAGGCGATCGACCTGCGGGAGCTGTTGTTCGAGAACAACCACCAGGGCATCGTCGACACCACCTATCGGAAATATTCCCTGACCGCGCGGCAGATGAAGCAGCGCGTCGACAATGGGCGTTGGGAAAAGGGTCTGCCGGACTCGATCGAGAAAGCGGCCAAGGACGCACCTGATCGCAAGTTCGAGATCATCCACTGCATACGGCCTCGCGAAGAGGTCGAGACCAACAAGCAGGACTTCCGAGGTCGTCCGTTCGTCTCCTACTACGTCTCAGTGACCAACGAGCACCTTCTCAGCGAGGGTGGGTTCGACACCTTCCCCTACATGGTCAGCCGTTATGTCACCGGTCCTGGTGAGCTTTACGGGCGCAGCCCGGCGATGTTGGCCCTGCCGGCGATCAAGGTGCTCAACGAGCAGAAGAAGACCATGCTGACCCAGGGTCATCGGGCGGTGGCGCCGGTGCTGTTGTCGCACGACGACGGCATCCTCGACACCTTCTCGATGAAGCCCGGAGCGATGAACCCCGGAGGCGTCAGCGCCGAGGGCCGGGCGCTGGTCCACGCCCTGCCGGTAGGCAATCTCGCCGCCGGGCAGGAGCTGATGGACATGGAGAAGGCGGTCATCAACGACGCCTTCCTCGTTACTTTATTCCAGATCCTCGTCGACACGCCGACGATGACGGCGACGGAGGCTTTGATACGAGCCCGCGAGAAGGGTGCGCTATTATCCCCGACCATGGGTCGGCAACAGTCTGAGGGTCAGGGGCCGATGATCGTGAGGGAGGTCGACCTTCTGTTGAAGCAGGGCATGTTGCCGCCCATGCCGCCTGAACTGGTCGAGGCCCAGGGCGGGTTCGAGATTGAGTACGACAGCCCGTTGTCGCGCTCCCAGAGGGCCGAGGAGGCGGAGGGGTTCCTGCGGACGATGGAGACGGCGATAAACCAGGCAAACGCCACCGGCGACCCCAGTGTGATGGACTACTTCAATAACGATGTGATCTATCCGGCCTTGGCCGACATCAACGCCATGCCACCCTCGTGGCTGAACGACGTGGGTGTGGTCGCTGATATCCGCGAGGGTCGCGCTCAACAGCAGCAGACCCAGCAGATCATCGAAGCGGCGCCGGCTGCGGCCGGGATGGTGAAGGCACTTAGTTGATGACCCTTGACAAGATTAGAGATTTTTTGATTACCCGCAGCCAGGCCTATCGGCGCACGTTCAAGGGCATCTTCGGCGAACGTGTGTTGGCCGATTTGGCGAAATTCTGTCGGGCCAACGCGAGTACGTTCAATCTCGACCCCCGTTTAGAAGGGATCATGCAAGGCCGTCGCGAGGTGTGGCTGCGTATCGCGGCCCATCTCAATATGTCGCCTGATGAGCTACAGGCATACTTCAATCCGAAAGGAGAATGACATGCCCAAGGGCAAACCTTCAACCTACGCCAAGGGCGGTCGCGCGTCGACCGCAAAGTCTGTCACCAGGAAAGCTTCACCTCGTCCGACGAAAAAGAAATAAGGAGTTAAATCATGGCCGAACCTACTGGGTCCGCACCTGCGGGTAACCCGACCCCAACACCTACTCCCGCTCCCGCTCCGGCACCCGCACCCGCCGCAGCCCCCGAACCCACGCCTGCGCCCACTCCTGATCCGGCACCCACACCGGTGCCGACAGGTGCTACACCGCCGCCGTGGATCGACAGTGTTCCCGAGGGCGACACCCGAACCTGGGCCGAGGCCAAAGGGCTTCAAAGCGGCACGTTCGAGAACGTCCTGAAGAGCTACCACAATCTTGAACAGGTCATGGGCGCCGACAAGGCCGGCCGCACCGTGGTCCTGTTGGGTGACGAGCCCTCCCCCGAACAGTTCAGCGAGTTCTACACCAAGCTCGGCCGCCCCAAGGAGGCCACCGGCTATGCGTGGGCGCTGCCCGAGGGGCAGACCGACACCACACGCCTCGACGCCATGCGGGCAACCGCGCACAGTCTTGGTATCACCGACAAGCAGTTCACCGGCCTGGCGGACGCCGACCTTACGTTCCTCGCCGCCCAGGCTCAGGCGAACACCGACCAGGTGGCGATAACCGCCGCCGACGCGATGACCGCTCTGAAGAAGGAGTGGGGCGCCACCTTTGATCAGAAGGTTGCCGGCATCGACGTCGCCGCGGAGAAGCTGGGCTTCTCCAAGGAGCATCTCGAAGGTCTCCGTAGCGCCATGGGGCCGGTCGAGGCGATGAAGTTCATCGACGGTCTGAACACCAAGATGGGCGATCACGACTTCGACTCCGGCGATCCAATCGTTCCGGGGTTCTTGACCCCCGAACAGGCACGACTGAAGCTCTCCGAGTTGACGTCGAGCAAGGAGTTCATGGACGCCTGGACGGACAAGATGCACCCGGGTCACGCCGCCGCGGTTGAGAAGAAGGCCAAGCTCTCGCGAATGGTCGCGGGGCTCACGACATGAAGCAGATCCGGCTGGAGGCGCTAAAGCTGGCAGTGGGGTTCACAAAGAACCCCACCCGCGCCATGGAGATCGCGGCCAACTTCACCACGTTCGTGGACACCGGCGATGTTACCAAGCAGAAACGGGTGTCTCGTAAGAAGGAACCTGCTACTGTCGAACCGGAACCAATCAGGCAGCGGCGTCGACGTAAGGCCGCTTAACCACAGGAGACGATTATGGTGTTGACGAAGAAGAGTAGTGTCGATGACACCCTGGCCATCGTGAAGGATGTCGGCAAGTTCAAGGCTCGCATCGCCGAGCTGGGCAAGGCTACCAAGGCTTTCGAAAAGGCAAACGAGGAGCACGTCGCGAAGAACAAGATGCTCTTTGCTGAACTCGATGCCAAGACCGAAGCGGCCAATGCCGAACTCAAGGCGGCGACCAGCCGGGCCAAGGAGCTTGATGCTGCCGCCGGCACCGAGATGGACGCGGTCAACACCCGGAAAGCGGAGGTCGTCAAGCGCGAGGAAACCTTCGAGCGTCGGGTCGCTAAACTGGAAATGGATCGAGCCCAACTCCGGCGCGACCGTGCGGAGATCGTTGGTGAGCGTGTGGTGCTTACGGGAATTGCGAAACGGTTCAAGGCCGCGGCCGCGGCAGCGTGCAACGGTATCATCTGAAGGAGAAGGTCATGGCTAGACGCAGTTCTCGTTCCATACAATACGTCGATGTGACACCCACGGTGGACCTGGCGGCTTATGGCACGGGTGACCTCATCGGTCACGCCGTCATGGAATTCAACTTTAACATGCTCGGCAAGGTCAAGAAGGGTGGCTTCATTCGCAGTGTGATCATCACCGATCTCGCAAAGCAGAGCCAGAATCTCGACGTTGTTTTTTGGGCAACGGAACCCACCGGCACCACATTCACGGATCAGGCGGCTCTTGACATAGCCGATGCGGATCTGGTCCGCGTCATCGGTGTGGCTGCGGTGACCGATTGGAAGGCGTTCGCCGACAACTCCATCGGACAGCTTCATGGGTTGGACATAGCCTTCGTACTGGGTGGTGGGAATACGTTGTACGCTTCCATCGTATCGCGGGGGACGCCGGATTTCGTGTCCACCTCGGACTTAACCGTTCGCGTCGGTGTGCAGTCGGCGTAGTCATGGCTGTCGAGGGTTCCAGAAAACGATCTGCGAATGTTGGCCATCATGATCTCGGCCGGTTGGTCACCTTGGCTGATGGGACCAAGGCCTTTTTGCCGTCGAACGTTCTTGTTGCTGCTGATGGTTCATTGGTGAGTGTCGATAGTGTTTCAGGCGCGTTGACTACTGTCACTCAAGCACACCACCAGATTCACGAGAGAGAATTTTACTCCGGAGACCACAACTTTCCAAGTTCGGCGGAGGGTAACAAGGACTTTTTGTTGGTGGTTGGTGCCAACAAAGAGCTGCATTTTAGATTCAATGTTGAAGCGATTAGTGTGGACGCTATTTTTACGTTGTTCGAGGGGGTCACGGCGTCTAATAACGGAACGCCTGTTTCTTTACACAATCACCATCGAAGAACGCCGGTCGCAACTTCTGACGCTTTGGCTTTTCACGCGCCTACCATTACCAATACAGGGACCGCCTTATTTGGGCCACATTACATCTCGTCTGGTGGTCGACTTGCATCAGGTGAACTGGGAAATTCTGACGAACGGGTCTTGACCGTATCTACGAAATACCTTCTGCGGATGGCCACGCAGGGGGCGAATGGGATCGTTAACACTACGATCAATTTCTATGAGGAAGACCCGCCCGCTTAAACCTGTTGCCTTTTTCCCACACCTGTGACAATAATACCTCAGAGCGCACCATGATGGTGTCGAACGGGCTACGTCGATAACCCCGAACGGGCCGATAATACAGCCTCAGTAGTGGCCCCGCAGCTTGCGGACAAGCCTTCAGCTTTTGTTTTAACCGACAAGAGGAAGGTTTTTCCCATGTCCAACGAAATAGTAGACTGGAATGTAATCGACTACAAATCCACGGTCGAATTGCTTCTCCAACAGCGCGGGTCCAAGCTTCGTGGCGCCGTCATGGAAGACAGCTACCACGGCAAGGCCGGCAAGGCCGTCAATCAGATCGGCGCGGTCACGGCGCAAAAGCGCACGACCCGTCACGCTGATACCCCCCTGATCGAGACGCCCCACGACGCCCGCTGGGTCTTCCCCAGTGACTACGAGTGGGCCGACCTCGTCGACAGTCCGGACAAGCTTCGCGTCATCGCCGATCCGACCAGCCCCTACGCCATCAACGGTGCTATGTCTCTCGGCCGGGCGATGGACGATCTCATCATCGCCGCTTCGATCGGCACCGCCAAGACCGGTGAAGATGGCGACACCTCGACCACCTTGCCCGGTGGCCAGACTGTTTCGACCACCGCCGGCGGTTTGACCGTCGTCAAGCTGCGTGAAGCCATGCAGTTGCTGATTGCCGCCGAGGTCGACGTTGACAACGAGCCGCTGTTCTGCCTCATCGGCGCCCAGCAGCACGACGACCTGCTCGGTGAGACCCAGGCCATCAGCCTGGACTTCACCAACAAGCCGGTTCTCGTCGAAGGTCGCATCAAGGCGTTCATGGGCTTCAACTTCATCGACAGCCAGCGGTTGCCGCTCTCCACCACCAACCGCACGGTCATCTGTTGGGCGAAGTCCGGGATGCACCTCGGCATCTGGGACGACATCAACGTCAAGATCACCGAGCGTGCCGACAAGTCTTACTCGACCCAGGTCTACGTCAAAGGCACCTTCGGTGCGACCCGCGTCGAGGAGAAGAAGATCGTCGCCATCACCTGCTCTGAAGCGTAGGAGGGTAGCATGACCACCAAGAAAACTGCTGCCATCACCGCGTTCGAGGCGACCCCTCGGACGATGACCGCAACCCAGAACGCCCATGGACGCATCCGTGTCAACCAAGGTTCCGTGGCGCTTCTTACCACTGACATCGACGATGACGACATCATCCATCTCGCGGTGTTGCCGGCGGAAGCCAGCATCATCAAGATCTGGCTCGGTGCCGATGACCTCGATGGCAGCACGGGGCTTCAGTTCGATCTCGGTGTCTACACGACCGCCGGGGTGGTGAAAGACCGTGATGCATTCGCTCTTGAGATCACGCTCGGGCAGTCGGCGACAAAACCGACCACGGATTACGCCAATGAAGAGCGCAACATCGATGAAGTCGGTCAGAAGCTGTATCTTGATGCGGGGGACACCCTCGCCTCTCATGATGAGCAGTATTACATCTCGCTGACCGGTGAGACCGTGGCGTCCTCGGCCCAAGCCGGCGACATCTCGTGGATCATCGAGTACGTTGTCGATTAGAGTGTTGGGGGTGGTGTTGAAACCACCCCCTTCCACTCTGGAAGGAGTTGAAGATGACCGTCAAGAAAACTGCGGCCATTACGGCGTTTGAGGCAACCCCTCGAACGATGACCGCGACCCAGAACGCTCACGGACGTATTCGCACCAACCAAGGCTCCGTGGCGGTAGAGACTACCGACATCGACGCAGCCGACATCATCCATCTTGCGGTGTTGCCCGCCGAGGCCAGCATCATCCACATCTGGTTGGGTGCCGATGATCTCGATTCAGGTTCGCCGACCCTGGCTTTCGACGTGGGTGTCTACACGACCGCTGGTGTGGTGAAGGATGCCAATGCCTTCGCTTCGGCCATCACGCTCGGGCAGTCGGCGTCAAAGCCGACTACGGATTTTGCCAACGAAGCCCGTAACATCGACGAGGTCGGTCAGAAGCTGTATCTCGATGCGGGTGATACGTTGGCGTCCCATGACGAGCAGTACTACATCTCGTTGACCGGTGAGAACGTGGCCGCGACAGCCGTAGGCGGCGACATCTCGTGGATCATCGACTACGTCGTAGATTGAGGAATGGAACCATGAAGAAAACTCTACTCCTATTCGCAGGTCTTGCGATGTTGATCGGTGTCCCCGCGCTGGCCATCGACGACTACGCGTTGGCCTACAAGAAGATCACCGAACTGGTCACAAACACCGACGATCCTGCCTCCGGTGATTTCCTCATTCGATACGACGCCAGCGTCCCCGGCCCGGTCAAGATCGACGCAACGAGCTTGTCGTCTGTCATGGGCATCTCGTCCACGGCGGCTGAACTCGACGAACGCTATCTCACCGCGTACTTCCCCGATTTCGGGTCTGCTGACACCATCTACATGGTGAGCCCCGTGGCCGGTACGTTGACCAAAGTTTACAGTGTCGTCTGGGCGACGACTACCGGTCCCCCGGATTTGACTGTGTCGGTTAACAGCATCAATGTCTCACCGACCACGTTCTTGATTGCCTCGGGTAGCGCAGCGGGTACGGTGGACAGTCTTACGGTGACCGCTGGTGGCGCGTTGACGGTGGGGCAAGTTATCTCCGTCGAAACCGATGGCGCCGGTGGGACCGCCGAGGGAATGATCGTCTTCGTTCTGGACTTGTAGACGCCATGACCCGGGCTGCGCGCACTCTCCAGCCCGTCCTGATCCTGGGCAGCTTCGCTCTGGCCGGGTGTGTGGCTTTCGGTTGGCCGGCAGGGACTGTGTTCCCTGCCGGTCCTCGTTGGTTGGCCTTGGCGTTACTGGGCCTCCTGGCAACGCTCACCTGGCGTCGTGGCGCACCTGGCGTGACGGTGATTGAAGTCTGGGCCGGTGTGCTGCTCGGCTGGTGCGCTCTCTCCCTTGCTTGGTCGCCGGACCCCGGCGCCGGGTTTTTCTCCATACTTCGTGCTGGTGCTCTTGTTGCCGTTGGCATCGGGGTGGCCCGGGCGTCTGAGAAGCTGGTCGCGCTGATCCCCACCTTCGCCGGTATCAGCGCGATCATCGCCGTGTGTTTGGCATTGGTCTGGCCGGTCAGTTCCGGAGGGTTTGGCAACGAGAACTTCATCACGGCGTTTCTCCTCCTGGCCGTGCCTCTCTCCTGGCTCGGTTGGCGTCCCGGTGCAATAGGGACGACCGCGTTGGCGGCGGCGTATCTGCTTTTCATCAACGGCTCGCGACTGGAGTTTCCGGTGGTCGGTGGTGCGGCCGCGGTGCTGGTGATCCCCTATGCGTGGAGATTGACGCGATGGGGCACCGTGGGCCTGATGGCTGGAGCGGCGGCGCTTGCTGTCCTCTTGGCGCTGGCGCTGGCCGATTCAGTCGGTGTGCGGTTGGAAATCTGGAGTGCGGTGGTGACACTGGTAGGGCAAGCCCCCTGGTTCGGTCATGGTTTCGGTGGGTTCGACTATCTTCTGTCAACTGTTCACGGGGATACCGGGCAGATTTTTCAGTCACCGTTCACTTGGGTCAACACCGCGCACAACGATTTTCTCGAATTGGCATCGGTGACCGGCCTGGTCGGCGTTGGTCTGGCGGTAGGGCTTGGGGTCGCGTTGCTGCGCGCACCGGTTTTGCCGGCGGTTCGCTGGACAATATACTCAGGTCTGGTGTTGGCCTTTGGTGATTTTCCGTTTCAGCAGCCGGCGCCGGCACTGATGCTGGCAGTAGCCGCTGGGTTAGCGGCGCGGAGCGCCGTGCGTTTACCAATCCCCGAACTGGGGTTGGGTCTTGTTACGCGTAGTGCGCTGGTGGGTCTGACCCTCTTCGCGACGCCTTACCTCGCCGACGCGTGGCGCGCTCAGGCTTTGTTTTCTAAGGCCTATGCAATTTCCAGTCTTCATCCACCCCTGGCGTTCAGGACAGGCATGGAGGCAGCGCGCATTCATTCGTTTGATCCGTTTATTCGCCGACACCTGATGCTCTACTTGGCAAACGCTGCGAGCTGGTGCGCCGACAACCCCAAGTGTGAGGCGATTATCCCGGCGCTGGCCGCTGATGCAGTTTTTGCTCTTGCTGTCTCGGCAGGGCCCTCTTTTCCTGGTTTGCAGATCGCGCGAGCGCAGTACATGCTGAATTCAGGGCGTTGGGCGGAACCTGAAATGCTCACCTTGACCCAGTATCTTCAGACCCGTTTTCCGCACTACCCGGAGACCTGGATATTAACTGCCTGGACGGCTGAACGACGACACGATGCGGTGGGGTTGCTTGTCTCATTCAAACATTTGGCAGACCTCGGACTAAGCCCAAACCACAAACTGGAGATTCGACGGTTGATGGCGACTGTGACGTTTCAACCGAATCCGTTGCTCGGTAAACTTTAGAAGGAGGTGAGTTAAATGACTGATGCGGTAAGCATCTGCAACCTCGCTTTACAGCGTTTGGGCTCCAAGGCGATCTCAAATTTGACCGAGGACACCACGGGTGCTCGGGAGTGCAACCGTGTCTACAAACACGCTCGGGATAGCGAGCTTCGCTCCCATCCCTGGAGCTTCGCTCGTACCCGGGTGCAGATCGCCGCGGACAGCACCTCGCCGGCCTTCGGCTACAATAACCGGTATCAGTTGCCGGCTGATTATGTACGGATGCTGCCCACTAATGGTATCGACGCCACCCCCGATCAAGAGGACTTCCAGATCGAGGGGCGGTTCATCCTGACGGACAGGGGGTCTCCGATCAATCTGGTCTACATGAAAAAGGTGACCGACGAGAACGAGTTCGACGCGTTGTTCACCGACGTATTGGTGGGTCGGATCGCCGTGGACGTGGCCGAAAAGGTGACCCAGTCCAACACCAAGAAGACCAACGCGGAGAAGCGCTATGCGGCTTCGAAGAATGTGGCGAAACGGATAAATGCCTTTGAACGGCCGCCGCAGGAACCGCCGATAGATACTTGGCTACAGGCGCGACGCTAGTGTCCAAAGCCAGTCCCATACAAGACAATTTCAATGGCGGAGAGTTGTCGTCATTGCTCTACGGTCGGCCCGGTCTCGATCGGTATAAGACCGGTCTGAAGACCTGCCTGAACTTCATTCCGTTGGTGCAGGGTCCGGTCGAGCGACGCCCGGGTACGGTTCACATCATCGAGGTCAAGACCAGTGCCAAGAAGACCCGGGTCGTTCGTTTTGAGTTCAGCACGACCCAGGCCTACATCCTTGAATTCGGGGACCAATACATTCGTTTCATCAAGGACCACGCGCAGATCGACGATGGTAGTCCTGTTGAGTTGGCGACGGGTTACCTTGAGGCTGATCTGTTCCAGTTGAAGTTCGCTCAGAGCGCCGACATCCTCTACATCACCCACCCGTCATATCCGCCGCGCAAGGTCACCCGTACCTCTGATACAGCTTGGACGATCACCAACATCACATTTTCGGATGGTCCGTTTCTGAACACCAATGTGACGACGACTACGCTGTTATTGTCGGCCACCACGGGGTCGGTCACCGTGACCGCGTCGGCTGTTACCGGTATCAACGGTGGTGACGGTTTTCTGGCCACCGACATAGGTCGGTTGATCCGTTGGCAGGACGCTGCGAGTGACTGGACATTCCTGACCATCACGGCGAGAGCCGATATCACCCATGTCACGGCGACCATTGACGGGCCTGATGCTTCGGCCGTTACGGCGACGATCGACTGGCGCCTGGGGGTGTGGTCAGCCACCACCGGCTATCCTACTGCGGTGGCGTTCCACCAGAACCGGCTGGTCTTCGCCGGGCCGACCGATAATCCACAGCGGATCGACATGAGCCGGACGGGCGACTTTGAGAACTTCGCGCCCACCGAGGTCGATGGGACAGTGGTCGACGACAACGCGGTGACCGACACCCTTTCCGCTGATACGGTCAACAACCTATTCTGGATCGCCGACGACGAGAAAGGACTGCTGACCGGCACCCGCGGCGGCGAGTGGATCACAAGACCGTCCGATGCCGGTGCCGTTGTCACCCCCTCGAACGTCCAGAGCAAGCGGTCAACTGCCTACGGCAGCGCCAACATCCAGGCGACCCGTGCTGGCCGGGCCATGCTCTTCATCCAGAAGGCAAAGCGCAAGCTGCGGGAACTTGCCTACATATTCGAGGATGATGGCTTCAGGGCGCCCGATTTGACCCTCGTGGCAGAGCATGTCAGTCGCACGGGTATCGTCGAGATGGCCTACCAACCCGAGCCTTCGAGCCTCCTCTGGTGCGTCCTGACGGATGGCACCTTGATCTGCTTGGTCTACGACCGGGATCAGAAGGTGGTCGGTTGGAGCCGTCACGTCGTCGGTGGGACCAGTGACGCCGGAACAACCCAGGCCAAGGTCGAGAGCGTTGCCGTTATTCCGAATCCCGATGATACGGCCGACGAGCTTTATGTGGTGGTCAAACGGTACATCGACGGCGCTGTTGTCCGCTATATCGAATATATGAAACCGCACTGGGAGGAGACCAACGATCAGGAGGACGCCTTTTTCGTCGACAGTGGTCTTTCCCTGGATGCACCTCTGACGATCATCGGTATCACCCAGGCCAAACCGGCCGTGGTCGCTATTACCGGTGTCACCTTCTCGGATGGCGACGACATCAGGATTACCAAGGTCAACGGTATGACCGAGGTCAACAAAATTGCCTTCATCGTGGGTGAGAAGGCCACGAACAGTTTTGAGCTGTTCAGCAACACTAAGCAGCCGACTACGATTGCCGCAGTGACCAAGGCCAGTCCAGGGTCTGTCAATGCGCCCGCACACGGCTTGGCGACGAATGACGAGATTGGGATCTTCGGCGCTGGTGGCATGACCGAACTGAACGGCAACGGTTTCACTGTCACGGTCACCGATGACGACAACTTCACCATCGGCGTCAATACCAGCGGTTTCACCACCTTCACCTCCGGTGGCAACATCCGCAAGGCAATCGACAGCACAGCGTTCACCGCCTATGTCTCGGACGGTGAGGCGCGTGAGCGTACTACGACGATCTCTGGTTTGGCACACCTTGAAGGTGAAACGGTCCAGGTGTTGGCCGAGGGTTCGGCCCACCCGGACAGGGTCGTCGATAGCGGCGCCATCACGCTCAATCGGGCGTCGTCGAAGGTTCACGTTGGTCTGGGCTACGTCTCTGATTTTGAGACCTTACGTTCCGACGCCGGTGCGGCCGACGGTACGGCGCAGGGTAAGTTCAAGCGGTATCACCGGGTCGTCGTGCGTTTCTTGCAATCCCTGGGCGGGTTCTTGGGGCCGGATGAGGATAGTCTCGATGAGATAGTTTTCCGCGAAGGTGGCGATCCGATGGACACTGCGGTACCCTTGTTCACGGGCGACGTGGAATTCGAGTTTGATGACGAGTACACTGCTGATGATCACGTCTTCTACCGGCAGACCCAACCTTTGCCGGTGTGTATCGAGGCGGTGATGCTTCAACTGCATACCCAGGACCGATGATGTTTAAAGTTGTACCTTTCAAAGCGGAACACCTGGCAGCGATGAAGCTGCAAGCCCTCCAGATGCACATGGGTGAGTGGGTCAGCCAGGAGCAGGCGCTGGCGCTGGAGAAGTCGCCTGGTTACACCGCGCTTGTCGACGAGGTGCCCGTTGGCGCCGCCGGCATCATCCCCATGTGGACCGGCCGGGCAATGGCCTGGGCCTTCTTCGCCAAGACCTCCAACGCCAACTTCCTGAAATGTCACCGGGCGATCAAGAGGTTTCTCGACGGCTGCCACGTTCAGCGCATTGAGATGACGGTTGACTGTACCTGGCCGGCGGCGCACCGCTGGGCCAAGCTGTTGGGCTTCCACATGGAGTGCGAACGGATGGAGCACTACAGCCCCGACGGTCATGACTGTGCTCTGTACGCGAGGATAACGCCATGAGCGGCACTGAAATCCTCCTGGCCCTGAGCATAGGCATTTCCGCCATAGGGCAGTTGGCGGCGGGGGCTTCAGCCAACCGCGCCGCGGAGTTCAACACCCGCGTGGCTCGGGACAACGCGGCAGCGTCACGAGCGGCCGCGGCGGAGAGCGCCAGGCGTCAGAAGCGTCTGGGCCTCAAGCGCCAGGGCACTCTGCGGTCGCTCGACCCCAATAAGCTCGACCTGCTGGAGGACAGCGCCATGGAGGAGGAGCTGGCCGTACAGACCATCCTTCACGAGGGTGAAGTCCAGGCAATTGGGTTCGAGAGGACGGCTGCTCTGGAACGGGCTCGAGGCAGCGCAGCGCGAACGGGTGCTTTTGTCGGCGCCGCCGCGACATTGATCGGCGGTGGCGCTCAGATCGCGGGCGCCGGAGGCTTCGGTAGCAGCTTGAGCTTCTCCTCCACACCTTCCTTTAAACGACCACCTACGGCGGGCTTGTAATGGCAAGATTCACAACCTTCGACGCAACCAACGGTGTCGCCGGTCCTGCCGGTGGTCGCGCTGCGTCCGCTGCTGACTTCGGCGGCGGCGCGGCGGGCTTCCAGATCGCCGGCAAGGCGTTGGAGGCGTTCGCGACGGACCTTCAGAAGAGGGAAGAGCGGGCCGATGTGACACGTATCGATTCGCTCCAGTCGACGGCGATGGCCGAGTTGACGGGGATCATAAACGAATTCGAGACCACCGCCGACTTGGGCGCAGACGGTCATGTCGAGCGTGTGACGGGCACGGTGAATCAGTACTATGATGATCGTGCCGATCAAGCCACTACACCAGCCGGGCAACTGAAACTCCAGAAACAACGGGCCGCTGTTCTCTCGCATCTCACCATACAGGCAATAGGTTTCCAGGCAGCGTCGGTCGGCGCCAAAGTCAAGGCGGACTACATCAAAGGTCGGAACGACGACCTGAATACCTTGTTGCAGAACCCCGATCAGGCCACCTTTGATCTCATCCTGCAAGGAAACTTGGACAAACTCAACGACCCGAAGGGCGCGCTTTTTAATGGTCTTGAGGCTCCAGACCTTGCTGAACTGGAACGCACAACAGTAGAGCGTCTGACCAAGGCCCGTATTCAGGGGTTGATCCGGCAGGACCCGGAACAGGCGATCATTGACATCAACAGCGGCAAGTTCTCCGCCACCATCGACAACGATGATATTCGGACGCTTCTCACTCAGGCCAGTATCGCGCTCAACGGTATCCGCGCCGCTGATGCGGCTGATGCGAAGCGATTAAAGGAGCTTGAGGACAAGGTGCGTTTGGCGGAACAGTCTACCTTGTTCAATGAGGTCATGACCGGTGCGGACGCTGATGGTAATCCAGTGTCTTTGGCCGAAACAAATCAAAAGGTGATGACGTCCCAGCATCTCAAGACCTTCGGTCCCGGGAGTAAGGATGACTTCACGAAGATGATCCAGCTTCGCGCCAGTGGGGTGTCGGCGGCTGAGTTCGACGAGGCCGTGCGGGAGCAGAAGAACACCTTCCTGCACGAGATCACGACAGGAACCCACTTTGACGGCACGAAGGTTGATAACGACCTGTTGCGCGAGCGCATCTTGGCCGATCGGTTGCTCGATCCCTTTGGCAGCAACGGTAGCAAGAATCTCCTGCTGAAATTGCTGGATGACCGTGTGGCCGGAGTGGTTACGCCGCTCTCCAAACGCGAGCAAGAAATCTACACGATGGTGACCACCAAGCAGGACGCGGATGGCAACACCCTCACGGATCAACAGATAATCGAAAACATCAACCAGGACGACCTCCTTCAGATCGAGGGTACGGCGGGCAAGAAGGCGTTCGCCAAGATGGTCGGTGACATCGCGGAAGCTGATTTCACGAGAGTGGCCGGTGTGTTCAATGATGATGCGTGGCAACGCATTCATCTTCCGGTAACGGACCCGCGTCACCTGGGCGTCGAAGACTTTGCCGATGCCAGGCTGGTCAGCAATGTCGGCGGCTTCGAAGCAGCGGAGAAACTGAAAGGTATCGCACAGCGCGTAGAGGATAGAGAAACTGCGGCACTTGAGAAAGTCCTCAAGGAGTTCATCGAGCGGTTCAAGGGTCGGATCACCGAGAGCATTTTGGGGGCGCGTGTCGACAGTGAAGGTGACGACCGTTACGCCACGTTCCGGGAGATTGTTCGAGAACGGGTTTACGCGGCCCGTGACGCGGATGAAGACCCCTTCGACCTGATGAACAGCGGGTCGAAGAACTACATCGGCGATTTCGCAAAACCCTTCGGGATAGGGGTTGCCGAGGCTGCGGCCAAAATTCAGGGGCGTATTGAGGGGACCATCACACCCTTCCTTCGCTCGGGTAAGGTCGACCCAACAAAGTGGCGACCGGGTGAGACCGCAGAAGAATACTTCAAACGCAGGGGTCTTGATTAATGAACGGCGCCGAAAAAGTAGACCAGCTTCGTGCCGCCGGTTTCCCTGATCCTGAGATACAGGCTTGGGTTGGCCGACGTCGGCAGACAATGGTCGAGGCCGGGTTCGGTGAAGTCGACATCAACACCTATTTCGGCAGACCCCCTATCGACGACGCGCCAATTCAGAAGTGGGTGACCGAGACCGTCGACAGCGCGCTGGATTCTTTCATCGGGCCGGATGATGAAGCGGGTGAGCGCCCCGACCTCCTCCCGCTTTTGAAGAAGAGCATGGAGGTGGGCTACCAGAATTCGGTGGTCGGTTTGTATAATCGGGAACAACTTCCTGACATCGAACTCAGCCCCGATGCGCCTATGGCTGCTCGTCTGGCGTCCCAGATGACAGGGTTGGCCCTGGACTTCCCCATCATGGTCGGTGGCGCAGTGCTGGGTGCGCCCTTTGGTACTGTGGCGGCTGGTCCCGGCCCCGGTACGCTTGCTGGTGCGGGCGCCGGTGCGTTCGCGCTCCCCGCCATCGCCCGAGAATCTCTTATGCAGTCCTATCGGCAGGGTTCGGTTGACAGTTTCGAGGAGTATTACCAACGGGTGGGGGCTCTTTTCCTAGAGGGCGCGCAGGGAGCCGCGACCGGCGCGTCTGTTATGACAGCGGGAGCTTTGCAGAAAGGCCCCCTGTCCAAGTTCGCTGCCGAGTTGACAACACTGGTCACGGTCCAGAAGGGTCTGGAGGGCGAGATACCTTCGGCCGACGATTTCCTGGAAGGGGCCGTCGTTCTCCTCGCCCTTAAAGGTGCGACCCGGGTCAGCGCGAGCGGCGCGAACCTGGTGCAGCGGCAGACGGTAAAAGGACGGAATGTTCTACAGGACATCTACGCCCGCACGGGTAAGCGCCCCCAAGACGTCCTCGCGGATACGAAGACCGATCCGACCGTCCTCGAAGACGTCATGAGTATGCTCGACCCCAACAGCAAGATCCCGGCACCCCGAGCCTACGAGAGCTTGTTGGAGAAGGTCGAGCTGCCGCCGAAGCCGACACCTATCACTGCGGTCAAGGAAGTTCTGTCGGACGCCAAGCAGGTCGTGATGGACAGGATATCAGTCGGTGAGCGGGAAGCCCCGCCGGCCTTCCGACAGCGCGTTGACAACCTCTACACCGAGGGTGTCGACAAACTTTATCCGCTGGCGCGGCTGGTCGACGAACTGCGCCAAGGTGAGAAAATCGACGCCAACCTCGATCCCTACAAGGGCGCAAGGTTCCTGCCCGCCGCTTCGGCGAAGGCCCAACTTTTCCTTGACTTTGAGGTACGGAAGTTCGGTAGCAACGAGGTCGTCAGCAAGGGGTTGAAACAAATACTCGAACCAGTCAAGAACGATCTCGACGGCATCCGCGCCTACGCCGTATCGAAGCGGTCGCTTGAACTGGAAGCCCGTGGTGTCCCGACCGGGGTGCCGAAAGCAGAGGCCAAGCGCGTCGTCAAGGAAGGCAACAAGAAATACGGCAAGGTGTTCAAGGAACTGAAGACCTACCAGACGGCGCTGACCGAGTACCTTCGGGACAGCGGGATCATCTCCGAAGAGATGTTCACGAAGATGCAGGAAGCGAACAAGGACTACGTCCCGTTTCACCGGTTGTTCGACCCCAGCGAGACCCCTGGTTTGGGTAAGGGTACGAAGGTTCGCAGCCCGATCAAGAAGATCAAGGGGTCGGAGCGTGTCGTCCTCGATCCGCTTGAGAGCATCATTAAGAACACCTACCTTTACACCAACCTGGCCGAGCGCAACGCCGTCAACGTGAAGCTGGTCGAGCTTGCAGAGCGCAAGGGCGGAACAGGCAAAGACGCCCTGGTCGAGAAGGTCAAGCAACCGCGAGTGCCGACCACGCTCGACGCCAAGGAGATGCAGAAGATTGCCGATGAGGTCAGTCGGGAGTTCGGCGTCGAGTTCACACCCGAGGAGTTGACCGTGTTCCGCGCCCGTACCTTACAGCCCACCGACAGCCAATTCGTCGCCTTCAGGAACGGCAAGCGCGAGTTGTTCGAGGTGGACAAGGAAGTTGGCGTGGCGATGAACGGCCTGGACGGAGGGATGGCCGGACTTCTGTCGAAATTCCTCACGGTGCCTGCCAAGACATTGCGAGCGGGCGCCATCCTGAACCCTGAATTCTTCGCTAAGAACGTCATCCGTGACACCGTATCGGCGACCGTGATGTCCACCAGAGGCTTCCTCCCGTTCGTGGACACGGTCCTGGGCGGAATGTCTCTGATCTCCAAGGACACAGCGTTCAGAGACTGGATGATGAGCGGCGGCGCGAACGCCACCCTGGTGTCGATCGACCGACTGTATCTCCAGCAGAGCCTACAGAACCTGACTAAGCAAACCGGGTTGATGAGCCGTGCCGTCAACGTGGTCACATCCCCGCTTGAGGTGTTGCGTGTCGGCAGCGAACTCGCCGAGAACGCCACACGCCTGGGTGCGTTCAAGCGGAAGACCCGGGGTAAGCGAACGCAAAAGGCGCTTGCCGAGGGCGCGTTCGAAAGCCGTGAGGTGACCCTTGACTTCGCCCGCATGGGTTTGCGGATGAAGGGCTACAATCAGATCTCTGCGTTCCTGAACGCCCGGGTGCAAGGTTATGACCGAATCGTTCGTGGGTTCAAAGACAATCCCGTCAGGATGACGGCGAAAGCGGCAGCAGTGATCACACTCCCTTCGATCGCCTTGTGGATGGCAAACCACAACGACCCCCGCTGGAAAGAGATACCTCAGTGGCAGAAGGATATGTTCTGGATCGTGATGACGGACGAGAACGTCTACCGCATTCCCAAGCCGTTCGAGTTGGGCATCTTGTTCGGAACCGTACCGGAGCATCTGCTGGAAGCCTTCTTCGAGGACAATCCAAAGGCCATGGAGGGTATCATCGACGCCTTCTCGTCCGATAGCCTGTCCTCCGTCTTCCCGACGGCTGTCACGCCCATCGTTGAAAACGTGACCAACTTCTCCTTCTTCCGCGGTGGGCCGGTGATACCGCATCGTGTCGAGCGGATGTTGCCCGAGTACCAGTACACAGAGTACACCACGGAGTTGGCGAAGAAGGTCGGCACGATCACCGGTCAGATCGGCATCACGCCGATCGACGTTGAGAACTATGTGCGCCAGTGGAGCGGTGGCCTGGGCAACTACGCCTTGCGGTTGGCTGACCTCGGTCTGAGGAAAGCCGGGCTGTTGCCGGATCCGCCGCGACCCGCCGACACCCTGGCCGACATACCTTTCGTCAAAGCCTTCGTCATCCGTCACCCCTCGGCGGGCGCCCAGCCGATCATCGACTTCTATGATGAACTCGATAGACAAAACAAGATCGCAAAGACCTTCCTTAGTTTGGCTGTGCGAGGCGAAGAGGTCGAGGCCCAGAAAGTGCTCGCCATGGACCCCTCTGCGCTTGCTGCGCTGAACACTGTACGAACAACCCTGGGCGAGCACAGCTCAATGGCTCGCGTCGTGTTCGCCAACCCGACCATACCCCGTGACGAAAAACGCCAACTCATCGATCAGATATACAAAGCCATGAGCATCATGGCTCAAGCGGGCAACACGAAGATGGAGAAATAAGCGGCTACCGTTGCCGGACCGTGATATAGTCGACCAACCGTAAGGAAACAGTGACATGACGATCAGTTCAACAGCAGTCCGAGTTAGCACCGCCGGCGATGGCATCGTCACCGATTTCACGTTCCCCTACCTGTTCTTCGCCAATGACGACCTCGTCGTCATCCTGGTCGACGACACCACCGGTGTTGAGGCAACCCAGACCATCACCACCGAATACACCGTAGTCGGCGCCGGCGTAGCGGCGGGCGGTACGGTGACGATGCTCACCGAGCCGGCAACGGGTGAGACGTTGGTCATCCTCCGTGAGGAGCAGTTCACGCAGGGGCTCGACCTGGTCGAGAACGACCCGTTTCCCTCCGCTCTGGTCGAGAAGCAGCTCGACATACTGACCATGCAGACCCAGCAGTTGAACGATTCACTCAGTAGGGCAGTCAGGTTGTCCGACGGCGACAGCTCCGGTGCCGATCCCACGTTGGCAACTCCGGTCGCAAATGCCTTTATCGTCTGGGACAGCGCGGGCACTGGTCTGTCCTCGACCGGCAACTCGCCGACACAGTGGTTGGGTGGTAACGGCACGGTGAGCCTCCCGTTCTACTCGTTCACATCTGACCCCGACAGCGGCATTTACAGGATTGGTGCTAACAACGTAGGTTTGGTTGTCAGCGGCGCCAAAGTTCTTGACATTGCCACCACCGGCCTGACCGTCACGGGCACCTTGACCGCGGATGGTGCGCTCTCTGTGGCCGCTGGTACCTTCTCGGGTGCTGTGTCAGTCGACAACACCACCGACACGTCTTCCGGCACCACCGGCTCCTTCCACACCGACGGTGGAGTGGGCATCGCCAAGAAGCTGTTCGTGGGAACCAGCGCAACGATCACCAGCACCCTGACGATGGGTGCCAACATCGTATCCGACACCGACAGCACCGACGATCTCGGAACCACGGGCGTTCGGTGGAACAAGCTGTGGGTTGATGATATCACGATGACCAACGATCTTGAGGTCGGTAACGACCTGACGGTCGCCGGTAATGTGACATTCAATGGGGATGTCACACAGGTTACGCCCGGGAATTATGTAACCTCGGACTTCTTGATCGAAATCAACAATGCCGCCGTGAGCAACGCCAACGACATGGGCATCATTATGGAGCGCGGCTCCACTGGCGATAACGCTTGTATTCTCTGGGATGAGAGCGGGGACTATTTTGCAGTTGGAACGACTACGGCAACGGGGTCAAGTTCCGGCAATTTGACCTACACCCTGGCTCAGTTACAGGTTGGATCGTTGGTGTCCGGCGGCGACATCCTATCTGACACCGACAGCACCGACAGTATCGGTTCGACCGGCGTTCGCTGGCTCAAGGGTTGGTTTGATAGTATCGCGGTTACGGCTGGCATCATTGCCGCGAACTTCGACGGTATCCTCGGCGGCAACACCCCCGCCGCTGCAACCGCGACGGTTCTGAAAGCCGACACTTCCTTGGAGCTGGCGACCGGCGCAACGGTGACGGGGGTTGACAACGGCGCGATTTCAACGGGAAGCGCGACACTTCTTGCAACGCAAGGCGCCATAAATACTGCGATAGATAGCGCCCTCGGCGGCAACCCGATGACGACGCAGGGGGACATGATCCGGGGCGCGGCTTCGGGGGCGCTGGAACGGTTCGCTGCACCCGCCGTCAAGTCTCTTTTGGTCCATGATGCAACTGACGCCGATTGGGTTAAAATT
>SDBT01004665.1_pt1 | contig 23198 bp, 17 predicted proteins | sample 2277101 | NCBI WGS metagenome assembly SDBT01 (sample SAMN10404973, study PRJNA504765) | marine sediment metagenome | isolation source: marine sediment core GS10_PC15, 103 cmbsf | place: Arctic Ocean: Southern Knipovich Ridge | collected 2010 | reverse complement strand
TAGATTGTTGCCGGGTTGCCGGGTTGCCGGGTTGATTAAATTGTTGTTTCAGTGTCTTCATATTAATACTCCTATTTAATTAAATATACGTACTCACATTTTCAATAAACTTTGATAACGTTTAACGGACGATAAAATATGTGCAATTGATAAGGTTTCCAGCCTGCTACTCATATTCCAACTTCCCCCAAACTATTTATGTCATCCTTAGCCGCTACTCAGCTAAGGCCAAATGCCGGTGTTTTTTGCTTATTCATCAAATCGCTCCGACACTAAAGGTATAGTACATAGTTTAACCAATGCCAAACTAGATTCTAGATACAGGCTATATCATATTGATTATAAAGGGAATATATATTTTTATTTTGGTGCCTGTGGGGCTTGAAATCGGCCGATTTTGAGCAGGATTTTTGGCTGATTCTGAGCGTGTTTTTGGCGGGATTAAATCAAACAATGTAGGCTCAAAATTGATGGCATTATTTAGTCTTGGTCGTGGGTATTTTATCGTTGCAAACAATTCTAGCCTATAAGATTGGGATAGGAAGGTATCTCACGATCCCTCCCTCCCACACCACCGGGCATATGGGTCCGTACTACGGTGATGGAACCACAGCGCCAGACAACAAGAATGAATCACCATTATTTGAATCAGCCTTGGGGCATTTAAAAAAAATTACCAAGGCGATTGGCGTTAGCATAGTAGGCTCAATTATGAGCTTAGATGGCGTTTATGATTCAAGAAAAAGAAGCAAAATTGCGATAGGCCAGACTCGAGCCAAAAGAGTATGCCCCACCATGCAAATACAGAATGATTTTGGTGTCATCTGTGTTACTCCGACTGACCCATTCTGAATTTATATTGTTGATTTGAATGGCTTCGATGTGTGTGTCTTTAGGGGGCGTTATCATGGCCATATTTTTTTCGATAATCTTTCGAAACGTATCGAGAGGATACCTTTCTTGGAGGTACCTAGAAAATAGCCACTTCTTGAAGTAAAACTCGACATATCTCTTAACGAAGAAGTTTTGCCAAGACATGATGCCCCACTCTAATCAGTAATTATAAATAAAGTATAGCGCAAACTTTTTATCACCCGCTAAGCAACTATCGCCTCATTCAATTCTAAAGCAGTCTGCACGATATTATCAACACTGATAGCGAACGCTTTATACAGGTCTTCTGCCGGCGCAGATTCGCCAAACGTCGACATGCCGATCACGCGACCATCGATGCCGACATATTTGTACCAAAAATCTTTTGCCGCCGCTTCAATGGCAATTCGCATGGTCACATCTGATGGTAATACCGCTTCACGATAAGCCGCATCTTGTTGATCAAACACATTTGTCGCTGGCATGGAAACCACCCGCGCTTGAACATCTTGCTTGGCCAGCACATCAGCTGCGGACATGGCCAAGCCCACTTCGGATCCCGTCGCGATTAAAATCACATCTGGTTTTGCTGCAGTATCTCGCAAGATATAACCACCGCGTTTAATATTGGCAAGCTGCTCTGCGCTGCGCTGTTGATGTGGCACTTTTTGTCTGGTGAGTAATAAACAGCTCGCACCTTGATGCTCAACCGCTTGCTCCCACATCACTGCAGATTCCACATCATCAGCCGGACGCCACACCGTTAACTCGGGTGTTAAACGCAACATGGCGGCATGTTCAATGGGTTGATGTGTTGGGCCATCTTCACCCAGGCCGATCGAATCATGACTCAGCACAAACAAGACTTTTTGTTTCATCATCGCCGCTAAACGAATTGCATTACGGCCATAATCAGAAAAAACTAAAAAGGTACCGGCATAGGGAATAAAACCGCCGTGTAATGCTAGGCCATTCATCATCGCAAACATACCAAATTCGCGCACACCATAATTAATGTAATTGCCATCCGCTTGTTTAGCCCGAATTGGCTCAGAACCTGACCACCAAGTGTTATTGGAACCGGTTAAATCGGCTGAGCCACCCAGTAATTCTGGCAGAGTTTTGCCTATGGCTTCTATGGCGTTGCCAGATCCCTGGCGTGTCGCAATATCTTTGCCGTTTTGTTGACACTCTTTTATATAGGTCTCAATCACTGCCGGCCAGTTTTGTGGCAGATCACCCTTCATGCGACGGGTAAATTCAGCCGCTAATTCTGGAAATTGTTTAGCATAATCTGCAAATTGTTTATCCCAGGCACGTTGTTTTTCCTGACCATTTGTTCTTTCATCCCAAGCTTGTTTAATATCATCTGGAATCACAAACGCTGGATGCGGCCAGCCAATATTTTTGCGTGTCGCCGCAATTTCATCGGCGCCTAATGGTGAGCCATGAGCTTTATTGCTGCCAGCCAAGTTCGGAGCACCAAAACCAATTTCAGTTTTGCAGCAAATCAGGGTCGGGCGCGATGAATCTTCTTGTGCGGCCACAATCGCTTGGCGAACCGCTTCGGCATCATGGCCATCCACTTTGTCGATCACCTGCCAACCATAAGCCTCGAAACGTTTCGGCGTGTCATCATTAAACCAGCCACCCACTTTACCGTCGATGGAAATACCATTGTCATCATAAAAAACGACTAATTTACCCAGCTCAAACGTACCCGCCAAAGAACTGACCTCATGCGAAATACCTTCCATCAAACAGCCATCACCCACAAACACATAGGTGTAATGATCAACAATCTTATGCAACTCTTGATTAAACTGCGCGCTTAAGATCTTCTCTGCCAGTGCCATACCCACTGCATTTGCCAAACCTTGCCCTAAGGGGCCGGTTGTTGTTTCTATGCCTGGTGCATAACCATATTCTGGGTGACCTGGGGTTTTGCTGTTGAGTTGGCGAAAGTTTTTTATATCGTCAAGGCTGAGATCGTAGCCAGTTAAGTGCAGCAGTGAATACAGCAACATGGAGCCATGGCCATTGGATAAGACAAAGCGATCACGGTTAAACCAATTCGGATCAGCCGGGTTATGCTGCAGAAAGTCTTTCCATAAAACTTCAGCGATATCGGCCATACCCATCGGCATCCCTGGATGGCCTGAGTTAGCTTGTTGTACGGCGTCCATACTTAAAGCGCGAATCGCATTGGCAAGATCTTTACGGCTAGGCATTAGGGGTCTCCTCAGGAGGGTTGGTCAAAGTTGGCGCTATTTTCCCAGAGCTGGAGGCTAATTGCCAGCCTGTTCTTTTAGATCATCTCTCGAAATTAATATACTCTACGTTATTTCTATTTTAGGCCCATCGGGCCGACATGTTAAAGCCCAGGCCGTAAGGCCTGGGATTCTAGTGCAATAATGATTTGAGGCCTGAAAGGCCGGCATAAAATAATAGATCGACCTTACAGGCCTCAAATTAAGAGAAAGCTCTTTTACCCAGGGTTTACACCCTGGGCTTCAACAGATCGGCCCGATGGGCCTGAATTGAATTAAAATGCGTCTATTTCCAGCGTCCATAAAGTTGTAGGCTCATAACTTAAATAGTTTCTGATGGGGTAGCTGAGGTGCTTGCTTAAAAATCTGTTGCAATACTTCCAGTTCGATATCACGCATAATTTTCCCTATATATTTCGCCTGTCGATGCTGCGCGCCATGACTAGAAATTTGCTTATACTGAATAATTGCTGCATATAAATTTTCCGGCAGGGTAAACTGCATTAATTGCTTTACAGGTAGTGAACTCAGCGCAACAGCAATTTCTTGCAAAGCAGCTGACTCGCGCTTAAGTTGTGACTTACTCGGTGTTTCCATTATAATACTCCAAATTAATTGCACATTATTTTACCATCCATAAGCCCGCGTTACAATCGGGCTTTGTTCATTAGTTCAGATGAGAACACCTAACGATGGTTTATTTGCACAGCCTAAAAACACGATTTACAGCCTCGCCCATGCTATACTTCAGGCCGAATACGGCTTACCAGAGGACATTGCCATGTGTGGAATTATTGGCGCGATTGCCAAACGCCCTGTAACACCAATTTTATTGGAAGGCTTACAGCGCCTGGAATATCGCGGCTATGATTCGGCCGGAATTGCCGTGCTCAACGATGACTCACATGAAATCGATCGCATTCGCACCGAAGGCAAAGTGGCTAATCTGGTGGCCCAAGTTGAATCGCAACCACTGCCTGGTATGCTCGGTATTGCGCACACGCGCTGGGCAACTCATGGCAAACCTTGTGAAGAGAATGCGCATCCACATATGTCGAACGGTACGATCGCACTTGTTCATAATGGCATTATCGAAAATCATGAATCCCTACGCTTACAACTACAACAAGCGGGATATACATTTAGTTCTGAGACTGATACTGAAGTCATTGCGCATTTACTGCATCAACAACTGCAACTAAAACAAGATTTAGCCACGGCAGTTCGCAGCACCTGTCAACAGCTTGAAGGCGCATTTGCATTGGCCGTGGTTGACCGTGAAAAACCGGATCAATTAATTGCCATACGTTATGGCTCACCACTTGTCATTGGCGTGGGCGCTAATGAACATGTGCTAGCCTCAGATGCATTAGCCATTTTGCCGGTGACCAAAAATTTTATTTATTTAGAGGACGGTGATATTGCGGTGCTGACCACCCATGATATTAAACTGCAAGATAAAAATGGAACTGCAATAACCCGCTCAGTGATGGCGAGTGATTTAAACATTGAATCAGCTCGACTCGGTCATTTTAAACATTACATGGCAAAAGAAATTTTTGAACAACCGACTGTGTTCAGTGACACACTAGATGGCCGAATTAGCCAACGTCATGTGTTACCCAAAATATTTGGCGTTGAATCTGATGCTTTATTATCCGAAGTCGAACAAGTGCAGATTGTCGCTTGTGGCACCAGCTATCACGCGGGTCTTGTTGCACGTTTTTGGATAGAGGGTTTAGCTGGCATTCCTTGTCGAGTAGAAATTGCCAGTGAATTTCGTTATCGCCCCACCGTATTAAACCCAAAAACATTATTGGTTAGCTTATCGCAATCCGGCGAAACAGCCGATACCTTAGCTGCAATGCGTAAAGCAAAAGAAGCTGGCGTAATGGGTTGTTTAGCTATTTGCAATGTACCAGAAAGCTCGTTAGTGCGTGAATCTGATTTAGTCTTTATGACACGCGCAGGGCCTGAAATTGGTGTTGCATCAACAAAAGCATTTACCACTCAGCTTATCTCATTATTATTACTCGCCACCACACTAGGAAAAAGTCGCAAATTAAACGAAGAAACAGAACAAAATATTGTGCGAGAATTAATTCATTTACCAAAACTGTGCAAAGAAATATTAGCCTTAGATAACGACATTAAACGACTAGCTATTGGCTTTGCCAATAAAGATAATGCCTTATTTCTAGGCCGCGGTGTGCAATATCCTGTCGCAATGGAAGGCGCATTAAAATTAAAAGAAATTTCCTATATCCATGCAGAAGCCTATGCTGCTGGTGAATTAAAACATGGGCCATTAGCATTAGTGGACGACAAAATGCCTGTTATTGCCGTTGCGCCTAACAATGAGTTATTAGATAAATTAAAATCTAATTTAAGCGAAGTCAGTGCGCGCGGCGGACAGCTAATTGTGTTTGCAGAACAAAACATCTCGACTGAAAACAACTCACAAGTCACATTAATAAAAATGCCTAAAACAGATTATTACACCCAAGCGATTTGCTACACACTGCCATTACAATTATTGTCGTACCATGTTGCGGTATTAAAGGGGACCGACGTGGACCAGCCACGCAACTTAGCCAAATCTGTGACTGTTGAATAACTTTTGTGCTTGAAATACCGATTAACACCCCATATATAAAGAAGTAGCAAAGCACATAAATTTTTGGGAGCAGACGTATGTCAACTGAATTACTTTTCGAACCCTTCAAAATTGGCAATAAAACCACTCAAAGCCGCGTGGTTATGGCGCCGATGACCCGCAGCAAGTCGCCTGAAAATATTCCAACGGAAGCGAGCGCGGCCTATTATCGACGTCGCGCCGAAAATGGTGTGGGCTTAATTATTACTGAAGGCACCGTGATTAATCACCCAGCAGCCAATGGTTACCCCGATGTTCCACACTTTTATGGTGAAAAGGCCCTTGCCGGCTGGCGCAATGTGGCCGAACAAGTGCATGCAGCTGGTGGCTTAATTTTTCCGCAGCTATGGCATGTCGGTAGCGTGCGCCAATGTAAGCAGCACCAAAATGAGGGTGTTGATAATCCAGCTCATTGCTGTCACTGCAAAAATACACACATTCCGGGCTATGGTCCTTCTGCAGTACCACACCCTTACGTCGAAGATTCAGAAATACCGCAAGTCATGACGCAACAAGATATTGATGATGTTGTTCAGGCATTTGCACAGGCAGCACTTGACGCAAAAAATATTGGCTTTGACGGCATTGAGCTGCATGCAGCGCATGGATATTTAATCGATCAGTTCTTTTGGGATTTCACTAACAAACGTACCGATAAGTACGGCGGTAAGACCTTAGCTGAACGGACTCAATTTGCCGTTGAAATTATTCAGGCTGTACGCAAAGCGGTTGGACCTGACTTCCCTATCTGTTTCCGACTATCACAATGGAAGATGGGGGATTATGATGCAAAAATGGCTAAAACACCCGATGAATTAGCTGCCTTTCTTAAACCCTTGATTGACGCCGGTGTTGATTTATTTCACTGCAGTACACGCCGTTTCTTTGACCCTGAGTTTGCAGGCTCTAATTTAAACCTAGCTGGCTGGGTGAAAAAGCTCTCTGGAAAACCAACCATTACTGTTGGCAGCGTTGGCCTAGACAATGACTTTGTCAGCACCTTCCAAGGTGAAAATAGCAATACAGCTAAAGGCACTGTTGACGAGCTGGTAGAAAGACTTGCCGCCGGGGAATTTGACTTAACAGCAGTTGGTCGAATGCTTTTGGTTAACCCTGACTGGCTACAGAAAATCAAAGCAGGAGAATATGACGAAGTTCGGCCTTTTTCCAAGAAATACCTGGATGAGTTATATTAGCGGTTTAAGCTGTAGAGCTAAATTTGTTAATAACGCGTTCAATGGCATCAAGACCGCGCACTAATGTATCCATTTCAGGGCCAAAGCTAATTCTGGCATATTGAGTATAGCGTCTATTGTTTATGCGCCTACCATTTGGATTAACATCGAAAAATATTCCTGGGACCGTCACAACCTTTTCTAATAAACCTTGCTCAAAAAACTGCATGCCGTTATTAATTGGCTCTGGTAGTTTGGATAAATCAGCCCAAACATAAAACGCACCTTTTGGTTTTAAAGGCACATTTACACCCATTCCTTTCAGTCTTTTTAGCATGTAATCCCGCTTTTTCCTGAACAATACATTAATGGCATTTGTTTCTTTTATTGCTAATTCGACATCAAGTAGATTTATTGCTTGATTTTGAAAGGGGTGATTCGCTCCTCCATCTAAAAACGAACCTGCGCTGCTAATCTTCTCAATCACTGATGTTGGACCTAGCGTCCAACTAATTCGCCAACCTGGATAACGCCAGTTTTTTGTTAAACCATCAACGACAATAACTGGATCTTTATTAACATCTTCAATATAGCTTGCCGCAGAAGTCATCTTGTCTTCGTTGTAAACATAATGTGAATAAAACTCATCCATAATTAAGCTGCACTCACTCTCACGCGCAAGATTGATCCAACCTCTTAAAGTTTCACCTTGAATTAGTTGGCCCGTCGGGTTACACGGGTTACTAATTAGTAATGCGCGCAATCCACGACCCAATATTTCTTTTTTTAAATCAGCAAGGTTTATATGGTAATCATTTTCCTCGTCCAATAAAATTGGGATTGCCGTGAATGCCTTAAAGATACTAAGCAATTCTTCATAAGCGGTATAGTCCGGTAGAAAATGACCCATATTAATATTGCCTAGAGATGCCGCTAATCGTGTTAGAGCTAAACGACCACCTCCTGCGATACTAACATTTTCATAAGTGTATTTTGACGCCTTGTCTTTTCGAAAAATTTCGTTGTAATAATCCGCAACTTTTTGGCGCAAATCATTGTTACCTGGCACCGGTGAATATTTTTGCGCCGCCGGGTTAATTGTAATTTCATGGATGCGCTCCGGCGCACCTTCAATCGGCCCCGTTTCTGGCGAACCTTGACCTAAATTTGCCCACTGGTCACACTCATAATGAAAACCAAGCTCGCTGGCTTTGCGCATCACATAGATTACGCCAGTGCGCTTCACCTCTCGAAAACCTGGAATGCAATGATCTGACATATAAAATTCTCCTACTCACACGAAATAACTAAGCAGCCTGTTTGGCAAATTCGCGAATATGGGTGGCTGCCGTATAGAGCACCAAAATAATAAATAGTCCTGCTATAAAGTTAAAATGGTGTGGAAATAAAATCATTGCAATAAAAAAGATAAACGCTTCTGCACGCTCCATTAATCCATTGCTATAATGAAAACTTTTATCGCTCTGTGTCTCACTAAAAATACCGACTAACAGAAAAGAGCTGATGCAGAGCACAATACTGGCTAACATACCTAAACTTAACCAGCCTCGAGATTCGGGTGCTACAGAAAACAATCCAATAATCACCGCACATTCAACCACGCGATCACTTAAAATATCCAACATACTGCCAACGATTGTTGAGTTATTAGTTAACCTTGCCAACAAACCATCCAGGGTATCACAATAACCAGAGAGCAGAATAAATAATACAGCTAAATAAGGTAAGTCCAGCATCAGCGAAAACATTGCTAACAAACCTAATACAGCCGCAACGATTGTTATGGTAATAGGTGATGTAATGTTTTTCGCAATTAACAATCTTGCAACTGGCTCAACCAGCATTTTGTCATAGGTAGGTCTAATTAAACTTTCTAACATAATGGAATAACCTTAATGTGCTTGACCCCAGTTATCGCCCATACCCATATCCACAACTAATGGCACAGATAGTTTAACTGTTGTTGTCATGATTTTATTGACTTGCTTAGCCACAACATTAACATCTCTGTCAGCAACTTCAAATACCAGCTCATCATGCACTTGCATAATCATCTTTGCGTCATAATCATTTTTATCCAGCCAAGCTTCCATTTTTATCATGGCAAGCTTAATAATATCTGCCGCTGTGCCTTGCATGGGTGCATTAATCGCAGCTCTTTCTGCTGCCCGCTGACGTTGCAAATTACTTGCATTAATTTCTGGTAAATAGAGTTTGCGGCCAAAAATGGTTTCAACAAAACCTTGGTCATGAGCCAACTCGCGTGTTTGGTCCATATAATTTTTAATACCCGGGTAGCGTTGGAAATACATATCCATATATTCTTGCGCAACCTTCCGCTCAACACCCAACTGCCGACTCAAACCATAAGCTGACATGCCATATATCAGTCCAAAATTAATGGCCTTGGCATTTCGTCTTTGATTTGAGCTTACCTTATCAACAGAAACGCCAAACACTTCAGCCGCTGTCGCTTTATGAATATCCAAGCCTTCTGCAAACGCTTTTAGCAAGCCTTCATCTTGAGTCAAATGCGCCATAATACGCAGCTCAACCTGTGAATAGTCACTGGCAATAATTTTATGTCCCGGTGCTGCCACAAAGGCCTGGCGAATTCGTCGCCCCTCTTCACTGCGTATTGGAATATTTTGTAAATTAGGATCAGTTGATGACAAGCGTCCCGTTGCTGTTACCGCTTGATTATATGATGTGTGCACACGCCCAGTATTCGGATCAATCTGTTTAGGCAGGCTATCGGTATAAGTTGATTTTAGTTTGCTCAAACTACGGTATTCTAAAATAACTTTTGGCAGTGGGTAATCAATTGCCAACTCCTGTAGTGCCGGTTCGGCTGTTGATGGTGCACCTTTCGGTGTTTTACTGAGTACCGGTAAATTTAATTTGTCATATAACACTTCTTGCAGTTGTTTTGGTGAACCTAAATTAAATTCTTGGTCAGCCATGGTATATGCTTGGCTTTCTAATTCACTAATACGTTTGGCAAGTTCACCACTTTGCACGGCCAACATTTCCGCATCAATTAACACGCCATTACGTTCCATTTTTGCTAATACTGGCATTAATGGCAGCTCAATATCGGCCATCACTTTTTTTAATTTTTTATCTTTTTGAATTTGCGGCCAAAGCGTGTCGTACAATTGCAAGGTAATATCAGCATCTTCGGCAGCATATGGTGCGGCTTGTTCCAGTGGAATTTGATTAAATGTTAATTGTTTTGCGCCTTTCCCCGCCACATCTTCAAAATGAATGGTCCGCTTACCCAAATATTTTAATGCTAGACTGTCCATGTCATGCCGACTGCTAGAACTGTTAAGCACATACGATGCCAACATGGTGTCACGCATGGGTGCAGTAATTTCAATGTCATAATTTTTCAATACATTGCAGTCGTATTTTAAATTTTGTCCAACCACTGTATTATTCTTATCTTGCAGTAGGGGTTTTAATTGCTTTAACACCCACCCCCGATTCAGTTGTGCTGGTGCATTTTCATAATCATGTGCAACTGGCACATAAGCTGCCTCACCGGCTTGAGTCGCAAATGAGACGCCAACAATTTCTGCTTGTTGCGTTTGTAAGCTGGTTGTTTCTGTGTCAAATGAAAATAGTTTTGCTGCCTTTAATTTTTCAAGCCAACGTAAAAAATCTTTTTCGGTTAACAGCGTTTCATAATTTTTCTCATCACCGCTGACGTCTTTTTCCCCGAGCAGCTCATCTAACCAACGGCGAAACTCTAACTCTTTAAACAAATCAATTAATACAGGCTTTTCAGATTCTTTTGGTTTTAGTTCGTCAACAGAAACGCCAACCGGCACATCCAAACGAATGGTGACCAACTCTTTGGATAGCGGTAAATGTGCTAAGCTATTGCGCAGATTCTCACCTATTTTCCCTTTAAACTGGTCTGCATTTTTCATCACATCATCTAATGATTGATATTCTGCCAACCATTTCGCTGCTGTTTTTGGACCCACCTTAGGCACGCCTGGCACATTATCAGATGTGTCTCCCATTAAGGCTAAGTAATCAATTATTTGCGCTGGGCTCACACCAAATTTTTCTTTTACGCCCTGCTCATCAAGCTCCTTGCCACTCATGGTATTAATCAACCGGACATTTTCATCCACCAATTGCGCCATATCTTTATCGCCAGTCGATATTAATGTGGTCATGCCCTTGTCACTGGCAGCTTTAGTTAATGTGCCAATAACATCATCGGCTTCTACACCATCCACAACAATTAGCGGCAAGCCCATAGCTTTAATGACATCATGCAATGGTTTTATTTGCACCCGCAATTCATCCGGCATTTCAGGACGATTGGCTTTATATTCAGGATATAAATCATTGCGAAATGTTTTTCCTTTGGGGTCGAATATCACCGCCATATAATCCGGGTCCACATCACTTCGTAATTTACGAATCATATTGATGACACCATAAACGGCACCTGTTGGCACCCCTTTTGAGTTAGTTAATGGTGGCAGGGCATGAAAAGCTCGATATAAATAAGAAGAGCCATCAATTAATACTAAGGGTTTTTGTGCTTGTGTGTTCATCATTATTTTCGCCAAAAGGTAGGAGTAAATAAAACCAATAAAGAAAAGATTTCTAAACGACCGGCTAGCATAGCAAAAATTAATGTCCATTTTGCTGTGGGGCTAATTGACTCAAAGCTTACTGCAACATTACCAATTGATGCTCCGGCATTAGATAAACAGGCAGCGACAGCACCAAATGCGGTCTCCACATTCAAGCCTGTTGCTAATAACACTAAAAATAAAATGGCAAATACTAAAATAAAAACTGAGACAAATCCCCATATCGCCTGTATCACATCATTCGATAGTATTTTTCCGCCAAACTTTAATGGGATCACTGCTGTTGGGTGCAGCAAGCGTTTTAATTCTCGAAAACCTTGCTTTTTTAATAACAAGACTCGTATCACCTTCACACCACCACTGGTGGATGCTGCACAACCACCAATCATTGCAATAATCATAATTAAATAGGGAATAAATGTCGGCCAAGTATCAAATCTTGCGGTCACAAATCCCGTGGTTGTACCCAAAGAAACGACGGTGAAAATTGTATCAACTATCGCACTCCAATCGTTTTTGTAGATGCCATCGGTTATAAGGACAGCTGTTATTAACACAATTGCTACTAATAAAATTAAAAGAAAAGCGCGCAACTCTCGATCTTGCCAATAGGTGGACAACTTGCGATTTCCTAAAAACATATAATGCAGACCAAAATTAGTCGCGCCTAACAACATAAAAAATGAAGCAATCATATCAATGGTATTACTGTCATAAAAAGCAAAGCTCGAATCGTGCACAGAGAAGCCGCCAGTTGCCACCGTTGCAAAGCTCTCACCAATCGCGTCAAAGGGGGTCATTCCGGCTAACCAATAAGAGAGCGCACAAGCAATGGTTAGCGCAATATAGATATACCACAGTGTTTTAGCGGTTTCGGTAATTCGTGGCGCTAACTTAGTGTCTTTAATCGGACCGGGGGTTTCAGCGCGATATAATTGCATGCCACCCACACCTAGCATAGGCAAGATCGCCACAGCCAATACAATAATGCCCATACCGCCTAAAAATTGGAGCTGCTGCCGATAAAAACGAATCGCATGAGGAAGAAAATCGATACCTGAAAATACATTGGTGCCCGTCGTGGTCAAACCGGACATGGCCTCAAACATCGCGTCAGTGAAACTGGCGTGAGGGTGGTGGGCAAAAATAAACGGCAGACCACCAAAAAAAGACAATACTGTCCAAAATAGCACCACAATCAGGAAGCCTTCCCGTGTCTTGAGGTCCTTATGCGCATGGCGACAGGAGACCCACAGCATCGCGCCGGTCACTAATGTAATAAAGAACACCTCGATAAAAGCCCACAACGCACCATCTTTATACCATAATGCAACCGCAGCAGGCGGCAGCATGCTAAGGCTGAAGACCATCAGCAACAAACCGAGAACGCGAAATATTGTCTTAAATTGCATGGTGCGTATGATACCAATTATGTCTTGTAATCGATAGTGAGCTTATTTATCCTACTGCATCTTCGATTCCGCGTCCAAGGACCCAATTTGTGAAAAAACTCGCCGTTACGTTGACATTGTTATTTCTACTCAGCCCACTATCTGCCATGGCTTGGCACTGGCCAGCAGCAAATCCACCCTACCCTTGGGCCGTGATGGGCTACTACGGCAAAATGACGCGCAACACCTTAGGACAAGTGCTTGGCTTTGGCTACAAAATAGGCAATGAAACCTTGTATTCAATTGAGTTTGGCAAACGCTTATCACGACAAAATATGTTTATGCATTTTTTCCAGCCAATCTTTAATACCATCTCTATTGTCGGTAATTTCACTTACCGCGATGACAGAGTCGGGCCGATTTATGAGTTTAATCCTTATATCTCATTCCGCTGGGAACGCTTTCCTTGGAACCGCTATGTGCCAACAACGTTTGCAATTGGTGAAGGCCTTTCTTATGACACCAAAGTGCCTTATCGTGAAGCTGAAAATTCCAATCAAGGCACTAAAAGATTAATGAATTATTTGAGTTTTGAGCTCACCCTCGGCATTCCAAAATTCCCCCACTGGCAAATTTTGTGGCGCATTCACCATCGCTCAGGTGTTTATGGTTTATATGATGCAGGGAATAGTGGCTCTACGGCCGTCGGTCTTGGGCTAAGATATATGTTTGGCACACCCGAAGGTGAGGAGAGTTGAAACCAATTGCGCCGTATTTTCAAGGCATCGGCGGAACCAAGGTGACATTATTTGGATCCAAACCACCTGGATAACTAGCGCTCTTCATCAAGGTATCTGCGCCACCATTACCCGTGATAGAGACAGCCCCTTCAACATTGATTGTTTCCATAATAACTGTAATGGGAACACCCGCAACGGCAATACCTCGTGAGACTATCACTTGCGCACCAGCAGTAGGTGCTAGACCTGTGCGGTTCGTATAATCCGTTGGGTTCTCAACAAAAAACTGCTCAGCTTCTGCCGAGCCTCGAATAAACAACTGATCCACTCCATCACCACCATCAACGAGATCTCGACCATGACCCACTACCCAGACGATAGAATCAGCCCCTAGATTACCAAATATCAAGTCATTGTCTTCACCACCAGCAAGCGTATCATCACCTTTGCCACCAAACACCATATCCATACCAGTATTGCCATTGATAGTATCATTTCCTTGGTTACCCATGAGTATGTCTGGTCCAGCGCCACCACTGATTGTATCCCCACCATCCACGGATGTCGCACTCCCGTTATTCGCCAGATCGTTACCAAAGATAACATCAGCACCATCACCACCTTCGATGGTGTCATTACCCAGACCACCAGCCAGCTGATCAACACCGGCGCCACCTAATAAGACGTCATCACCACGGTTACCCAAGACAGTGTCATCACCATCTCCACCGATGACGAGATCCTTACCACGGCCTCCAGACAGGTAGTCATTACCCGCTTCACCTGACATGGTGTCATCGCCTTGGTTGCCGTACATAATGTCATTTCCGATGCCGCCAAATAGGATATCACCACCATCGAGACTGGCAGGATCACCACTATTACTTGGGTTGTTACCAAACATCGTATCAGCACCGGCACCACCCATCATGGTGTCGCTTCCTAGGCTACCATAAAGAGTGTCATCACCCTCTCCACCACGAATCACATCATCACCGAGATTACCATCAAGAGTATCGTTACCTTCATTGCCTTCGATCATGTCATTTCCGCGGCCGCCAAAGATGGTGTCAAGACCCGTACCGCCCAGAAGCATGTCATCGCCCTGATTACCGAGTATTAGGTCATTACCCCCGCCACCGAAGATCATGTCCCCTTGGTCAAGGCTGGTCGGATCGCCATCATTCGCGACAAGGTTGCCACGAAGTTCGTCGTGGCCACCACCGCCCACAATTAAGTCGGCGCCAAGCGTGCCCTCTAGTACCTCACCAGCTGCCGTTCCAACTTGGAGTAGCTTAACTGCGGCCAACGGATTGATATAACCAAACCCTGTTCCCGTGTCATAGCCAACATCAAACCCAGGCGTAAAGGGATCATCCATATCGATGGCTGTTTCTCTTAGCCTGTCATAGATTTGGTTAGGCGTGAGAGTTGGATCCGCTTGACGCATCAATGCCGCAACTGCTGCCGCATGCGGTGCAGCCGCCGATGTACCCGAGAAATTGGGAAGACCATCACCATCACGATCGCTCCCAAAGAAGGTTGTGTTTGTGCCATCAACCGCGACAATATCCGGTTTCATGTGATCAATCATCACTGGATTTCCTTGTACATCGAATAGAATCGGCGTACCACCCGCTGATGAAAACGCTTCTATCGTCGCTGTAATCGCACCATTAAAGACGGGTGTTTGTTGATAAAACGCTGCGCCGATTGCCATACCACCAGCTGTGTTCATATGCCCAAAGTTAGTGCTTGAGTTAGTAGCAAACTCATTAATGGTTGCACCACCAAATATGATGTATTTCATTAACCCAGGATCGGGCCCTGCCGTTTTTCGTATCTGCATATTGGCTTGTATGGGTGCACCCGTCGAATTTGTACAAGCAATAATTTCAAGGGCATCCATACCTATATTAGGAGCAGCACCCAAACAGATGACATTATTTCCCGGGCCCACGAGAATGATGTCCATATTCGTTGTTGCCCCCGGCGCACCACTTACCGAGAAAAAGGGTTGAGCCCATTGAAAAACAAACTGACTAGTACCCGGCGGCAACGTAATTTGTTGTATAGTATCCACGCCAGGGCCAGGATCAAAATCATGTAAACTATTGCCCGGATCAACGTAGACTGCTTGATAGGACTTACGCCCACTATTACCTGCTGCCGAAAAATAAGGAGCGCCGGATGCATGCACGGCATTCACGGCCTGCGCGATAATACCATCCTGAAAAAATGGCATATTGATAAAACCGACATCGTCAATAATGACCGTTGCCCCTGCTGCTGCAAGCTCTAAAATACCCGTGGCAAAACTCGCCGCCCCACCCCGTGCCGTATGGAATGACTGCTTAGCACCGGGCGCCACTTCAAATATTAACTGCATCATTGCTCGCCCTTCGTCTGAGCCGACCGCACGATCATCCAAAATAGTGATCTTATCAGCCGTAGGTAGGTCCCCACTCGCAATATCATCGGCAGCGGTGGTATGCAGATTAACACCTCTGTCATAAGAGTCAGATATCACGCCGACAGTCTGTCCAGTGCCATCAATACCAAACAAGGCAAAATTTGATCTCACAATATCTGTTTGCATCGCAGGGTCTCCTTGACCCGCGACCATCATGCCGTCATGAGCATTGGTTATGATGACACTCGGATTGGCAAAGGCCAGGCTATTGCAACCAGGTAAATCACTAATCGACGTAATCGGCAACAGGCCCGATACAATGCGCCCTGCCGATGCCACGTTTTTCATGCCCATTGCTGTCAGCTCATCGACCAGTGCTGTTGTATCTATGCTGCTCGATACGGCATCGATCACCACATAACCATCAGTCACATGGTTGATTGGGTTTGCCGAATGGAAGGGTTTCACACCGTGATCAGCAGATTGCTGATATTGCTGGTGCTCATGATAGAGCTCAGCTAAGTCCACGCCCATTTTGCGTATGTCAGGGGACTCTCGATTGATTTGGGTCTGCACTTCTAGTGCCTGCCCTTGTGCCGCAGTACGTGGTGTACCGTCATACCCATACGGCCGAAGCTCCATGGCACTAGCGCTGGTCAATACGCATAGGATTACTGTTGCAAATATAAGGTTAAGATTTGTTTTCATACTATACCTCTCGCTACGTTACGTACCAAAATAAGCTTACTTAATTAGTATAGTACAATTATTGAACAGCCGCTTTGTTAGGCGGGGGTCATTTCAAATTGTTGCTGGTAGTGAGTCACATCATCAAGCCCTGCATCAGCAAAACCTTTGCGACGTTGCACGCAGGGCCAGCAAGTACCGCAGGCGCGGCCCTCACCATCGGCTTGATAACAGCTGACCGTGATGCTGTGATCAAGACCAATCTCATGGCCTAAACGTAGCACTTCAGCTTTGGTGATATTGATTAGCGGGGTACGCAGGTTTAGCATTTTTCCTTCCGTGCTGTTTTTGGTAGCAAGGTTTGCTAAACGCTCGAAGGCGGCTATATATTCAGGACGACAATCAGGGTACTTATTATGGTCATTGGCATCGGCGCCAAAAAATATCGTTTTGGCATCAACCACTTCTGCATAAGCCAACGCGACAGACAAAAAGACGGTATTTCTAGCTGGCACATAGGTAATACTCGTATCTGCATTTTTCTCGTAATCGGGTATATGCAGATTCGCGTCGGTCAATGCCGAACTCGTCAAGTCATCTAATGGTAATGTCATCACGCGGTGCTGTTTTACCTGATAGTGTTTTGCAATTTCTGCCGCGGCGCTAATTTCAGCTTGGCTACGCTGCCCATAATTCATGGTTAAGGCATAACATTCATACGCATTAGCTGTGGCCATGGCCAAACAGGTCGTCGAACCGACACCACCGGATAATAAAATAACGGCTTTTTCTTGCATACTGATCTCCTTCTACCCAAAAAATGTGGCACTCACCTGGAACAGTTTTTCGACATCGCGGATATGTTTTTTATCTGACACGAATAATATCACATGATCACCCGATTCAATCACCGTATCATGGTGCGGAATGATTACCGCATCACCACGCACGACCGCGCCAATAGTTGTGCCTTTCGGTAATTTAATTTCAGGCAAGGATCGCCCAACAACACGGGATGACGATTTATCGCCATGCGCAATCGCCTCAATGGCTTCAGCCGCGCCACGTCGCAATGAGTGCACATTGACCACATCACCACGGCGAATGTGAGTTAAAATGCTGCCAGCAGTGGCTTGCTGTGGTGATATCGCAATATTAATACCGCTATCTTCAATTAAATCCACATAACCAGAACGTGCAATTAATGCCATTACCATACGTGCACCTAAACGCTTGGCTAACATGCATGACATGATATTAGCCTCATCATCGTTGGTTACTGCACAATAAACATCAGAGCTTTCAATATTTTCACTGACGAGTAATTCTTTATCTGAAGCATCACCCATTAAAACCGTTGTGTTATTCAGATATTCTGCCGCGTGTTCACAACGTTTTTCATCTTGCTCAATTAATTTAACTTGATAATCATTTTCTAACACTGCGGCCAATTCACAACCAATATTGCCTGCACCAGCTATAATAATACGTTTATTTTGACTTTCTAATCGACGCATTGCCGCCATAATCTTACGAATATGTTGTTTGGCCGCGATAAAAAATACTTCATCACCCACCTCAATTACGGTCGAGCCGTTTAATGGTACTGAGTGATTCTCCCGGAAAATAGCGGCAACTCGCATGTCACCACCGGAGAGATACTGCGGTAATTCAGCCAAGGTTTTCCCAACCAGTGGCCCACCAAAAAAAGGTTTTACGGCGACTAATTTCACTTTTCCTGCTGCAAAGTTTAATACTTGCAGCGCCCCCGGATGATCAATCAGCTCTTTAATATAATCGGTAACGAGCTGCTCGGGGCTGATAAACACATCAATCGGTAAATCTTTACTACCAAACAATTCACGACGAATAAAATAATGATGCGAACGTATGCGAGCAATTTTAGTTGGAATGCTAAATAAAGAATAGGCCACCTGGCAGGCCACCATATTCACCTCATCGCTGTCGGTAACTGCAATGAGCATATCAGAATCTTTTGCCCCTGCTTGGCGCAGCACACCAGGGTAAGAGCCAAACCCCTGCACTGTGCGCAAATCCAAACGATCTTGCAATGCACGCAATCGCATTGGCTCAACATCGACGACTGTCACATCATGATGCTCTTTTGCTAAGTTTTCAGCTAATGTCGAGCCAACTTGCCCAGCACCCACTACAACAATTTTCATACTTATTCATCTCTCAAAGTATCAATCGGATTCAAACGTGACGCCTTATAAGCGGGGTAGAATCCAAAGAATATGCCCACCAATGCCGACACGACGAAACCTAACAACGGCGGGAAGTAATACAAAGAAAACCCCCACCGGCTGATTTCGGCAATGGTGATTGTCACTAACACACCGACAATAACACCAATCAAACCACCGAATAAGGCGAGGATAATAGCTTCTGTGAGGAACATCAACTGGATATCACGTCGCCTGGCACCCACGGCCATGCGCACGCCAATTTCGCGACGCCGCTCAATCACCGAAACCAACATGATATTCATCACCCCAATACCACCGACAATCAATGAAATACCACCGATCGCGCCCAACATCAGCGTAAATGTTTCACGCTGTTTTTGCATGCTGGCCACTAACTCTTGAGGACTACGATAAAATAATTTTTTGCTGGGCAATAAGGTTTTCATCACGTCATTTAATTTTTTTTCAACATCGGGAATGTTAGCATTCTGCTTAAGTCGAAAAATAATATTATCAATATTGACGTATTTGCTCATTTGCATCGATGTGGATATGGGAATAATGATTGAATTATTAATATCCGCATACATAAACATATTTTCCGGCCATTTATGCAATGTCCCCACCACCGTAAAATATCCTTGGCCCACACGTATTTGCTCGCCAATGGGACTACGCAAACCAAGTGATTTAAGCTTGCTAGCAATGGCATTACCCAAAACAGCATAGTGCATATTGTTATCTAAATAAGAAATAAATCGCCCCGATGCCATCTCCAACTTAATCACTGTTGCAATTTCACCCGTTACACCAATAATACTGCCTTGCAGTGGCTGCCCATGGTAAGACATTTGCCCAAAATTTAATGTATATGGCCCTGCTTGCGTTATTAAAGGTGTTGAATCATCAATTTGTTGCACTTCATTCAAAGTCAATTTATCTTGCTTACCCTGACCTGCGCCGGCTTGTTGGCTTTGCCCTGTTGATTGGATGGACACTGATAGCAAATTTGTCCCCAGCGCCTTAAATTCTTTTAATGCATGTTGAGTTGCAAGCTCACCGCTTGATAATAATGCCACCACAGACGCGGTGCCAACTAATATACCCAACAACGTTAGCGCGGAACGCATTTTTGACGTGACTATGTTTTCCAAAGACTCAATAATGTGTGTTCGTATATTCAAGTTAAATGTCCCTCAGCGACCAACCCATCGCGAATATGTATGATTCGCTGACATTGCTCCGCCACTTCTGGATCGTGAGTGATAATGATCACTGTGGCGCCTGAATTTTGATTGATATCAATTAACATCTTCATTACTTCGTCACTGGTTTTTGTGTCTAGCGCACCGGTTGGCTCATCCGCTAAAATAATGCTCGGCTTGCCCACAATCGCTCGCGCAATCGCCACACGCTGTTGCTGACCACCTGACATCTCTGCAGGTTTATGGCTGGCCAAATGTTTAATCCCAACCATATCTAAACATTCTAATGCCCGTTTTTTAGTATCAGATGATTTGTCCGAACGATAAGTCATGGGCATGCTGACGTTTTGGAGCGCAGTCAGCTTGGGTAATAAAAAGAAGGCTTGGAAAATAAAGCCAATGGTGTGATTACGCAAATTTGCCAACTCATCACTGTTTAATGCCGATACATCTTTACCTTTTAACACGTAACGCCCACCTGAAGGCTTATCGAGCAAACCGATTGTATTCATCATGGTTGATTTGCCTGAACCTGATGGTCCCATAATCGCCAGCAACTCACCTTCTTCAATTTTCACACTCACGCCGCGCAAAACGTGAATGATATTCTCACCCATACGGTAATCTTTGGTGATATCCTCTAGCTCAATGACGTATGACAATTTTGTCCCCCGCTTTAATACCACTAATTATCGTCACACCGGTTAATGTTGTAGGGCCTGTTACCACGGGCACTTTTTTCTCTTTGTCAGTCTTTGGATCCTTAATAATCACCATGCTCCGGCCTTGTTCTCTAATAACGGCATTAATTGGCAATACGATATGCGCTGGGTTTTTAATCGATAATTTGACTTTTGCATTCATCCCAACTCGAATAATTTGTTTCGCTTCCTGGGTCAACTTAGGCACATCAATGACCACAGGAAATGTCGCCAATCCCCCGCCGCCACCTGAGCTTTTCGCTTGCGCACCCACGGATTTGACTTCACCGTCTAAGGTAATACTTGGGAATGCGGAGCTAGTCAGGGTTACTTTTTGGCCGGGTTTAATTCGATTAACAACAACTTCACTCGCCTGAACAGTGGTTGAGACGCCACTTAAATCGCCAATGGTTAATAATGACTGACCTTTTTTAACCGCACTGCCAATTTGCAATTGTTTGCCAGCAGAATCACTGCCTGCGCCTTGCTGTGGAAATAAAGCAACACCGGAAAATTTTGAATGAATTTCTATTTCATCAAATTGCTCTTGCAGCACCTTTTTAACTTGCTCAATTTTACCCAGCGACAAATTTTTTAATTCTTTATCGACGCCCGGCATATTTTCAACGGCTTGCTCAAGCGCATATTTGGCATTAAATAAAGCCAGCTGATTATTTTCCACCGTGCTTTTTTCACCAAGGTACGTTTGTTTGTCAACGATTTTAGCATCATAAAGTTCTTTAGTGCCGTTATAACTCTGCACACTGCGCTCATACGTATCGAGTGATTTTAAATAAGTACCCACTGCCTCACGAAATGTTTTTAGCATTTGCGGTGAATCAATATCAAATAATAACTGGCCCTTTTTTACCAATTGCCCATAACGGAAAAATATTTTATGCACATTCCCATCCACAGGACTCGCCACACCCTCCACCTGTATGGGTTGCAACATACCACTGAAATATAAGTCCGTTGATGTGGTTTGCATTTTTGCTTCAATAATTTGAACTTGCCCGGCCTGCTCTTCGGATTTTTTATCTTTACTGCAACCAGCCAATAAAATACTGGCGGCAATGAGCATGGTTGATAATAATAGAAACTTTTTTCTCATAACTCTGTTCTCAATAATGTAATCGAATGCCCCAAACCTTTAATGTAATACCGAGTGTTTGGTAAAAACTCGCTAAGGTCGTGATATAAGCAATTTTAGTTTGCACTAACGAATTTGCATCTGATCGTAGCGTGTCGCGCAATTGGGTAACTTCAAAGATAGTGACACGGCCAAACTTTAACTTTATTAAGGCAGCATCTAACGCCATTTTATCGAATTTTACCGCTCTCTTACCAACGACAATATTCTCTGCGCTTGAGCTTAAACCTGTAATGCCGTTAATGACACTGGTCACCAGTGTTCGCCGCGAGTCTTCCAGTTGAATCCGCGCCGTCTGCAAACCAATTTTGGCTGATAACAAGGTTGATTGATTGGATTTATCATCTATCGGAATATCTAAAGTTAACCCAATCATCCGGCCACCGGCGGCAACCGCGTTAATGGCACTGATATCTGATACCGCAGCAGCACCCGTTTTAGAAATTGTGGCCGACGCGCTAGCGGTTAAATCTAAGGTCCAGCGCTGTTGATCTTCTGCCAATAAAACATTGCGTTGTGTCGCTCTAAAAGTAATCAGTGCTTTTTGGTAACCAATATTATTGGCCATCGCCAGCCTAATACTTTTTTTCTCATTGGGGATAAACGTCTGTTCTAAATTAATCGATCTATCCACTTTGATGGTTGCCAATGGGCTAAAATCCAAATCCGCCAACAAAGAACGTCTCGCGCCTTCAATTGCCGCCTTATCAGTAATGATACGAAATTCTTGCGTAGCCACCTGCGCTTCTTGTTGAATGGCTTCATTAGGGGCTTTTTGCCCAACTTTGATCTTCATGCGAAATTGTCGCAGCGTTTCTTTAGAGCTATCCAACGCACGCTGGTCAATCTCTAGGGTGCTATAAGCTCTCGCCAAACCATAATAATTTGTAATCACATTATTGATAGTCGTCATTACGGTGTCTTTGAAACTTAAGCGCGCCGTCATTTCAGCTTCGATGGCCTTGCGTAGAGGCTCAAGCGTGACTAAGGGGCCAAAACCTTTCAGCAAGGGCTGTTTCACGGAAAAGTTTGCTACTGAGCTATCCCCACCTTCACCAAACGCATTGTTCAAACCAATGCT
>SDBT01004664.1_pt1 | contig 23200 bp, 31 predicted proteins | sample 2277101 | NCBI WGS metagenome assembly SDBT01 (sample SAMN10404973, study PRJNA504765) | marine sediment metagenome | isolation source: marine sediment core GS10_PC15, 103 cmbsf | place: Arctic Ocean: Southern Knipovich Ridge | collected 2010 | reverse complement strand
CCGAGCCTGGCTCCCCTGACCGTTGCGCGATGCCACAGGTGACAGATCATCTACTCGATGTGCTGAAGGCCTTGCGGTGGAAGCCGGACATGGTCGTCGTGAACGACTTCGGCGAGACCGTCTGGCTGAAAGAATGCTATCACGAGGGCAAGCGGATAGGGATCACTGACTGCTGCGAAGCTGCGGACCCCTGCGATTGGCACAAGGCCCTGGCAGAATCGCCCCCAACCGTGGACGTCTGTAGCCAGTGACGCCGTCGACAGCGCGGCGCGCTAGACTGTAGTCAATGCGCCCCTCACCCGAAGCCTTCCGATCGCCGCTCGGGGGTATCCCGCCCCTCTGGACCCGTGAGCGCTTGAAGCTGACGCGCGGGCCGGTCGATGAGTTCTACGCGGGCGTGCCTGAGTGGTTCGCCTCGGACGGCTGCACGGCATCGCCGGACCTGAGCTTCGTGAAGGACGGCTGCAGGATGCACGACTTCCGGTATTGGATCGGCTCCCCATGGTCGAACCTCGACAACGGCTATCTGAAGCAGCTCTGGAAAGACCGGCGCAAGGCGGCAGATGTTGAGTTCTATGCGCTCATGTGGCACAACAGCGCCTACGACATGGACACGCATCGGAAGGTGAGCGCCTGGCGTCGCTGGCTGCGTCGCCGGACAGTGATCGTCGCCTACTTCAAGGCGGTCCGCTGGGCCCCACAAGCGAAGCGCTCATTCAGGAAGCGCGTCCAGGAGTGGCGGCACTATTCGCCGGAGCAGCTCGAAGCTAATGCGATCGCCGAGAATAAGCACACCACGGGCATCCCGTCCAGCGAAGAGGTCGCAGCGGCGTCGATCGTCGACCCGTCGCAGATGGGGATCTTCGATCTCTGGTACTCAGAAGATAATGCTTGACAGCTAGAACTGTCCGGTGTAGTCTTGGGGCATGAATGTTCTACACCACGGGCTACTGTGGAACAGGGTCAGGCGCGGAGACTATATCAAGGTCGATCCGCCAGCGCATCACAAGATAGCCGCTGGCGTTGGCGCGGACGGCGCGCATGAGAACCTCGAAGCGCCAGTGCACATAGGCAGGGGCGACAATATCATCTCTTTCGGCAATATGCCAGAGGACGCCAGGACCTTTTTTGACGCCTGGGTTAGCCCCAAGATCCAACAAGCCATAAAGGGCGTTGAGGACGGAGTATTTTTGATGCCCAGTATTCCGCCTGATGGATATGGAAGGCTGTCAAAGGAAGCGAAAAAGATCAGGGCAACATGGGGTGACGACGAAGTTCCGCAACTACCGTGCGAACCGATGTGGATTGAATTTGATTTCGAAATGGAAGACTTTGGAGCAATGCAGCGCGTAGGTTTGCTGGTGTTTGATACAGACCCAAACGAAGGCCGGATGGCAACAAGCAGGGTGTTCGTCGTATACGCCTGTGCAGGACATGGCACGCCAAATCAAGTTACATTGGGGCCTGTTGCGGTCATGGGTTTCATGCCGCCGGAAGCCGACGACGATGATGACTCTAGCAGTCGCTGGGTCAGCGTGATGAGCAGATCCCTGACCGAGCCATCCTTGGGTCACTACTCCATGCAGGACACACCGGAAGATGTGTGCGGGGCGGTAATGCAAACCCTGATGATCGCGATCGACAAGCATGCCGTATTACTGAGCCTGACCTCCTGCAAGAACGCCACGGTAGAGCCCGTGCTCATCAAAGGGAAGCGCAAGAAGAGATGGAGCAAGGAACCCATAGGAGTCGTCGGCAAAACGATCGTACTGCGAGACAGGAAAGGCAAAATCTTCTACGACACGGCTTCGGCAGCGCTCGACCCCAAAGCAATTCCACTACACTCGATCATGGGGCACCGGAAGACCTACGTGAAGGAAAGGCCGCTCTTCGGGAGGTACGTAGGCACGTACATCTGGAAACCGCAGATGCGTGGCGACGTCAAACACGGCATCATCGAGAAGGACTACGAGATCAAGAGCGACGCCTAGGAGTTTTCCTAGTTGCGCTCAGCTCTAGCCTGAGGTACTATTCAGTCATGGCAGATTCAGAATGACTCTACAACCAAAAAGCACGTCATCGGGATCATGAAGGCGTTGAAGTCATGATGCCCCGCGACAGCTGGCACAGCGGCATGACGACGGTCTACGGATTCCAGTCGAGGCGCGAAGCCCCGGAGCCGCTGAGCGCGATCGACCAGCTGACGGTCGACCTGGCCAGCATATTCGACGACGTCGCGGCCATCGTGCGCAACGTCTGGCGGGGGATACCGTGACGTGCTGAGTTTAGTAGAATAGGGACAGGTCCCGGCGGTCCAAGCGGCTGCTGAAAGGCAAAAGCGCCTAGGTGCGACTCGCACTCTATGACGCAGGCGACACGCGCCGCCGGGGCCGCACATAAGGGGGAACCATGGAAGTGCAACCAGGAAGCGAGATCAAGAGAAGTAAATTCGCACAGCTGGCCGACGTGCTAGTGTGCACGTCGATCAAGTTCGGCGAAGAGCTGAACGCAGCCGCACGGACGTCCGCTGAGTTCGCGCAGACGGAAGCCGATCTGCATGACACCGAGGCCGACCTCAAACAGGCCCGTATCATGATCTGCGAGCAGCAGGGCTCACTGATCGACAAACAGGATGAAGTGGAAGAGATGGAGCGGCAGCGCGACGCTCGCGATTACGACATCTGCAAATTGAAGGAAGCCGCAGGCGGCAAGAAAGAGTTTGCGGACAATCTGGCAGATATGGCCGCCGAGCGCGCCAACTTCATCACTTTTGCGCTTGGCCAGCTGCAGCTGGCCGAGGATAGGGCAGCTATCAGCTCCGTCATGCGCAAGCTCAGGATGAACCCGCTGAAAGGCGTCCAGCTTCCGGAAGGCTTCGAAGACGTGCAGGGACCGCTGGCTTGACATCCGAGAACTAGCGGGTTATCTTTAAGGGGAATAAAAAAAATGAGGACAACAGCAATCAATTCGGTCATCTTCCTGGGATGTGTGTTCGTCGCACTGGCCAGCGCCGTCGTCATTGCACAATCCGACCGTTGGGAGAACGCTGAGCCGCACGACGTGCCACATTGCGACGTTCCGCCCCGCGCAGCGCACAGCGACACGCCTACGGCTCCGTGCGAGTGTCTCGGCATGGTTGCCGCCGTGCACGACGAAGCAGCAGAGAGCTGCTGGTCTAATCATCCGCTGGCACCCGTGCCGACGGACATGCGATCCCAGGAGACCGAGACCGCCGAGGTGCGCACATGCCTCGAAGAAATGCCGACACACTGCGAGGTGATCGGGCGCTACTCGATCCAGCTCGGCGGCAAGACAGTGCCGCACCTTTGCCGTACGCGGTGTAAGCCGCAGAACTGCGGCTGCGCCGATAGCGTCGCGTGCGCCCGGCACTCATGGGACGACGCCGAATACAACTAAGAGGAGACAATGAAAGATCACTTTGACAATTCCATCACTCCAGCGCCAGCCTTACCGCCCGCGCCAGCCCTTCCTCCAGCGCCAGCCTAAGGCCTGGCAACGCGCGCGCAAGAGCCGGGCCACAGTGCCGGACACGTTACCGACCTAGAAACCACAGGAAAAGCCAATGTTGTAAACGCACAGTTGGAAACACAAACACTGAACACGGAATGGGGGACCTCGAAAGAGGTTCCCCATTTTGCGTTATTGTGCTATGCTAGAACAGATGACATCAGGACACCGCTTTTCATCGTGGCTAGCCACGAAGCTGTTCGGCGAGCCGGACGACCTCAACAGGGCAGCAGACTGCCCGCCCTACTTGAAGCGCTGGCGCATCTGGGCCAGCCCTGACGACAACGAACCCAAAGACCCCAAAGACCCATTCAGGGTCTATCTGCATCGCTTCGACGGCTGCGACTGGGCAACCGACCCACACGATCACCCTAAGAGGTTCTGGTCGATCGGCCTGTGGGGCTCCTACTACGAGTTCACGCCGAGTAACGCCTTCGCGGTGCACCTCTGCGACCAGCGCAAGTTATTCAAAGCTCCGTGGTTCCGCAGCTTCCCCGCCGAGCACATCCACCGCATAGGCATGCCTGTCGGTGTGCCGCACTGCTGGACGTTGGTTTTTACCGGCAAATACACGAAGGGCTGGGGTTTCTTCATGCGCAATGGCGGCTATATGAAGTCACGCGACTATTTCGAGACCGAACTCAGGGACTGCACAGGAGACAACGACAATGCCGGTTGAAAGCATTACGAGGGTCGCCACGGGCACGCCCAACCCCCGACAGTATAACTCACGGGCCACGGGGCTGCGCAGCCTAGTGGCCGCTGCTGTGAAGTTCACGAACAGCACGCGAAGTCACGGCCCCGACTTTTGGAAGGACGCCGCCGAGGGCTGCCAGGAAGCCTGGGACTGGATGCACGAATCCGACGACGCAATGAAGCGCACGCTGTGCGACATCATAGGGTTCTCAATGCCAGAGCTTGCCGAACTGCGCGACAAGTGCGCGGCGAAACAGCAGGACTCCGAAGATTCTGCCGAGCTGTTCGACTGGGACGAACTCAGCGAAGACCGTAAGCGACAGACTGAACGCCACGCGAACGCTGAGCGGGCAGCCCTGAGTAGCAACTCACGCTGCTTCAAGAGAGTCGGCGGCGGCGGCAAGTTCAGCTGATGGCCGCGCACCTCGGCACGATGCGGGCCGACTTCGAGCTGCCCTGCTACGACAAGATCTTCGTCACGTACGTCGGATCTGCTCCTCCGCCGATCTCAGATGAGCGCATGGCGCTGAACCTCGCCGAGCTGATCTGCGAGAAGAAAGGCTCCGGCCTATGGGAGCTGATCCAGTGGGATCAAGTCAAAGGCGTGTACAGCAGACTCAAAGGAACGTTTCTGTACATCGGATTCAACTCCGCACGCACTGCTTTGCGAGGATACCTATGGCCGAAAAAGGGGAGCAAATGAATGGCTTGGCTTTATGTGCCGGATCTGGCGGACTCGAACTTGGGCTGCACGTTGCCTTGGGCAAGCAATATCGAACTGTCTGTTACGTCGAGCGGGAAGCCTATGCAGCGTCCCAACTCGTGGCGCGGATGGAGGACTCGGCCCTGGACCGCGCGCCTATCTGGGACGATCTCGCAACCTTTAAAGGCCGAGATTGGCGTAACAACGTGGATATCATCTCTGCGGGGTACCCGTGCCAGCCCTTCTCGGTTGCCGGAAAACAACTTGGAGCAGATGACCCGAGGCACCTATGGCCGCATGTTCGACGAATTATTGACGAGTCTTGTCCGAGCATCGTCTTTCTGGAAAACGTCGGTGGCCATCTGCGATTGGGATTCGAGCAAGTCGCAGACGACCTACGACACATGGGCTACCGCGTTGCGGCAACGGTCCTCAGAGCGTCGGAAGTCGGCGCAAGCCATCGGCGGGAGCGACTGTTTGCTGTCGGATTACTGGGCAACAACAACAGCGCACGACCGAACATTCACACCAAGGCGCGTTCACCACGGGGAGCAACTGGCAAATCAAGTACGGGACTGGTACACCCCAATGGTTCCGAACGGCGGTCGGAGTGTGCCCAAGGGGACGGTGGAGGCGAAGGGCCAGACGGCAGGAGGCAAGCGGACGGTGGGCCTGGAGAGCCAGGCGAAGTTCTGGGGCCTCCAAGCACAGGCGAGGCTCTGGCCGACTGTCCGGGTGACCACCAATGGGGGGCTAGGGAATCACAAGAGGGGCTTCGAGAAAGCCCGACTGGAGGACGGCGCCCCCGCGTGGTCCACGCCCCCGGACCCGACGACCCCCGATGGCACGACATTCTCAGCAACCACCCAGAGCTTGCCCCGGCTCTACCGGATTTTACGCGCCGTTTGGGCAAGCGGCCTGCGGCACACACTGAGACTCAATCCGCTCTTTTGCGAGTGGCTGATGGGGTTTCCCATCGGGTGGACCGGCTCCGGCTCTGTGGAAACGGCGTCGTACCTCTCCAAGCAGCGGTCGCATTTACGACGCTTATTGGAAGATTGACGGGCTAGGTCAACGACAAGTTCGAGGCTTACAGATAATGCAATACTTTGGCGGAAAGTTCAGACAAGCGAAGGCGATCGCTGCCAAGATCCTAGAGACTTCTCATAATCCGTTCCCCCTGCTGTCACCGTTTTGTGGCGCTTGCAACGTAGAGTTCGAACTGGCCAGAATGACAGGCAAGCCGGTCAGGTGCTCTGATGCAAATGCCGACATGATCGCTCTATGGCAGAAGCTCAAGGATGAACCCGAATGGGAACCGCCCAGGATGAGCAAGGAAAGGCATGCAGAACTGAAGGCCAGCAACGAAGTGAGCGCCGAGCGCGGCTGGGCAGGGTCGGCGCTCTCGTTTGCTGGAGTATGGTTCGGGGGGTATGCGTCCAATCGCAGGGGCGACGACTTTCACCGAAACGGAATAGGGTCACTTCGGAAGCAGCGGCACCTTCTTCCGCTGCTTCGGTTCAGCGTTGCGACGGTGCCGTTTGAGATACCACCGGACGTGCGGACGCTCTACCTGGACCCGCCCTATGCTGGCACGGCCAACGGCTATTCTCACAGGGTCGATTGCGACTTCTGGGATTGGGTGAAAACCATCAAGCAGGAAGCGTTTATATCGGAGTATTTGAACCCTGCCGGGCTGCCTGAGCTTATCGCTAAACAGCGCGACGTCGGTGTGACCGCCAAGAAAGAAGAGCACAAGCGCAGGCCAATTGAACTGTTGTTGTACAAAAGACCCGGCTAGGACATTCCCTAGTTGCGTTTCGCTCTAGCGTGCCCTATTATTAGGGCATGACGAACAACAAACGCACAGACGAGCATCGCCCCTCGGCGATCATCCCCAGCGATTACCGCTACATCGCGATGGAGGCCGTCAGGGTCGAAGGGATCGGCGACGCGATGTTCATACAGGCCGAGCGCCAGCTTATCAAGGCCGATATCGCCCGCACCGGCGGCCACTACTCCACTCACGAGCACGGCGGCAATTGCATGGTCTGCGGCTGCCCGCGAGCAGTCTACACAATCCTGTTTCATCACGCCAAGAGCAACACGTACGTGCGCATGGGAACGACCTGCGCACAGAAATGCGAGATGAGCATCGGCGGCGGGATGAACGTCTTCATGCGCCACGTCAAGGATGCACGCAAGGCCATCGCCGGAAAGCGCAAGGCCAAGGCCATGCTGGACGATGCCGGACTCAGCACCGCGTGGGGCATCTACGAAACCGACTGGGTCAGCGGCAGCAGCAGCGACCCGCTTCCGCGCGAAGAGCGCATCATTCAGGACATCGTTCACAACGTCGTGAAATATGGCCGCTTGTCCACACCGCAGCAAAAGTACCTGGGTAACCTGACCTACACCATCGGCAACCGCGCGGCCATCCAGGCCATGCGCACCATAGAGGAAGACGCCGCCGAGGCGATCCCCGAGGGCCGCCAAGTGATCACCGGAACGGTCATCAGCACGAAGTACCAAGAAAGCGAGTTCGGCGAGACGTTCAAGATGCTGCTGAAGGACGACCGGGGCTTCAAGATCTTCGTTACGGTGCCGGTCGCGATCGACGGCCTGCAGCGCGGCGACCGCGTGAGCCTGACGGCCACGCTCAAGCGCTCAAACGACAGCTCTAAGTTCGGGTTCGGGTCGCGCCCCTCAAAGGCGTCGACCCTCGAAGTGGAGGTGGCGGTATGACGATCGTCAAGTCATTCAACGAAAGCGCGACAGAAATCGCAATGCTCCTAAACCAGATCGTCGGGTTGAACGAAGGCGAACAAGCTCTGGAGCTGATCATCAGGCCTGGCGACATAATCGCTCGGTGCCAAGGCTTCGTCGAAAAGGGCGGCACGCTGGAGGAAGCGCTGCGCTCGATGGCCAACCAGATACACTGGAGTCGCGAACAAAAAGCGCAGGCGGTGACCTTGGAGCGAGCTGAAGTGGAGTGGGCGGCAGAGAGAGCCTGATGCTGAGCAGAGTGGGGCCGTGGTGTAGTTGGTGAACACACGGGACTTTCAATCCTGAGATCGCCGGTTCGAGCCCGGTCGGCCCTACCAACACAGGAGAATAGGAGAATTGACATGTCAAGGAACTGGGGCGAAAAGCCTAAGGTCGAGACCGAAGAGCCCGATCTGGGCCCAGAAAGGAAGCACCCGAACCGCAAGCATCACATCGAGACGGACGGATGGCGCAAGCCTGCGGGGCCAAACGACTGGCGCATCGAGCTTTCGCGCCGCCGCAAACATGCCGCATCCAAAGTTTTTCGCTGGATGCGAAGCGAGATAGGAGCCGAGTGCATAACCCGGCAACCGCAGTCGTTCGAGTTCGAAGAGGAAGGGGAAAATGCATAAAACACAAGGCTGGTACAGCGTCGCCCACTCGGGGGCCGAGTACAAAGCGTTCAGCACCGCAAAGCAGCAAGTCGAGAAGGTCGTGGAGTCCGACAAGGCTTACATCGACGAACGCTCGATGAAGTTCAGGGAGAAGCTCACCAAAAGAGTGCATCAGCAGTCGCAGCAGAACCGCGACGAACTCAGCGCGGTGCGGGACAATACGCACACCGAGTACATGGTCTACCTCGCCAAGGCCATCGAGAAGATTGTCGAGGCGTCGCGGGCTGTGCTGGCAGCAGCAGGCTTAGACGAGACCACGATCCGGACCCGCTACAAGCAACAACGATGCGGATACGCGCAGACAGGCACGCAGACGTACTTCACCGACGACAAGCGTGGCCGGTTCGAGGTCTGGACGCCAGCCAGTACGTCGCCTCTAAATATCGCCCTGCACTCGCTGCCGAAGCCTGGTGAGATCGTCATCAGGCACGTCAAGAAGGACGGCAGCGATGCGCTGACATTCGACACTAGCCGTCACAGCTACGACGGCGAGGAACTAACCACAAAGGCGCGAGAGTGGCGCATCGACGGAAGCAAACATACGATCAGGCTGCGCGAGTGCGACTGGGAAGAGGTGCCATATGAGCAGGTGTACTGGCCGCCGAAAGACGAGCCCACGAAAGGCGCTATAAGGCGAAGCGTCTTCGGAGGATACTAGGACTTTTCCTAGTTGCGCTCTGTTCTAGCTTGCCTTACTATTCAGGCATGGCAAGAATACAGCGCACCCCGAAACACATCTACGGCGATCGCTCGATCCGCTACTATCACCACGAGCAGCGGTATAGCCCACGCGCACACGTTGTCGTGATCGAAGGGCCGGACGAATGGCAAGGGCCGGAAGTGGCGCGCTTTGAGACGCGTGCGATGGCCCGCAAGTTCTGGTTGATCAATGTGCGCGAGTGGTTGCGCGAAGGGAAGCAGTTCTGCGGCGTGGCCGCCTGTCCGAGAGCGTACGCGCTCTAAAAGAGGGGTTCGGTTTAAGTACACGTAACGGAGACACCATGGAAGCAAAAGTGAAAGGGAACCAAAAGAAAGACAGCACGTTCATGCCCCTGGCGGACCACATCGCCCACTACCTTGACAGCCAGGCTGACAGTACGCGGAACAGTTACGACCCGTCGTTCCCGATCGATCAGATCGCTAGCGGTATCGAAGCGGTCGCCAATACCGCCGACCCGAACAACCTGAGGATCGAAACCTGGGCGCTGCTCACCTACCTGGCCAAACATCATTCTTGGGGCATCGACGACGCCGTGTTCATCGCGGTACACGCGGCGCTGCGAGCACGCTAGTCTTCGATCAGGGCGAAGAATGCTAAACCGCGTTTCTTCGCCTGATCGAGCTTGTATCGGTTGAGCTGGCCAAGCATCGGGCGGCACGGGACCGCTTCGAACGCGTTGACGCCTTGCGGCATGTCGCAGCCCGCCCACTCGGCAACGAACGCGGTCCATGATTCGTGGAACTTCAACAGCTTGATGTCGAACTCATTGACGGGCGGGGCCTGAGCTGACGCCACAGACCCCAGCGCTAGCAGCGTGGCGGCAATAAGACGGCGGGGCATGACCCACAGAATATCAGATCATGCTATCCTGTGGTCTTGGTGGCGACGTTTTTCACAGCCGACGGACTAGACGGCCCCTGACGTCAACCCCGGAACCTTCGATAAGTCGCGCCGCACAAGCCGCGCGGTACCGGTCGAGCGAATCCGTCGCCACCATTCGGAAAACATATGTCAATCACAGCAGTAGCAACAGCGCTTCCCGTCGTCGCCAAAGGCGTCAAGTTGATTTTCAGCGCCATCCCGCGTTCGAGCGGCCTGAAGAAACGAGCCCAGATCACTGCCCAGATTCTTCGCAGTGAAGCCGACCAGGCCGAAGCCCGCGCCGCTGTCATCGACCCAGAAGGGGCCGACAGTTTGCTCGAAGAGCGCCTTATCGCCCTGGAGTGGCGAAACGTAGCGGCCACGATGCGCGCCGTTGCTAGCGCCCTGATGGGCGAACAGAAATCGAAGAGCTAAAGGCCCAAAAGTGCTATGATGCCATTTGATGGCGTTCGCACAACCACAGAAACAATCGTCCCGGTCACTGGCCAGCCTGATTGCGCCGTACGCGGACCAGGGCAGACCCAAGGTTGACGTAAGTTTCGCAGCCGACCACGCGGCGCTGCTGGCCGACCCGTTCGCCGACCGCGTCTATCCCTATGAATCGCCGATGGAACTGCTGAAGGACCACCTGGGATTCAATTTCAAGGCTGCTCGACATTTTGAAATAATGAATGAGCACCTGGTTGCCCTTGAAAAAAGGGAGATCACGTCGCTGATGATCTGGGCTCCGCCGCAGCACGGCAAGTCGAAGCTGGCCAGCGTGGCGTTCCCGGCTTGGTATCTCGGCAAGCACCCTACGCACAACGTCATTGGCGCGGCCTACAACTCCGAGCACGCACAGGGCTTCTCACAAGAAGCCCGAGATATCGTGATCGCCCGCCAGGAAGAAATGGGCGTCCAGGTCAACCCGGCGAAGAAAGGGCGAAACTGGTGGGCGCTGATGCAAGGCGGCGCGATGTATGCCGCCGGGCTCGACTCGGGCATCACCGGCAAGCCGTCCAACCTATTGCAAGCTGATGACCCTATCAAGAGCGCCACGGAGGCGCACAGCCCCGCGCACAAGCTAACCAACTGGCGCAACTGGCTGTCCGGCTGCGAGACGCGCCTACAGCCCGACGGCATCCGTATGGTGATCATGACGCGCTGGGCGAAGGACGACCTGTGCGGCATGCTGCTCGATGAGCAGCCGGACGAATGGACCGTCCTCAAACTCGAAGCCATCTGCGAGTCAGGAGACGACCCGATGGGCCGCGCCTTCGGCGAGGCGCTCTGGCCGGACCATTACACGGTCGACGTTCTCAACAGTCTGCGCAATCGAGTCAAAGAGTACAACTGGGTCTCGATGTATCAGCAGCGGCCACAGAAGCGGCCACCTGACCATGACCCGATGATCCCGTACCGGGACATCAACGAATGCATCGGGATCGACGTCGCGCATGAGAACAAACACCTAGACATCGGGCTCGACGTGTCACGCTCATCGACTGGCGACAAGACGGTATTCATTCTCGTGCAGGGCGACGACAACCTCGGCAAGAAAGTCATCGAGATCGAATCCAAGAAAGGGCAGAGCCTCATGCAGACTGCCGACGACGCTGCCGCGCTGGTCAATCGCACCAAAGCCCGCTCGATCCGTATCGATGACGGCGGCCTGGGCGGCGGTGTGACCGATCGCCTGAACCAGTTGGCCGACAAGCATACAGATTGGCCGCTCCACCGCTGCGAGGTTATTCCGGTGCAGTTCGGCGCGACGCCCTGGGATGATGAGCACATGGCCGACATGCGGACAGAAATGCACATGGCCGTGGCGGACATGCTCCGCGACCGCAAGCTCAGCATGCCGCGCGACCCCGAGCAGCTGCACGACGACCTGACCGCGCCGCAGCTGCTGCAGAATCCCAACGGCAAGAATAAGCTGGAGTCAAAGGCCGCGATGGTTCGGCGGGGCATCGGCTCGACTGACTTCAGCGACGCCCTGGCGCTGGCCGTCTATCCGCACGAATGGTTCGAGCGGTCTGGACTCTGGTAAATAACTGTGTTATGCTAGAGCCGTCAGGGGGGAGAGCAGTGAATTATCTAGCAAACACATTCGGCGATTCTGACGTAATTCCGTACTGGGGAGAATACCCAGACGACCAGACCCACGAACAGGCGGCGCGCTGTGCCTTGGACGCGGACCACTTCGCGCTCATGGCCGACCACCACCTAGGATACTCGGTGCCGATTGGCGGCGTCTTCGCGTCGAAGACCCACATCTCACCGAGCGCGGTCGGCTACGACATCGGCTGCGGCAACAAGGCCATCAAGCTCAACACCAAGGCGCGCGACATTTACGACCGCATGCCAGAGATCATGGACGCCGTCTTCTCGCAGGTCGCCTTCGGCGTGGGCCGCACCAACGAAACCGAAACGGTCTGTTGGGGAATGTTTGATTCGCCGACGTGGGACCATATCCCGGCGCTCAAGGGCCTGAAGGATCTGGCTCGCAGCCAGCTCGGCACAGTCGGCTCGGGCAATCACTACGTCGACATTTTCGAAGACGAAAGTGACGGGAACGTCTGGATCGGCAACCACTTCGGGAGCCGGGGCCTCGGGCACAAGACCGCGACATGGTTCCTCGCCGCCATTGGCGCTGAAGACAAGGTACACGCTGTGCCCAAAATGATCGAGGTGAAGTCAGACCTCGGCATGCAATACATTGACGCGATGAAGCTGGCGGGCATGTATGCGGGCGCGGGGCGCTCGTGGGTGTGCGAACGCGTGCGCAAGATCGTCGGCGGAGACGTGATTGACGAAGTACACAATCACCATAACTTCGCATGGCTCGAAGAGCACGCCGGTCAGCTGCTCTGGGTGACACGCAAAGGCGCGACGCCAGCACGGCCTGGCCAGCGCGGGTTCGTGGGCGGGTCGATGACCGAGTCAGCCGTGATCATCAGCGGGCGCAAGGATCTGACAGGGCCGGATCTGCGAGAAGCAGAGATGGCGCTGTATTCCACAGTACACGGAGCCGGACGCGTGCTCGGGCGCGCGCAGGCGCTCGGGAAGAAAGACAAGAGGACCGGCGAGTGGAAGCGCCAGCCGCTGGTCACTGATGTGGCGATGGCCCAAGACGTTCGACAGTCCGGCATCGAGCTGCGAGGCGCGGGCGTTGACGAGTCTTCGTACTGCTACAAGCGCTTGATTTCGGTCCTCGCCGCGCATCGGTCGACCATTGAAGTCGAGGCATGGCTGCGTCCGCTCGGCGTGGCAATGGCCCCGAAGTGGGAGCGGGGCGCTCAGACGAAAGGCTAGGGTACACTAGGCGGAATGGACCGCCTCTTCGATCTGATTCAAAGCCTCGCCGGATGGTTCGTTTTCTGGGTCGTAGTCAATCCGTGGGAGCAGGCCCCGGTGCTGCGCCTCGGCAAGCTCACGAGGACCCTAGAGAGACCTGGCCTGTACTTCATCCTGCCGCTGGGCTTCGATGTCGTCTTGAAGAACGTCACGGTGCCGTATGCGCGCGTGCTGTCGCCTCAGAGCCTCACCACTGCCGACGACGTCTGTGTGATCGTTACACCATCGATCACGCTGCAGGTTGTCGACATCGAGCGCTACGTTCTGAATTCTGCCGACGCTGAGGATGAAATAGCCGACCGCGCCGGTGCCGTTGTAGCCAAAGAGGTTAGCGAGCACCGCTACGACGAACTGCACGAGGTTGAGGACGCTATCTCGGACGTTCTCGAAGAGCGCCTTCAGGATCTGGGCGTCTTAATGATCAGCGTCAACTTCATCGACTGTGTGAAGTCGAAAACTCACCGCATTGTGGGCGGTATGTCTGTGCTAACATCTTAGGCATGGCCCGCCTCAAAACCGCTCTACTGCTCTTCTTGCTCATCTGTCTGGGATCAGCTCAGGCTCAAGACTCTCAGAAGCGCTACATCGTCTCTCAATCCATCACGCTGGCTGGTGCAACCGTCGCGCTGACGATCCAGGCCACCGGGTCGAACAAGCTAGGCCTGCCCATCTCAGCAAATCTAGAATGCACCGTCGCAGCGCAGATGATCATCTCGATCGATGGCACGGCAGCCACGACTACGGCAGCCACAGAGGTACCGATCGGGCGCAATAGGTCAGCGGCGACCATTACGGCGTTCAGCAGCTCAAACGCGGGGGCCGGTACGATCATCGCCCAGCAGACCCTTGCAGCCGATTCCATCGGCTCATTCGACCTGAGCGGTATAACGATCGGCTCGGAAGGGCCTACGACTCAGAACATCACACTGCGAACGAACTCGCTCACCGGCGACTGCGCTTTGCGGATCATCTGGGTTGAGAAGTAAGATGAAAAAGCTGCTCCTAGCGCTGGCTCTCTTTGCCTTGCCGCTTGACGCGCAGATCCCTCCGGGAGCGGGACCGGCACCGCCACTGCGGTCCATCGCGTCGACCGGCAACAGCTCAACCGCAAACTTGGCAGCCGGTGCCACCTTTGTAGGTACTCCAGAGTTGACTGAGTACACGCACGTCTTGACGTTCGTTCGTGCCGACCAACGCGGCGAGACCAGTATAGAATTCTCGCCTGACGGCGTTAATTTCAACGGCCTTTTGGGCGGCGGCGTGATCAAAACGACTGCGAACACTCCTGACATTCATCAAGCGGTCATCGGTCATCGGTTCTTCAGGCTAAGCTGGAAGAATACCGGCAACTCGGCTACGACGTCGCTTTCGATTCATACTTCCTACGGTCAATTCACACACCTGACGAACACGATCAACGGCAAGATTGGGCAGTACGCTGACGCCATCGTCACACGTCCGATCGACTTCTTTGTCGAGAGCGCGTTAGGCAAGATAGACGGGTTTATATCGGTTGAGAAGTTCGGCCACAACCTAGACATCGACGGCGCTGAGGACATCACGCTCCAGGGCGGCACCTATACGGGCTTCCCCGTGCCCTGTCCGGCTGAGCTGATCGAGATTGTATCAACCGATGCTGACGACACCGTGGCGGGCTCGGGCGCGCAAACGGTAACGATCACCTATCTAGATGATGCCTATGCCGAGTTCACCGAAACCATCGACTTGGACGGCCAGACCCCTGTCGTGACAGCGATCAATGGGTGCAGGTCGTCGAACGGCTTCGTTGCTACTGCCGGTGGGAGCGACGGCGTCGAGGGCACACTGACGGCGCGCAGCCAGACAACCGAGACCAATATATTCTGGACCATCAACGGCACTGCTGGGCTGAATCAAACGCAAGTCTGCGGCCTAACGGTGCCAGCCGACATGGACCTAATATTCGAAGAGATCCACTTGAGGGGCAACCGAGGGGCAGGGCAGACGTTCGTCGTTTCAGCTATCCTGGACGCGCGGGAGTTCGGCGGAGTCTTCCGGGCGCGCGACAATTACTTACTGACTGAAGACTACACCGAAGAGCGCGATTACAGGGGGCTGTCGTTTCCGCCAAAGACTGACATAATCATACATGTCGTCTCAACCTCAGGATTAAACACCGAAATCACTTGCGGTTTCACCGGCGAGCTGGTTATTCAAAGATAGCGCTTGACAACCAGAACTAGCTGTTGTAGTTTAATAGCATGTTCGCCTTCCGATCCCACTTAAACGCGGTGCCTACAAAGCACGTCAAACAGTGGGACATAGCGTTGTACAGCCTGAGTCGGAATAGGGCCACCTCGAAGTGTTGACCGAGTCATCTTGGCGGCAGCTTGCTGGTTGGAATGCATCAAGATACGACACATGCGGAACCAGACGGGCGGCTAGAGACCGCTACCAGGGGTCGCTCTTCGCGCTTTGTCGGCGCGATGACAGACGCAGGACAGGCGGGTAGCGCCCGTGCTGTCGGCGGGCGGCCCCGAGAGTTTAAGACCTGGAGACCCAGGCAGATGTCCTGTACGCCCACCTAAGCCACGGGGCTGTGCACGGTTTGGTATACGTGGCGAAGCGGGACCGTCGCAACCGACGGTGGGATACTGAACGCCGGGACCGAACGAGTCGGGGCTAGGCGTGACGAACCCGGAGAGACGGGAGACAGCTCGGAGAGACGGCGATATAGCTGCCGGGATACCGGCAGTCAAGGGTCGTATGGCGTAATGGTCAGCGCACCGGATGAATGTCCGGCCATGTGGGTTCGAGTCCCACTGCGATCCGTTTCAAAATAAAAGGGAGACATATGGGATGAGCGACGACGACGACGCTAGACAGAGGGCGCTTCTGTGCGAGCAGCCCGACGACCCTGACGGCGAAGGCGACATCAGGCCGACCTACTACAATACCGAGGACCCGTACGAGCCGCGCAAGGTCGCCGACGCTTGGGACCTCGACAGGTACGGGTTCGCCGCCCTGAAATATATCGCACGTCGCGGCAGAAAATCGGGCGGCAGCGAATTAAAGGACATTCAAAAGGCACGCACTTACCTCGGATTCAGGATCGCAGTGCTAGAGCGCGAGGGCTCTGGAACATAGATTCCAGAAAACGGTTTGGCTGAGTGCTACAATCCGAGGCATGAAGGCATGCTGCAACAGGTCTAGGCTGTTGGGTTGCATCCTGATCATCATCGGCCTAGCGTCGCTTGGCGGGCAGGAGCCGGTCAAGCTACAGACCCATAGTCACGACAACCCCCTTCCTCCACCCGGATACGCTTTTCTGTTGTTCGCTGACGAACCCCCGCTGGTCTGTTCAGTGGACGGCCCATTCAACCTTGTCTATTACGACCTAGGTGAGCAAGCAGTCTGCGGATGCCTCAACGACGGCGGACCCGGCGGCCCCGGCGGTGAGCATTTCGCCTGGCTGGACCTATACAATGTCAACCATGCGACAGGGCACTGCGAATAAAAAAGGTGGTAGACTAGTCCTATGTCCAGTCGCCGACGTGCCAAGAAAGAACTGAATACAGCTGCACTCGAAGTAGCCAGCAACGTCGCCCATGGTGGCGATCACGACGACATCATGGGATCTCTGCGCATCTTTGAAGGGGTTGCGGGCAGGCTCGGCTTCGTTCAGAATCAGTTGCGCAAGACGCACGGCGGACGCCGCAACATGTTCCACGTGTTGGGTTACGAGGCGACGCCGACGTTCGCCGACTTCTGGGCGCGCTACCAACGGCAGGATGTCGCCAACAGGATTGTCAACCTGCCAGTCGACGCCACATGGGGCGGTGGGGCTCTAGAGTTGGAAGGGTTCCCGGAATGGGCGGCGTTCGAAAAGCGATTGAAGGTCACGCCGCGCCTGACGGAGGTCGATCGCCTCGCGGGAATCGGTGAATATGCCGTCATGCTGATCGGCGTCAAGGAACAAGAAAGCGATGTCAACGATCCGCTGAAGATGCTCGAAATCCCCGTGGCCGGGCTGAGCAAGCTGGACGACATCATCTTTCTGCGGCAATACGGTCGCAACGTCGTGGAGATCGACAAGAGTATCCAGGACCCCAGTAACCCGCGCTTTGGGCTGCCGGAATTTTATAACATCGAGATCGCGACGGACTTCGCCAACACCAGCGAAGGCGGCGGAGCGTCGAGGGCGATGAGTCGCCGTGTCCACTGGACGCGCATCATCCACGTAACATCTTCGGCGATGCTGAACGAAGTCGCAGGCATCCCGCGCATGATGCCGATCCTAGACAGGCTGCACGACTTCGACAAGGTCGTCGGCGGAGCGTCCGAGGCTTACTGGCAGAGCGCCGACAGGCTGTTCCATTGGAACGCCAAGGGGCGCGTCGGCGGCTCGGCAGAGGACCGCAAGGCCATGCGCGGCGAAATGGATGAGGTCATCCATGGAATCGCGACGCGGCTGCTCACCACGTCTAACGGCGAGCTGCAGACGATCGAGGGCCGCGACGCCGACCCTAGCGGTCTGGCCGAAGTGCTCATGACGCTGATCGCCAGCGGCGCGGGCATCCCGAAGCGCATCCTGTTCGGCAGCGAGCGCGGCCAGCTGGCCAGCATCCAGGATCGCGACACTTTCGCGGACACGATCGCCAACCGCCGCACCACGTACGCCCAGCCGTGCGTGCTGAACCCGTTCATCGACAGGCTGCATGACTGGGGCGTCGCCCCAGTAGGGGACACCGTTGAGCCGGTGTGGCCAGAGATCCAAGTACAGGGGGCGCAAGAACGAGCGGAAACGCTGGACATGCGCATGGACTCAATTCTGAAGGCGGAGCAAGCAGCCGTCACCGGCCTGGTTGTCACGTCCGACGAATTGCGTGAAGAGCTGGGGCTGAAGGGGAAAGGGCCAAGCGCGAGAGTAGTCTCGATCCGGCCCGAGGAGACAATGCTAAATGAGACGGACAGGGACGTGCAGGACCAATTCAGGCGCAGAGCTGCTTAGAAAGATCGAAACTTTGGAGCATCAACAGCGCCCGCTGACGGCGTTCGACAGCGACGGGTTCAACAGCTACCGCAAATTCATGGCGATGATGCCTAGGCTACCTTTCGAGCAGAATCACCTGCTACACATCTGTGCGGTTTAAACACCACCTCCAGAACCTGACCGCTCAGGTCAGCATGACGCGACGCATGGCGCTCGCGCGGCAGGTTCAGAACGCCTTCCCGTTCGACTCCGACGATCCCATCAAGATGCGGCAGATCATCGCCACAGAGCTTGAGCTAGTCAACGCGCGGATCGACAAGGTGGCGTCTGTGGCGCGGCGCACCGTGCGCACTTTGGATAATCCCCTGACCGATGCTATGCGGGGGTTCGTGACTCCGACCGCAGCCGTCGACGGCGAAGAGGTCGCCGTAATCGCTCCGATCATCCTGAGCGCTCAGCCCGATAAGGCCGCCGCTGAGTTCGAGGCGTGGTTCAATATCGCGATGTCCCGCATGCTGTTGGAATCCGAGGATATCCAGCAGACTGTGATCTTGCCCGGCGTCCGGCACTTTACTAAGTCCGCGTCCCTTGCTGCGATCCAGGCAGCCTCGATCCAGGCGCATCAGCGAGCCGTGGCGCTCGGCTTGACGGGCAGCCCTGAGCTGGCTGAGTTCCTCCGCAACCAACGCAGCGCCAACCCTGTCGACCATATCGCCAACCGGCAGTATTCGCTACTTCGTCAGATGACGTTCGAGGAAGGCGAGAAGATCAAGGCACTTCTGCAGGACGGCCTAGAGCGCAAGCTCAGCACGGAGGAGATAGCCAAGAACATCAGCGACAGGATCGAGCACATCAAGACTTCACGCGCGCGTACGATCGTACGCACCGAGCTAGTAGGCGCTCACGCGAACGCCACACTGCGGGCGTATATGCGGCTCGGCGTCGGCATCGTGTCGGCGCTCATGGAATTCTCTCTGAATGTGCACGGCGACGCGCCGCCCTGTCCGCTGTGCCTCTCGCTGGCCGGGATGGTATATCCGGTCGCCGCCGCGCTCGACATTATCCCCGTGCATCCGAATTGCCAGTGTGGCTGGATTCCGCTGATCAGTTAACTGTGTTAGGCTAGTACTCTAATGCAACATTTTGGCGGAAAGAGCAGGCAAGCTAGTCGCTATGCCGCGATCATCAAAAAGGGCGGGCATGAAAGCGTCTGTAGTCCGTTCTGTGGAGCGTGCTCGGTTGAGCTGGAATTGGCTCGCACCGGTGTACAGGTGCTGGCCAGCGACGGAAATTTAAGCACTTTCATGTTCTGGTCTAAAGTGAAAGCAACACCGACGTGGCGACCTGCGTTTGTTACGTACGAAGAGTATCAGACGCTTCGCTATTCTCCTGAAGACTCTGCCGAGAAGTTTTGGGCTGGACATGCTTTGTCGTATGGCGGCAGGTGGTTCGAGGGTTACAGCGCGATCATCAAAAGGAAGGGTCGACGAACCGAGCATGTGCATGAAGCAGCGGTGCGTTGGTTGGACAGAATCACGCCGTTGCCAACAACGATCGCTTTCAGTCATGCCGTGCAGGTTTGCTTAATGCCACCCGTAGACGCGTATTATTTGGACCCTCCGTATAGGGGCACCAAAGACGGCTACGCCTTGAAGCTCACAGAAAACGTGTGGAGTTGGGCGGAGTCCTTGCCGGGCGTCGTCTACCTGTCTGAATACCAAGCACGCCCAGGCTGGACCATAGTTGATGAACGGCAACGGCATCACGCCATGCAAGACGGCGCGCCGAAAACAGAATATCTGATGATGAGGAAAAAATGAGAATCTCTTACGAAGAAGTCGCCCACACCATGCTGCGCTGGGACGAAATCCAGCGCGTAGCAGCCCAGTTCGCAACCCAGGAGCCCGGCGCGGGCCTGGTCACTCCAGACAACCCGAAGGGCAGCGTCGTCATGGGTGTGAAGCACGTCATGATGGCAGCGGCTCAACTTGACGAAAACGACAAGAAAGCCATCACGCTGGGTTATCAATCATTCCAGCAGCAGCAGCGTAACCAAGTCGAACTAACGCCCGCCAACATCAACGAAGCCCGTAAAGCTGCGAAGCTAAACTAGGGGCGAACGGAAAGCGAACGCAGCTAGAACATACTGGCAAGCTCTAGCTGCCGTATATTACTGAAAACAAAGGTTGACGGCCCTAATCCGAGTCCGCTACACTTGCGGGCATGGACAAGGGTCGTACGCCTTTTCGGCATACTCAGGCTAATATACTTTCCGGCGTCCGCCGGGACTTCGTCGACGGCGTCGAGTACGTCGTTGCGCCTGTCGTCCTCTGCAAGGCGACAGTTTTAAACGGCGAACTGATGACCGCAGACGCCCTTGGGCGCTCGATCGTCATGGACTTCGACCCCGAATCCGGGCCGGAATCCCTCACGAACCTCTGGGAAGAGCTGCCGGTTACGATCGGCCATCCACCCGACATCAATCTAGACTGGAGCGTCACTAAGACGCTCGCATGGCTCGACGAACAGGCCATCGGCCAGGTCCGCAGTGTCCGCATGTCCGGCGACAAGCTCGTGGGCGACATGTGGCTGGTCGCCAATCAGGTAGACCACAACGCCTCTCGCGTACTCGAAACCATCTCGAACGGCAAAGACCCGATGGAAGTCTCCATCGGCAGCTTTTCGATGGTCGTGCCGAACGACGGTGAGCTGAGCGGCAAACAATTCGCGGGCGAGTTTGTCGACCTCGCTGCCAATCACCTCGCGATACTTCCGGATGACGTAGGCGCATGCTCCTGTAAGTCCGGCTGCGGCGTGCCGCGCATGGGCCAGAAGGCAGCCACGCTTACATCCGCTCGCCGCCCTGCATTCGCGGGTTCGTCCGGCACCGCATGGGGCAGCGTAGACAAAACGCTCAGCGCGTTCATTCGAGCAGGCAACAAGGCGCTTGGCATGGACACATCAGAAACGACGCCCGTCAGCGAACTGTCACACCAGATGAAAGACTGGATCGCGGGGCACACACTACTTGGTCGGGCGGATGCGATCACACGCCGCGACCTGCTCTTTTTCCCTGTCGTCGAGCCGACCTCAGGGATGATCAACCGCACGGCGCTGCTGGCCGTCCTCGGTGGACGCGCGGCGCAAGCTGCCGCCAGCGATGAAACGAAGCTGAGCGCCCGCAAGATGGCAAGTGGACTACTGGAGGAAGTTTTTCAAGTGGCAGGACAAACAGAAGCCAAAAGTAAGGCAGGGCACAAGACATGCGGCAAGCGCTTCGGCGCGTTTATCCGCGAAGGCATCAAGGGTGCCGACCTCGAAACTGACGAGTTTACCGCCCGCGTGGCGCGCTTGTCTGAGGATCTGCCCGACACTCCGACCCTGAGCACGGCTCGGGTCTCTGAATTTATCGACGGCGGCGGCGCGGAGCTGATCCCCGACCCCGTCGTGTTCGTTTTTGCTAGCGCCCTCAACCTCTCGCCCGGCCTGCTTTTTGCGGCTACCAGCGAGGACGCTAGTGCATTTGCTCGAAGTCTTGACGACCCGAGCGACTCGCAGGTGTCCCCCGCTTTCTTCGCTCGCATGAAGGAAGTAGTCGGACATGCCGTACAGGCTGGGCTGAAGAAACTCAACATCACCGGAGGAAACATGGACAAGGCAACCCTTATCACGAAGATCGCAGAGGCGCGCAAGCTCGACGACAAGGCGACGGCTGCGCTCGACGCATTGCCGGAAGCTCTGCTCGCCGCGATGGTTCCAGCTGACGCGAAGCCGACCGCTACGCCGACCGCTGCTGCGGCCAGCACGCCGACCGAAGACCCGGCCAAGACGCCGAAGACCGATCCCGTCACGGACGCGCCGACTGCGCAGCCGATGGACTGGGCCACGATTATGGCCAGCGCTCCGCCCGAAGTTAAGGCGCAGCTCGACCGTCTCTCAGCCAACGAAACCGACGAACGCGCCGCCTACGTGACCGCGCTTGACGGCAAGGTTGGACTGACCAACGAACAACTCAAGGCGATTGACTTCGTCACGCTCAAGGCGATGGCTGCCCATCAGCAGACCACTGCCCAGCGCGTCGCGTCTAGCTTCCTTGGCGCTTCCGGTGCTGTGGTTCCTGCCGTCACCCCTGACGAAGAGGAAGCACGGCGTGAAACGCTCAGCCTTTCGCCCAGCGTCTTCGCTGCGCAGGTCACAGAAGGTGCGGTCGATCCGTTCTCGGGTCGCGCTCAGTTGGGTCTCTAGGCCCCTAACAACAAGGAAAACGGAGGAAAACACATCATGGGTCTGATTCTCAAAGATACCAACCGACCGATTATCCGGTCGTTCCCCTATAACGGGGCCACCGGCAAGGCTGGGATGCTCCTGGAGTTCCAAGTCGACTCCGGCATTCAGAAGGTTCGCGCTCACTCGGTCGCTGGCGGATTCGCCAATCCCGTCCTCGTGGCCGCCGAACAGATGAACAAAGACATCGAGACCGTCTTCACCGACGAAGACGAAGTCAATGTCATGACCAACCCGCCCAAGTGGCAGGGGATTCTGGTCACCGCGTCCGGTCACAACGCTGTGGCTCCCGGCACCCGGCTCGTCTCGAATGGCGACGGAAAGCTCAAGATTGCGAAGTCCGGCGCGAATGCCGGTCTCAAGGTCGCCCTAGTCGCGGGCGGCGTCGCTGGCAACCACACGGTTACCGGCATCGCCCTCGAAGATCGCCTTGTGGCGGTTCTGCACGTTTCGACTGCAGCTTCCATCGCGACCGCTGCTGACTCCACTGGCGATTTCACGATCTCAGCGGCGAACACCATCAACAACACTGGTGGGGACGACACCTCAAGTGATCAGCTCTGGGTCTTCTACGAAGATCGCAGCTTGGCCGATCCCGACGATTGCGTCGGTGTCTATTCCGGCGAGCAAGGCGTTGC
>SDBT01004663.1_pt1 | contig 23211 bp, 34 predicted proteins | sample 2277101 | NCBI WGS metagenome assembly SDBT01 (sample SAMN10404973, study PRJNA504765) | marine sediment metagenome | isolation source: marine sediment core GS10_PC15, 103 cmbsf | place: Arctic Ocean: Southern Knipovich Ridge | collected 2010 | reverse complement strand
TTATGATACTTCTTTCTCAATTCGTTTGAGTTCTACATACTCCTCTATCATTCTATTTAGTGACGGCAAATCTCTTCGGTTCCTTCCTATTCCCCCGCCTCGACTTTGGCTTAGTGAAGCATCCCGTGTTTTCGAACACTCTCATGCGTGCTTCGGCTTGCCTACGTAGTGTAGGCGATTCTTCGTCGTAATAGTCGTATATGAGCGCATCTTTTTTGCCGGGGTGAGTTCGTTGTGCTCTTCCTATTTGTTGCTGGACTTTTCCCTCAGCTCTAGTTGGGAAAACTAGGTGTACGCGGTCAAGGTTAGGCACATCTAATCCCTCATCAGCTAGTTGAGTAGCGAATATGTAGTTGATTTCGCCGTTACGCATGGAGTCCAACACTTGGCGACGTTGTTCTTTATTCATTCTCCCAATAAGTAGTCTGCTTTTTTCCATTAGTATTGGATCTGCCTTGATAAGCATTTTGGCTAGATCTTCTAGATGATCAATATGCGACGATAAAATTAGATTAAAATGATTTTTCTGTTTCTTTTTGAGTAGCTTTCTGATTATGATATTGTTGCGTGGTCTGTTGGTCTTCAATGCTCTGAGTAGGTTGTGGTAGTCAGTTTTACTCCGCATCTTATATTCGAATTCTGTTGGCACTCGTATCACCTCTGCGGGCATAAGATATCCTGCCTTATACAGAGTTTCATAGTCTACTTTATACACGCGGTAGCCTATGTGCGCGAACATAAGGCCATGTAATCCGTCTTGACGTATGGAAGTAGCTGTGGTCCCAAAGCGATATTTGGCCGGGAATTGACTCATCACCTCAGTAAATGAAAATGCTGGCATGTGATGAGATTCGTCCAACATGACGACACCCCAATGGCTAAGAAACTCTTCGTCGAGTTCTCTATTCTTAAGAGTCATGACGCTAGCTATGGTGATTGGTTTGATATCCATACGTTTTTGACGTATTATCCCTACCTCAATACCAAACGCTCTTTCAATACGTTCTTTCATCTGAGTCATTAAATCGTCAGTGTGTACGAGGATTAGAGTCTGCTGATTGAGATGTCTAATGATGCTAGTGAGTATCTCAGTTTTGCCCGAGCCACAAGGCGCATCGATAATGCCTTCTCCTGTATCTAGAGCAGCTCTGACAGCGTCTCGCTGGTATGGGCGTAGCTGTACGCCATTTACGTATCTGAATCGTTTGAACAGTCTGTTAGTAACATGACGTTCTTTGTATATATACTCAATCTCTTCATCATCTAGATACTCTTCTAGTCTATTCCAAAAACCTCGTGGCAATATTATAATGCTATTTTCTTTGTCTGATGTATACCCACGGATATAGTAGTTAATTCCTTTGGGTACATATCTCCCAGTTCTCATAGAAGATTTTACCTGAGGGTGTATAAACTTTAATTTCTTTTCTGCGAAAGCTACTATGAAATTAAACTCCTGAGGAGAGGAGCATTTAACCTCAAGCATATTGGTGGATTTTATCTTGATCATATTTATCTCCCAGCTTGAGACCTATATGTAGTCGCGTACGCACGCGCCTCCTTTTATATACTAAGTAATATATATAGATAGAGTAGATATAGAATATCGCGCGCGCGAGGGTTGCGTAAAGACACCGCCATATCGTACCATACGTAAATGCCCTAGCACAGCCGCCAGAATGTTCATAGTAAAGGGGATGAATGAGTAGACAAGAAACATTACTTATTTCTGCTATTGTACGAAGTGGAAATATAAAGACGGTAACACGTCAGGGTGTAGATTCACAATTATTCACAACATATAAAGACGAGATGGAGTGGTTAGAATCACAGCCATCTGTGCCTAGCCGGTCTGTGTTTGCAGCTCAGTTTCCAGACTTTCCTATAAGGCGCGTTAAAGCGGACGACATACCAGCTATCATTGGGGGTCTTAGGGAGAACTGGTTAAAGACTCAGACAGCTAGGTTAGTGCAGGCTAGTGCTAAGCGCCTGAGCCAAAAGAAAAAGAAACTAACTGCGGAGTCTATACTTACAGACTTAAGCGATGAAGTATCTGTCTTACTCGAGAAAACATCTGTAGGAGGGGTTACAGAGATTGTAACCGAGGGAGGTAAATTCTTAAGAGAGTTTAGGATCAGGCAAAAGAACCATGAGAAAGGAGTTATAGAGGGAGTTAGCACTGGAATACCGGCTATCGATAGGTATACTGGCGGACTTCTACCTAGTCGTCTGTATTTCGTCATAGCTAGGCAGGGTCAGGGCAAGACATACTTCATGCTGCGTTGGGCAGCGGAGGCTCTACTAGCTGGTAAGCGCGTTCTATGGATTAGTCGTGAGATGCCTGACGATATGGTGGCCTATCGGATACATTCGATTATGTCCACGCTCCTCAGGGGTCCTGATAATTCGTTCAGCAACCTTGGTCTTATCTTAGGAAGAGAAGACGTAGACTATAAGGATTACGCCAGTTTCCTTAGGCACATGCGTAAGACAGTCAAGGGGCGCTTGTTTATACCTGAGAATCGAAAAGTTCATGTCAAGAACATGGCCTACTACATCGACAGGTATAATGTAGACATATCGTTCTATGATTATATTGGTCTGCTTGGTCAAAATGAAGGAAACCGCGGTTGGCAAGAGTTAGGTTTCCAGGCAGCTAAGGCCAAAGAAGATGCGATGGAGTATAAGATTCCTGTGGTAATGGCGGCTCAGGTCAATCGTGCCGCTACCAAGGATGGCAACGAAGAAGCTCCGATGGTTGAGAATATCGCACTGAGTGACCAGTTAGGGTATGCCGCCGACCAAGTATTCTCGTTATCCATGAGCAAGAATATATCGCCTCAGGGCAAGCGTATCATCGAAGTTTGGGTACGTAAGCAACGGTATGGTCAGAATGACATTAATGTTCAAGTCGAGTTCGATGGTGACCGAGGTCATCTTGCAGAAGTTCCTGATTCATTACAAGGAGTGACATACTTTGACCCAAAGGAAGCGAAGAAAGAAAAAGACAGAAAACGAGGCCATCGAAAACTCCGACGAACGAAGTCGGATGAGATCACAGAATCTAAGAAAACAACACGCAGCCGACGCAAGCGCTCAACGAAAAGCCGATGAGTTCGAGGGATGGGACTTAGATGGTCTTAAGAATGCCCTTAATCTAGAAGAGCATTATTCTGATGATTATAGGGCGCGCATATGGTTGAAGAATATGTTGTCTACTACCCTTGATATGATCATAGAGGGGGAAGAAAGGCATCCTTACAGGACGGCTATACAGTTTGTTGAAGGCGAAATCGAGTTTTACAAGAATAGTATCGAAAGAAATACAGAACGAATTGAGTTTCTTAAAGCCAAAATTTCTGACGAAGAAGGAAAGACTAGTAGTAGGCGACGCAAGCGTAAGGTTAAGTAATAACGTGAATCTTGTTGAGTCTAAGATTGAACGAAGACAAAGACTTTTGGCTGAAGTTAGGAAAACTCTCCTCGGGGTAACAAACGACGTAACGGAAGATAGAGCTTACGAGCTTGAAACTTGTCTTCAAAAATGGTTCGATTTACATCCACGCTTGTAAATATCTAGGTTGGGTGAATGTTATTTAATGGGACTGAGCTTGATATTGAGCAGTTGGCACAAAGATGGTTTGATGTCAAGCGTATACAAGGCAACGAGATCATAGCTGCATGTCCTTGGGATAAACATCGCAAGGGACAGAACAAAGTTTACATCAACATTGAGTCGGGGCTGTGGGACTGTAAGGCTTGTTCGGATAAGTCTGGCGATATTATAACGCTGGCTCGACTGATGGAAGATCTCGACTATGTTGAGGCTCTTGACTGGCTACAGGAAAAGGGTGGAGAGATTGATTTCCTGGGCTTTAGCGAACGTATCGATGGCATACTGCATGATGAAGGCCGCGTTGAACGTTCACAGAGTGCTCTGAGAGGAGAGACACAGCGCCTACTCGACCAATGTATGCCGGGCAGAACTGGCTATTGGAGAGATAGAGGAATTAGAACATCAACAATAGATAGATATAATTTGCTTATAAGACCGGGCGCTCCAGATGGATATAAATACATTATTCCTATATATTGGAAGGGTAAATACAGATACTTCATTAAACGTGCTTCTTCCGATGAAGTAAGGGCCAAGTATCTTTATCAGCGTGGGTTGCCTCGGCGTTCAATTCTATATGGCCTTCATATAAGGGACGAATCTGATTTTATATCTACTACTGCGGTAGTATGTGAAGGCCCACTAGATGTCCTTGTTGTATCTTCTGCTCTTAACAAATATCATATGTATGATTATCGTGCGGTTGCTATATTAGGTAATCGTATGACTCCAGAACAGATGTCTCTGATACGTTCAGAGTTCAATAGAGTGATAATGTTTTTGGATAATGATGAGGAAGGACGTAGGGGACAGCATTCGTTAGCAGATGATTTAATGGCGGCAGATGTGATGCCCGAGTATGCCGACTATGGCGCAAGTAAATTGAAAGTAAAAGATCCTGGAGAAATGGAAGAGGCTGATATAAAGAGGGCAATCGAAAATTCTAGATTATATGTGATGGAGGAGGATACTGTTGGCGCGACTACGCACTAAGAAGAGTAGTAAGAAGAAGAGCAGTGGTCCGAACATTCGTACGGGTATGTCTGCTAAGCGACTACAAAAGGAATTAAAGAAAACTGGTGGTGGAGGAGACCCAGAGCTCTTGTTCTTGGGTGATGGCGACCAAGCACTCATTAGTTTTCCAACCGAGACCGAAGATTGGGCAACGTATGATAGAGTCTATTTGGGACAGGGGACTGGTTACCAGTTCTATAACCCCGATGTTCATGTAGACAAAAACCCTTCTCAGGTGACGATGGCACCAGTGTATGTGCATCGTCGTTATCGGGCCGAGCGCAAAGATTTTAAGGCATTAACCGAAAAGAATCTTGGTATTCGTTTCCTTATTCTCAATAAGGAGACAGCTGAAGGATTCTTACGAAGAGCGGTTCGGCGTAATGATACGGTGAGGGACCGTCAGTGGATTCTTGAGAGATTTGGTGGTGGTACTGACACTAAGTATGAGATTGAGCGGGGTGATCATAAGCCCCCTAGAGAAGTAAGGGCTACTTGGCGTGGGTACCCTAAGTCAGCCTACGAGAAGATAGAAGAGATGTGGGCTGCCGAGCAGGATGACGGTGATTCATCCAATAATGACGATGAGGATGATTTCGATATTCGCAAGAAGTCTAAGAAGAGGGGACGAAGTGGCAGTAACTCCAGAAAGAGATCTCGTAGTAGGCGGTAATGCAAACTAAGACCTTAGTGCGTCATCTTGTTGATTTAAGCAGGATGAAAGTTAATTCTAAAGAAACAAAGATTGGTAAAGAATTCCTCGAAGAACAAATGGGCGAGGAAAAGCGTAAGCGCAAGAAGCTTGATAGAACTAATCGAAAGATAGGTAGAAAGAATAATCATGGCAACAAAACTAAAAAGAAAAAAGTCAAAAGAAAAGACAAGTAAGAAGACTAAGAGTTCGGTCGCTACTGCATTTTGCATGAAGTGTCAGGAAACTCGAGAGCTTCTTCCGGGTAGCAAGGTTGTTCTCCTTGCTTCCGGTCAGCGGCAACAACAGGGTAAGTGTAGGGTCTGCAAGACCAATACGGCCAAGATGGTTAGTGGCGATACGCCATACGACGAAAAGCAGACTAAGGCTGATGTCAAGGCTAAGCAAGAGAAGAAGCAGCAGCGCAAGAAGTCTCAAGATGAAGGTCTAGAAAGACTAAAGGCCAGAACAAAAGGTCGTAAGCGTAGGCGTTCCTTAAGTGGTTGATCTTCGAAAGGTAGCCATCAATAGTAGTTCCATTGATGCTATATCTGACGCCATAGAAAGATTTGTGGTTGATCTTGATAGTGAACTTATCCTAGATAAGAACAAAGCGTATGGTAATGCGTGGCAAGCCGAGGGACCCTTCTTAGCCTCCAGTCGTATGAAGGATAAGATTACTCGTGTTGAAACGACAATAAAAGAAGCGAGGAAGAGTGCATCGCTCGTTACAGCAGAAGAAGGGTTTCAAGATATCCTGGAGATGATATCTTATGGAAAACTTCTTATGTTGTATTGGGTATGGAACGAGTTAGGTCTAAGTGGGAGCGAAGTAGATCCCGTAACTGATCTTTATAACTGGCTTATTGATGAAATGCAGGCTCAACCGGATTCTTATACTGTTTTGGAGTAGTAATGCCTATGCCGCAAGGTAGAGCATGGGTTGGCATTAAAAATAGAATAGCACCTCCTGATAAGCGTATCATCAAAGAGCATAGAGACGATTTCTGGAGGTATATTGATGAACGCTATAGGATCTTCATTAAGAAGGAGGTTAATGAGGATCCGTTCCCGTGGACCGAAGATAAAATCCTTAGAGATAACCATTTTACCAACGTTTATCGAAGGGACGATAAAGGTACCCGATGGCTTCTTGAGAATATTGGTCGACGGGAGGGACGTCTCACACCTAGCAGAAGATCTGTACTCACATGGAGAACTCTCCAGTATAGGCTACCGAATTATCATACCCTGTTTGAAGAATATGGATGGATTCCAAGAGCATTCAAGCGAAGGCGATGGCTCAAACGAATAGAGCGCACCAAAGAGAAGCATGGTAAGTGGCACACGTCAGCTCATATAGTTCTGCAGAGCAACTTTAAGCAGTCTCGTGCTATGAATTACATGGATTATTTGGGGGAGCTCGACGAAAACTTCGATGAGTTCTTCATACAGCTTATGGATGCAGGGGATATGAAGTCTGCATTCAAGGCGGTTAAGAGAATGAAGGGTTTCGGTGGATTTACGGCGTATGAAGTCTGTATTGATCTTTGCTATCTTGGCGTACTTCCTGACAATTTTCGTGATCAGTACGCTCATCCGGGTCCTGGAGCTAAGGAGGGCATTGATCTTATATTCCCAGATAGGAGAAGACTTTCCTATGATGAGGCAATGGCCCGCTTACGAAAGGAACAGCGTAGTGCCTTCCAACGGCTTAAATTAGATTCATTGCCCGAAGAACTAACTCTTCAAGATATTGAATTTTCTTTATGCGAATTTTCTAAGTATATAAAGACCAGACATGGTACTGGACGTAATAGAAAGTATCGTGTTAAGGTTGCGTAGGGAATACTGATGGCACATGGAGATAGTTTAGATCCTCTGAAGACAGTCTTAGAGGATTCAGAGCAAAGTCTTCATTCTAAGATTTTGTGGGAATCTGAAACTGAAGCTAAGATATTTGCTGGGAATGTTTATAGAACTAAAGATGGTGGCATGAACTGGGAAATAGATATGAATGATTCTGGTGTCGAATTACGTTGGAAAGAAGAGGGCGAAGTAGGAGTTGATAGTCATGGCAATGTATGGGTTGCTGTAGATGAAACAAAAATTGGATGACCTATGGTTGGGCGTAGCGGTCCCGACAATCGCAATCGGGATGGGTCTGATGGTGACGGGACTCGTCGGATACTTCTTCGTAAAAGTGCTAGGCGTTTCCTGGTTAGATATCTCGGGTTTGTTGCCATAGCCGTATTAATGGTAGGCTCATTTAGATTAGGTGTTGAGGCAGAGAAGCGAGAGAAGACCGAGATTATCACTGTAGAACTCCCAGGCAAAGAGGTTGAAGTACCCGGTCCAGTGGTTACAGTCGTAGTACCGGGTCCAGAGACTACTCGTATTGTGCCGGGTCCTTCTCCTACTCCTGAAGTGATAATTGAGATTAAAGAGATTTCTGTGTTTCAGAAATGTTGGGTCTCTATAGTTAGAGCTACTTTGCGTACTACTGCTGTAGAGAATCAAGTTGTTTCTGAGTCTGGATTTGGGTATTGTCCAGATAATTTAGGATTGTGGGTGCAGCAATGAATGGTGCAACACCAATAGTTGAGCCGGGCGTATCTAAGGGTATGCCTCCTAATCCCTTATATGATCCATATAGTAAGACTGTGATGTGGGGAGCGAATCCTAATCTAGTTGTATTATGTGGATATTGTAATATTTCCGTAGGTTCAGTAATTAGAAAAGAATTAATGAAAGGTCATACCGTAGAGCGATGTGAAAAGGTTAGAGAAGATAGGAAGAAGTCTTTGGATGAAACAGTCAAAAGAAATAGAAAGAGAAGAAGCTGATTTACCTGCTGAACAGGTAACACCTGAGATGTCGAAGCGCGCACGAGACGCGGTGGACAAGGTGATCGAACACCGCAGGGGTGCGTTGTTAGCTCTTGCTGCTGAGGGTGAGCAAGCCGTAGAGCGACGGACGTGCGAGGAGCTTGTTTGGAGACGGCGCTCGGGCGTGGAGAGTTGGGGGAGTATAACAGGTGCGGCGCTGAGGTCGTGGAGGGGACGTGTGACTGCGGGTTTGCCAAAGAACATCGAATTCATCTGTTGCCCGTTACTTACTCGATGTCTCACGAGTACAGAGGCTGGATCTGCACGGCTGACCCACCCCACGAACAGGAGGCACCAGAGTGAGTGAAGCAGTGAGAAGTGCATTAGCCCGGTTCGTAATTTTCTTCGACTTTGCGGAGGCGATTGCAGGCGACGAACACCCACTAAAAGACAGCGACGTGATTGTGTCGGTCATGGGTGGTGGCGGGTCGGATGCATTGCGGGTGTCCGACTTTCGTACGGCGCGCGCTGCGTTAGAGGCCCACGAACAGGAGGCACCGAGTGGCTGAGTTTGATCTCAAACATTATGAGCACCTTCAGTCTATTCGGCAGAAGTACGAACGTGCAGTAAGGCGTAAGGCCGTAGAGTCTTTTATTTATGGCCCTAAGGAGACCCCTCCAGAATATGTGATGGATGAGGCGTGGTATGGAGAACTGATTGATGCTGTACGAAAGCCGCTACTCCGACACATTGAAGAACTGAAGGAGAAGGTCGGAGAACTAGAAGCCGAACAGGAGGCACCGAGTGGCTGATGAAACTGAGAAGCGAGGACCGCGCGGGCCAATCCTCGGCACCGACAAATGCAAGCACAAGAATCTTCGCTACTACGACAGCGGCTATCAGGGCATATACGCAGTTTGCCGAGCATGTGGCGGGCACTTCTGGGACGCCGAACCACCCACCTGCGTAGAGATTGTGAGACTCAATGGCTGAGCCAGAGTCAGGTGGTGAGCCGCTCGTGTGCCCGAATTGTCATGGCTCGCACCGTTGGAGTGACTGTCCAGATCACGCAAATACACCTGAACCCGGTGAGCTCCAGCAGGGAGACGACCTACGGGAGCGGATCGACAAAAGACTGCAAGCGGCGGGGATACGGTTTGCGTCTACACCCCTGCACAACAAACACATCTTGGACGTCGTCGAGGAGCTGGTGAGGGATGAGGTGGCGGCGGGGGAGGCCAAATACGACGCCAAACCGGCTATCTAGTCTCGAACAGACAGCGCGCGATTTCCTAGCGTTCCAGGACGTTCTATGAGTGAGGCGAGGTAAAATATGAGGAGATACAAGCAACAGGTTGTATTGGAGATTGATTCAAATATAGAAGATAGACAGAAGATTAGCGACTTGATTCGTAATATGGAAGAGATTTATGTCCACAACCCTGATGATGATGGTACTGTAAGTTTTCTGGTTATAGCACAGTCTAGTTTGCCTATAGGTCTCAGGGATCAACCCGATGGCTTTCTATAAGCTCGACCTAGAATTAGGGCAGCGCATATTTGAAATAATAGATAGATTTCCATCTAGTTTTGGGCACATAGACGGCTCAGATGTAGCTCCGATTAGTATTGATGATGGTAGAGGTACCACGTTTGCTGAAGTTCGTGTAGTGGCTAAGTGGATGCAGGCCACTCAGATATTCAAGCTTGGCTTACTTACTTACTCTCATATGTTTGAGCCTCTTTCATTAAATGCCCAGGATATGATATTAATTCATGAGCTAGAACATATTGATATTGATCCTAATAATCCGTCGGGCTATATTTTAAAGAAGCATACGGTTGAAGACTGGAGCGTAATGGTCAAAACGATGGGTCCAACATGGCCTGCCATGTTGTCTGATAACGAAAATCTTGACATTATGCAGATTGCTAGTAGTTCTGATTGGAAGACAGCCGTTACAGAGATGATGGCTGGCAGAGAGGAAATTGTTGATGGTTATGCAACTACCGGACCGAGAAAGCGTAGAAGAAAGCATTATAAACGCAAGCATGACAAAAAGAGGAGTAGTAGAAGTTCTGGATGACAATGATAAGTACAAGGCTGTAGTCTGTACGTGTGGTATTAGACATGGACGCTCAGGTACTCTAAATTTTCAGTGTAGCTGTGGGCGCTTGTATTGTTGGGGTCCTCTCCAGGGGACAGAGACATTTCCTAGGATTTACTAGAATGCAATTAGGATGGGTGAGTCCTGAAGGTACTAATTCATTTAGTACAGCTTCTACTATTGGTACTAGTATTGTCATCAGACCCCCCATATTCAAGAAATTTATTGAGCGTGGGGATACTGTTTTTTGGTTTGGTCTTAAACAGGGGAGTCACCTATTCGAAGGCGAAGATGTAGGTCTCGTTCCTATATATGAGATTAAGGAAGTCGTTAACTCTCATTTGAGAGAGGCTCAAAAGGAGTGGGAGTTTGGTGAGGTCAACAACCCCAACAACTACTCCATGAGTAAGTGGCGGACGACCAAGGCTATTCGTGGAACTCTAAAACATATGAGAAGAAACATGAATATGCCTGAATTAGATGTACTATTTGCCGAGTACATGGATAATGGGATGACACAAATTGTCTTCTTCACCTGTATCATTCTATATTACGCCCAAAAGGATACCGTACTCTACGTAAGAGATACAGAGAATAAATTCAGGTACGTATCAGAGTATAAGATTAAGAGCGATGAGCCCCGAGATAACATGTACTCTCATCGTTTGGGGCGTTATGTTCGAGGGCGAGATATAGAGACACTACGAGGTAAAATACGCATGTGTTATGCCTTCAAGGCTCCGTGGGATGATGGTACTGATGGATTCTATCGTATAGATCACGGCGGTCCATTGTACTTTCCGATGGTGTATGACCCAGAGCGAGAACTACCGCTCAAGTTTAAGAATAAGCATACACCCGTCGTGTATATTGGTAACGACAACAACCGACGTCCCATGTTTGAAGAGTACTACGGGAACATTAGGTACAATGCTCAGATATATGGCAACTGGATAAGGAGAGCCACTAACTTTTCTGATGAGATTCGTAAGCGTAACAAGAGAGTCTATTTTAATCCTCCCATCGCTCAGACAGAAATGCTGCCAGAGCTGTCTAGGGCATACTCGACGGTGTTCGTCACGAAAAAGATCTACCAACAGTGTGGTCAGGTAACTACCCGGTCAGTTGAGGTCAGTCTAGCTGGCACTATCGCTATCGTACCTGACGTACTGCCCGAATGGGACACATGGGCTCTAGAGGACTTCGTGGTGTCAGGTCCAAGTGAAATGAATAGAGCTATCGAACACGTTATGTCTCTGAAAAAGAATCAGTACCGCGATGCTATAATGGATCAAAGGGAAGTTGTTAGTGAATCGTTTCATGTAGATAAGATGTTTTATGTATTGTTGGATCAATTCGAAATAGATGGAGTAATGATATGAGTACTGAAGTTATTGATTTTGATAATGCTGGTCATATTTATTCAGCGTGGATGAATTTCTTAGTTGGTAATCCCAGTAGAGGTGAGGTACCTTCCAGATTAGGAATGACTACTGAAGTACAGGGTGTAACTGTACTTCAAAGACCCTTACATGCTATATCTTACCCTTATGGTAGACGTTTCAACTATTTCGGTATGCTTGCTGAATCATTTTGGTTGTTGTCTGATATTGAAGATGTAGAAACAATGAGTGTATGGAATGATTCTTTGAAACATTATAGTGATGATGGTAATATTCTTTATGGAGCGTATGGGAAACGACTTAATAGATTTGCGTCCATAGAAAAAGCTATTCAACTACTTAGACAGGACCATAATACTCGTCAAGTAGTTATAGATATATTTGAAAATAGAGATCTGGGTGCTATATCTAAGGATATACCCTGCAATACACAAATTATGTTCAAGATTCGTAATGAAAAACTGAATCTATCTGTAATGAATCGTAGTAATGATATACATTTGGGTCTCATGGGAGTTAATATTCCTCAATTTTCGCTGTTGCTACAATATGTGGCAGCGCGGGTAGGTGTGGACCTTGGGACACAGACACATTTTAGTGATTCACTTCACTTGTATATTGAATTAGCGCAGCATGAAATCATAACAAGTAGAATGCGTCAGCATGGTGGCATAATGTTTGCGAAGTGTTTATCTTCTAATCTTCTAATTAAAAAAGAACGTAATGAGCGTGGAAATTTTTCTCCCGATCAGGCAGATGAATTTGATGCTACTAGATTTCTAAGAAGATGTGCCACTCAGGATGGTCGAGATATAACTAGTATATATAAAGAATCTGTTGGTATATTTAATGAGCAGACTAATAATTTCTTAGCTTTTTCTTTCTTTGCGTTAAGTTTGTATTCATATTATAAGCAGGAGATGGATAAAAATGATGTTTCTAGAGTTAGGGTTGTAGAAGCACTCATAGATATGGCGGTATATCTCGATGATTTTGATTTTCCATATGAGTGGTTCTTTGGATGCTGCTATTCTATGATTAATAGGATAGATGATATAGAAATAAAGAAAGATACTGCCACTAAGGTTATGGATTTCTTAGTAATTAACACAGATTTAGAAGATAGTCCATTAGAAGAATTACACTACTTCTTATTGGAGGGATAAATGTGAGTCAATTCGTACATCTTCATAATCATAGTGAGTTTAGTGCTCTTGATGGGATGACTCGTGTTCGTGAGCTAGCTGAAACCGCTAAGAAATTAGGACAGTCTGCTGTTGCGCTTACTGACCACGGGACTATGGCGGGCGTACCTGAATTCTATAAGGTGTGTAAGGAAGTAGGTATACAACCTATCCTCGGTCAGGAGTTTTACATTACTCCAGACGTAACTAAAAAAGATAAAGAGGATAGAGGTGGGTCTAACTTCCACGTGGTTATGTATGCTGCTTCTGAGATGGGATGGCGTATACTAGTAGACCTGTCGTCGAAGGCGAACACTGCCGAGAGCTACTACTATCGTCCACGTATTGACCATAGCATGATAGAAGAATATGGTGATGCAGTATCTGAAATTATCGTCACCACCAGTTGTCTGTCAGGTGAAGTCTCGAGGGCATTAGAGCGTGAAGGTAAGTTAGCTGCATTAAAGATACTCCGTAAATACCAGAGTATGTTCCCCAACTTATACTTGGAGCTACAGAGACATCCTAGACCTTCTGAGATAGAAGAGGGTAAGGAAGATAAAGAAGACGAATTTCATGTGTTGCAGGATTCGTTAAATAGATTTCTTATTAAGCAGTCGCCGCGTTTAGGTATACCTCTACTTATTACGAATGATTCTCATTATCCTAATGAAGAAGATGAGCGTGTGCACGACTTGTTGTTGGCGATGCAAACTAAGTCTGATTATGATGATCCAAGCCGATTTAGTTTTAGTGGTTCTGGTTATCATTTGAAGTCTAATGTAGAGATGAAGAGATTGTGGAAAGATAAGCCTAATGTCTGGAAAGATTCGCAAAGATCCATCCGAGATATTGTCTCATCAACAGCAGATGTCAGAATACCTGAATTCGAAACTAAGGTCTGGCATATCCCGATTGTCCCCGGGACCGAACGAGATCCTGCCAGAGTCATTCGCCGTCGATGCGTTAAACGTCTTAGGGAATTGGGCCTTAACAAGAAGACCGAGTATACTTCTAGACTCGACCACGAACTTAGCGTTATTCGGGAAGCGAACTTTGAGACGGTCTTCCTTATTGTGGACGAGTACGTTAACTTTGCACGTGATCGAGGCATCGTCGTTGGAGCCGGACGTGGCTCAATGGTGGGAGTACTTGTCTCATATTTGCTCGGAATCACCGAAATTGATCCGATACGATATAAACTTCTCTTTGAGAGGGCCATCAACCCGGCACGTCCCTCCATCCCTGACTTCGATATTGATTTTGAAAATGATCGTATCGACGAAGTAATTGAACATGTTAAGGACATCTTTGGAGCTCATAATGTGATGCCTATTGGTACACAACTTAGGATGGCTCCGCGTGGAGTGACCAAAGAAGTATTGCGTACTTTTAGAGTGCCCCCTCGTACGGCGAATAAGATTACCGAGGGAATGCCTGAGACAGCAGCTATCACAAACCACAAGGCTACTGGTGACATGGAGGTATTCCTTAAAGACTATTCTATGCCCGAGCTAGACAAAGTGTTCGAAGAGCATCCTTTTGCGAAGACAGCAATCATACGACTTCAGGGATTACTCAAGTCGTATGGGCAACACGCAGCAGGTATCATTATCACTGATGATCGTCGTCCCTTGCTAGGTGAGGTACCTCAGTCGTATGTGCCGTCGAGCGGTAAGATCAGTAGCCAGTTTGATATGGATGGTCTTAAAACTCTTCACTTCGTCAAGTTTGATTTTCTTGGTCTATCTACATTAAAGATGATTAGTCAGGCCAAGGAACTAATTGGGTTCGATCCGTTCGAGGGCATGGGACAGAACTTCGAAGATAAAAAGACATTTGAGATGATGTCTAGGGGTGAGCTGGCTACTGTATTTCAGTTGCAGGGCATGGCTGCTCGTCAGGTTATTCAAGAGATGGGGATCAATGACTTCGAAGACATTGTCGCTACGAACGCATTGGCCCGTCCCGGCTCCATTAATTTCCTCGGCGCTTACGCGGCTGGAAAACATAATCGCGAAGGAAGTATTATACTCGAATGTAGTGAGCTCGAATCTATTTTGGGGTATACGCAAAATGTAATCTTATATCAAGAGCAGGTGATGCAGATTGTAAAGGAATTGGCTGGATGGGATGACTTAGGTGCTGATAGAATTAAGGAAGCTATCAAATCTAAGTCTGGTACTGAGTTCGATGAAATGAAACCAGAATTTATAGATGGGTGTGTTGATAATGGCATCAAGCGATCTGCCGCCCGAAGAATCTGGAAGCGTATTGATAGTTACAGATCATACGGATTTAACCGAGCTCATGCAGTCGCATACTCTGCTATTGGATTCCATTCGGCTTATCTCAAGTGCCACTTCCCGGTTGAATGGTTTACGTCTGTCCTCAATAACACCGACAAAAACTTCGAAGATGTCATCGACGAAATTAGACGGCTGGACATTGACCTTCACCTCCCGGACATCAACCGAAGTAGCCAAGGTTTTTCTACCAAAAAATCAGGTATACGCTTTGGGATTAAGCATATCAAGGGCATAGGAGATAAATCTTCGGCTGCAATTATTGAAGAGAGAGAAAATAATGGCAGGTTTAAATCTAAGAAAGATTTCCTCAAGCGTACAGAGTCGGTACGAGCAATTACTTCGGCTACAGTTAGAGCTCTCGATGAGAGCGGTGCGTTTTCTAGATTTAGTAGTGGACAAGTTCCAACGAGAGAACAAGAGCTCGAACGATTAGGAACGTTTGTTTCGCAACATCCTTTAGATGGTTGGCGCGAGGGTATCTCCGAATTGATTGATGCTAAACGCGCTAACTTCGACAAAGATAAGGCGATGGTTAATTGGGGAGGGATGATTAATCGTATCTCTCAGATTACTACGAAGAAGGGAGATCAAATGGCATTTGTAACGGTGTCATATTATGGTGAGAATCATGACATAGTATTCTTCCCTAATACGTGGAGTCGTTGGAACAAACTAAAGAAGAATTCGATCATTGTTGTCAGCGGTCAGCGCGATTTTAATAGAAATTCTATTATCGCCAATAGAGTAAAGGTGTTGGAAGAAGTAGCATGAGCGAGATACATCCCGTTAAGAAGCGTACTATTCAAATCGAGGCAGAAAATAGGACGCGTGTAGTTCTAGTTCCTGAGTGTCCAAAAATTTTCCCTGGACGAGGAAGTGTACGATCTATTCGTAAGTGGGAATCAGGTGGAAGCAATAGGGATTATACTAACCATCATAAAGATTGGTATAAAGATTTCTTAGATGCCCAGGACTAAAAAGAAAGATTCTCTTGAAGAGGTATTAAAGAAATACAATGTTAGAAAGGCATCGGATGCATATTACCAACTGAGAAGGGTCCCTACGGGGTGTTTGGCGTTCGATAGGCTTATCGGTGGTGGATTACCTCTCGGGCGTTATACCGAAGTGTATGGTCAGCAGAGCGTACTCAAAACAACTATTGCTGCTCGGGCGGTATCCGCATTTCAAAAAGCCTTTCTTGATACCGAGATACTATGGATTGATTCCGAGGGGTCATATGATCCAGCTTGGATGGGATTACATGGTGTAGATAATGATAGAGTATCAATCATTAAGACCGATACGGGAGAAGACACCATCGAGGTAGTCGATGTTGCGATGCAATCTAGAGCTTTCTCTCTCTTTGTTATCGATTCTATCTCTGCATTAACTCCAACTCGCGAACTTGAGTACGACCCGCAAGATGACTCTAAAGCGATGGGTGCCGCCGGTAAGATGACTTCTCAAATGATGCGACGCTGGACTCGACACCTAGACAACGAACATAACGCCATGTATATAATCAACCAACAGCGTGATAAGATTGGAGTTTCCTTTGGTGATCCCTCGGTTACCACGGGCGGTAGAGCTATCCCTTATTACGCAGGGGTACGAGTGGAGCTTCGCAATGGGGAGAAGCAACGGGAAGATGTTGTTAGAACTGCACCTGGGAGCGGTAAGGGAACCAAGAGACGAATCGTAGTTTCTCGTACGATAAACATGAGAGTTGAGAAGGATAAGTGTGGTCCTAGAGAGAATGCAACACAGGCGCTTTTACTCGATACTCGTGACGTACCATTTATAGACGAAGAAGATTCAATACTTACCATTGGTATTGAAGATGGGTTAGTAGAACGTAACGGCGCGAAGGTTACTCTCTTCCCAGGTAGTAGTAGAGAGCATTCTGTACAAGGGTGGGATAATGCAAAAAGATATCTCGTCGAACATGATAAAATCAGGAGTCGTCTTCGAAGAAGGATCGTCAAAAAATCCGTCGGGCTTGGCAGTGTCAGTGGATCATGAGACGATAGTAACGGTGACAGATGGTTTTCTACGAACCATATCTTCAAGCGACTTTAGTTTAGTAAATCCAGAAGAGAGTGTAGTACGCATCACTGATATAGCTCATGCTTTATCTATGATTTGTAGGTATGGTGGTCATATACCTGAGTTCTATTCTGTAGCACAGCATAGTTATCTCGTGTCTGAGCATATTAAGGGTGACGAAGAATTAAAACTACAGGGATTATTGCATGATGCGGCTGAAGCTTATTTGGGTGATGTGATAGCTCCACTTAAGCCCTTGTTGAAGGATTATAAGTCTCTTGAACTTAGAGTCTTAAATGTCATATATAAACAGCTTGATGTCAGATGGCCCAATATAGATCAATGGGCCGCAATCAAGGAAGCTGATAATAGAGTATTGGCTACTGAAATAAAGACGTTTATGCCTTTAGGTCAGTATAGGGATATAGATATTCCTTACGAACCCTATGATACTGATAATTTCCCATTTAGTTGGAGATTAGCGCCACAAGATAGAGCCAAATTTAGATTCATTAATACCTTCAATCAATTGAGAGGAATTATTAGTGCTCGGCGATAAGGCGATTAAGAAGGCAATGAGAGATGGTCGAATTGTTATTGATCCATTCGATGAAGATCATCTTGGCCCTAACTCGTATGACCTGAGGATTGGTAATTGGATTTGTCGTCAGAGATATTCAGGTCAGATGATAACACCAGATGGTGTTGAAAATCTTGTTAGTCCTAAACCATTCTCATTAGATACAGAGAGAGTACAAGGAACAGAATTGTGGGCTAGTCCCGAGAATGTAGATCGTGGTATAATACTACTCGAACCCGGCGAGTTAATCCTCGCCCATACTGACGAGGTAGTAGGTACTCACGGCAATATTGTTGGTGAGATGAAGTCGCGAAGTTCAGCAATGCGTTGTGGATTTAACGTCTGTATCGATGCTGGTCTTGGTGATGTAGGATTCCATAGTCGTTGGACCATGGAAATCTATAATCATACTCATCGTATTCTGGGCATACCTGTTGGTATGAGGGTTGCACAGATGACCTTTTATAAGGTCAAGGGTGTTAGCAAGAATTATGTTGATAAGGGAGGTACATACGGTAATGCTGCTGGTGAGTGGACTCCTGAGGATATGATTCCTAGGAGTACAGTAATGTAGGAGGATAGGATTAGTCGCCGCCTAAAATGGAAGCATACCAAGGGATCAAGAATAGAGAGGCGTCAACTTCAAGAAAAGGCGCAAGTAGCGGGGATTGAGGTAGTTAATGCGTTCGCAGCAGTCAGAAGCCAATCCAATGCAGGAGGAGGAGCATTCGAAAGAATCCAACATCTTAGATATAAAGAGATTCAGTTATGGGAATTTAGACACGAGCTCAATCCTAAGGCTTACCCGGAAGAAACTAAGCCAAAAGAGATTAAGCAAACGTTTGTTAGACAGAGAGTAACTTATCAAACTCCAACAAGGGTGGAGAAGCAAAAGAAAACGAAAAGGGTCACTCTCCGAAGAGAAACGAGTCGCAAGGTCCAGGCCCGACGGGAAGCAAGGGCGCAACAGCGGCAGAACGTGGGACGAAAGCGAGGACTTCGGGTTAGGCGAAAGAGGTAGTAGTGTGGCCTTCCGAGTGGATCTAAAGCAAACTGATAAAGGTACCTATGTACTTAATGGTCTCAAGTTTGCGGCGATTCGTTTAGGGAATCAGAAGAAAGGTTACGACTACTGCTTACAAATTCAATTCCTTGATTCTGATACAGATCTTACTATTATAACGACATCAATATTTGATGAGATGAGACAGGTATATGAGGCGAAGACGAAAAAGAAGAAAGATTCCTCTGAGGTTCGACGACCTAGACGTAAGCGTAAGCGTACAAGGAGATCTGGTAACAGTAAGACCAGGGAATCATAAGGCGTATAAGGGTCAGCCTCTTGGTTGTCTGGTTGCTACAGCAATGATTAGAAACATGGTGGCATTTACCACTGGTCAGGGAGTACATTCTAGAGCAATACATGACGATGAAGGAAGATTTATTGCGAGCATAATGTTTCCTTCTTATGCTATGTCAGAGGGCACAGTCGAATACTTGAGATCTATTGGTTTTGGTGACGAACCCCTTAGTATGGTCGGCGCAATGGTAAAGTCCAAGGCTAATGGTCGTATAACTGGTCATCCTGAAGTTGATAGATGGAATCATAGAACTATAAAGCATGAAGAAAGTAGGTATCATTGATATTCTCTTTATCTATTGAACGATTTTCACAGGAAGTTAAGGAGCATGACTTAGCTCTGATTATGACATTGTTTCTTAATAACAGGTTTAAGAGTCATCTGGTAATAAATGATAATAAAACCATCTTGTTCGTGGATCTTGTTTTAGATGAGCTCGAAAGTATCATCAAAGAAGTCGGGTCCTCCTTCGCTAAGGCGTGGGACTCCTCTGCTCGACGCCGTAAAGAATTCGAAGAAGCAAGGGCACGTCCTGGAACCATTGCTCCGCCAGTGGCTGGAGCAGAATCCTGGGAGGATAGACAATCATACGGAGGCTGATTGGGAGATAATTAGACAACTTATTGTTCGTGGTACTGAGCGCGATAAGTCTGTATTCTCTCCTAGTTCAGCCATGTCATGTATGCGTCGTCATGTAATATCTAAGCAGTTTGAACTCACTCAGGAACATGACTCTTCTACTCAGCTCATCTTCGATGATGGTAATTGGCGGCATATTAGGTGGCAGTTATTATTCTTCAAGATGGACATCGCTTTATCTTTAGAAGAATTTAAAAAGATCCGCGCTTTATTTTGGGGTGGTTCGACCGATGTGATCATCAAAGAGGGCGTGGTTGAGATGTCCGATGGGTATAACGGTCGGGTCATCGTAGATGTCAAAGGTGCGAACCTTTTTTCCTGGAGGAAAATCAGAGACGAACGCAAGCCCATGAAGTCTCATGAAATTCAATTGCAGACATACATGATGCTTCATAATATTCTTTGGGGTATTTTATTTTATGAGAATAAGAATACTCAAGAGATATGTGAAATACATATCAGAGCTGATAAGAAGTTGTGGAGGAGATTACGTGTTCGTGCCTCATACATGGAGAAATTTGTTTTAGGGAATAGTTTTCCTAGAGAAGAGTGTTCCGTTGGTGATGATATGAATCGTCAGTACCGTGGTTGTCCTATGAGGGAAATATGTCCACGACTCCCCGTAAACGTGATCGTAAACGGAAAAATAAGAAAGACTCACGGTCCAAGGATAGAGGACCTAGAATATTCTCGGTACAACGAATTACCTTGGACGAGATTAAAGGGAAAGATAGGGGGACGAAAGCAGTCCTCAAAGAAGTTGCTCGGTTAAACTTTCACTACCCGCAACGTCCCTCAGGAGATATGGATGCTCTACTAGAAGAGTATGGCATGGTGATAGACGTGTCTACTATTCAGCCATTCGAGATGGTTAGAGATATGCACAGTTTCTATACGAGCGAGGCTGCTCGTGCTGCCGTAAAGTTAGCCGAGCATAAGGCGAGCCGTCGAACCCTCAAGCGCACCATATCGACGCGCACGGCGTCTCTGATGGGTTCTCAGACAGGTACCAAGTGGCGAGCGAGTGCCGAAATCGAGCGCCAGCCCGAAATAAGGCGTCTGAACAGGGCGTTGGATTTTACAGAGAATTTAATTGAGATGATGACTGAGATTAAAGAGAATTATTTCAAGTACGCCGACTCGTTGTCGCGCGAGATAACTGCACGCACTAAAGAAAGAGATGCCTATTATGGCAGAGCCGGTTCTGGAAGATAAGTTTGACCCATCTAAACAGAAAATATTCTGTTCGTATTGTGGTTCTCAATTAAGAGAGATGGGACATATGTTTTCTATCTTCATGTTATGTCCTGTACATGGCGAGTTTACTCCTAGTCCATTAGTTATAAAGAAGGAAAGTGGAGATTGGTTTATACGTTTTCATGATTTAACTGAACGTTCTTCGTGGGAATCTTGCAAAGTTATTAGTGAGATAAAAGATTAGTTTTCAAAAAGTGCCTATACCCCAAAGGGTTGCTCATATTATGGAGATATTATAATGGGTAGATTTACTTTGAATTACACTACGTTACTAGATAAAGAGGTATTGCCAAGACTTCACGGAAATGGATTTATTCAGTTAGATATTCCTCCCGATATTTATGGTCATGAAAGACGATTGAATATTTGGGATCCTGAATTAGAGGGGTTAGGTCAGATTGTAAGAACTGGGATACATGACCATAGATTCTCATTTCTTAGTCGTATTATCGTTGGTCATCAAATTAATGTGGAATATAAACTAGATAATATTTCTTCTGATGAATATCCTCCTAAGGATGGGTATCATATATACAAACCCATTCGTAAAGAAGGAACAGAAGATACTAAACTTGAACGCTTTAGTGCTTACGAATATAAGCTTGTAGTGAATCGGGTTGATGAAATTCCCCTCGGTCAGAGTTATTACATGGATATGAGTAAATTTCACGACACATTACCTCAAGATTTGACGGCCACTATTATGACGAAAATGTTTGTTGATGAATCAAAGATACCGAGCGTGATGGTGTCAGTAAATGAAGAGCCAGATAATGAATTTGATAGAGATACGGTAGATAAAGAGATACTTTGGGATTCGATTAGAAAAGTCTTTGATTTGACTGGTGGAATAGAGATTCTTGTTTGAGAGAAACGCCTATACCCCAAGGGTTCGCTCACATGATGGACATGTTATAATGGTTAAAAGAACTGTTATGGAGATTCCTTTACTTAATAAGGATGACTATAGATATGAGGGAGTATTTGATCTTTCTGCTGGAGGGAAATCATTAGAATATTGGGATTTTAGAGAGATTCTTTTACAGACAAATATGCAGATGCCATTCATTAATTATGTGTATGAAGAATGTTGGATATACTTTCAACTAAATAATCGTAAGCCCGTATTAATTGCAGATGGAGCATTTGGAGCATCGCTGCTTGCCTTGTTAAAATCTAGATTTCCTTATCTGCCTGTGGGGCTACACAATACCAAGAGAATTGGAAGAGACTCTGGGGTAGTCAAGATAGGCCGCTCCTTCAGTGGTCTTACTGCCTCTATGATGATTGAAGCGAATCATTTATATGTGGTAGTTGACGATGTAGTTAGTACGGGCGGTACCCTTAAGGCAATCCATGAGGACATACTTGGGGTTGATCCACTGGCATCATGTGTTGGCGAATTCGTATTATTAGATAGAGGAATTTGATGGTGGAATAAATGAAAAAGCGTTTAAGAGCTTCTAGGTTTGGTGCTATAGATCCTGGAGTTAACGGAGCGGCTGTAATGATTCGTTGGCCTCGGCATGGGGCACCACGAATCGAAGAAGCTATAGACGCTCCTACTACGACTAAGAAAATTGGCAGAACTAATAGAAAAGTTTATTCCCTAAATGAAATAGGAGACATTGGGGTTAGGTGGGGCGAAGAAAATCTCAAGCTGGTTATCATAGAAGATGTGACTCCGAATCCTAAGTTCGGAGCAAATAATTTCACATTCGGTCAGGGGAAAACAGCTTGGGAAATGGCAATGATTATGGGTGGGGTACCTTACATGCTTGTGAGACCTCAGTCTTGGAAGAAAGAGGTTGGATTACCATCTAAGGCAGATAAAGAAGCTAGTCGTCTCTTGGCAATGAAGTTATTCCCTAAAGATGCTGATCTTTTTAAGCTAAAGAAAGATGATGGTAAAGCTGAGGCAGCACTAATGGCCTATAGAGCAGGGATACTACATGGCGGTACGTGATGATGTTGGATCTATCCTTGATACCCCCTGCACAGGATGCGCTAGACTTCGTAGAAATACTCAAGCAAATGAATTTATCTGTGGCGCGAATGGTCGTGTTATCCCCCCAGAAGTTATTAGACTCCTCGAATCAGTTGAAAACCTACCAGCCTGTCCCGATTTTTCTTCAAGATCTTCAAAAATTCTGACGAAAACATCAGAGATAGTA
>SDBT01004662.1_pt1 | contig 23212 bp, 12 predicted proteins | sample 2277101 | NCBI WGS metagenome assembly SDBT01 (sample SAMN10404973, study PRJNA504765) | marine sediment metagenome | isolation source: marine sediment core GS10_PC15, 103 cmbsf | place: Arctic Ocean: Southern Knipovich Ridge | collected 2010 | reverse complement strand
GAATTCGCATAATAGATCTCCCATCGATTGTCCCTATTGGATTGCCAAGCTAAATGAACAACATCATTATCATCAATAAACATGTCGGGAAGCTGATTAGTTCCTTCTGTGGTGATCTCTATTAAAGAAGTAAAATCAGTAGCTTTGACGAAATAGTTTAATATATTATCAATTTGCTTAGGAGCAAATACTCCTATAGGCAAAGAAGATGAAGGAGTAGCAGTGGAAAGCAATTTAATCTGCTGGACACCAGATTCGGTAGTCTCATAGGTAATGAATATATCATTATTTGCATTTACTTTTACAATTGGATGGGTGCAGTGCTTTTGCTCATCTTCTGCCAATAGGATAGGTTCATCTATGTCGAGACCTTGAAATTGTGACAATACATTAAAGGCAGTTCCGCTTATAGCTGCCCAGGTGAATTCCTCTGGATTCTCATAATATACTAGTCCTACAGAAGAGGATGAAATAAACGTACCACTTATTTCTGTTGCGGGACTAAACTGTCCTATTCCTATAGCGGTATCCCCTGACACTGCCAATGAAGAATAAAGGCTTTCTGCCGCTAATGTTGTCATAACTGTGGGATATTCCTGACCAACCTGCCAATTGTAAAATATATCATCAAAAACAAATTGATCTGGGCATCTATCTGCCACGACAGAATGAGTAAATTGTACGAAGACTTTTCTTTTTGGAAAATCACTAGCGGCATAGCCTGGGCATAAACTTGGCCAATTTGCTGTGCTATCTTTTAACTCTGTATTGTATACAGATCGCCCATCCGATAGTAAAACTTCCATTGTGATACTTCTTGTTACAAGATAATCAGAACCGATGGCTGTACAGTTGTCGCTAGTGCAGACAATTCTATAAACAACTTCAGTAATATCTAGATCAGACAAGGAAGTAAGCTGGTCCATTCCTTCGTATACTTGTTCTTTCTTTTCGTATTCAGATAATCTTATCTGTCTTAGGTAGATATTCCACTTTCCATCCTCTAAAGCTTGGTGAGTTAGATAAACAAAATGAGCATTTTCGAGAGGATCGGAATAATTGGTGGCTGTCGCAAGACTTGGGTAAGCTACCGGTACTTGTTCTCCATTGTAAATATGTGGTGAAAGTAATAGTTCTTCATTAACTTCATTCCTTCCTCCTCCTCCCGGACGACTAAAGATGAAGTCTTTCCCATCAGTGCTTGTGTCAGTTGCGTCACCAATAAGGCCACCATCTTCATAATCAAAGATAACCCATCGTATATTATAAACATCATCACTGCTAGGAAATGGTTCCACAAGTATTTGATCACTTGGTATCAAAAACAATACATAATTACCAATTTCATCCTCCTCATAAGGAGGAGACCCAACAGATTCACCTACCAAAGGAAAAACTCTATTCTTTAATGGTCCATTCCAAAACAATATGGCATCTTTCCAAGTAGACGGATCACTAGGATCTACGCTATCTCCTGCATTGATTAGATGTTGTGGGATAGAATTGTAGTAATATAGTTTACCTCTGTTGTTACTCCATCTCGATTGATGTTGCAACCTTCCATAATCAAATTTTCTATTAGGTAGTATTTTATTATCAATACTAGACTTAAATTGCTGAATTTTGATGATGGAATTGTCGTCCATGCTTTCATAAGCTACCAACCCGATGCCATTATTCAAAATCACAACTGAAGGATTTCTTACAGAAGTGCAACCTTTTCCAGCATCACCACATCTGTCTTCGTCGACAGGACCTGACGGTTCTCCAACTATACATTTGTCCTCAATGCATGTTAAAGTTGGTGGTGGAGGAGGTGGCGGTGGTATCTCCGGTCCGACTTCACATTCATCCCAAATTTCTTTGACTTGTTGATCAATGTCATCCCTATGGAGGATATAAGAATATCCTCCTTCTCCATCGGAAAAATATAATTCACAATGGCAACAGTCCTCTACATTTGCACTAGCACAATTACAGCACCGCCCCTCTATGAATAATGGATCATTAGGATCCAATTGGTCACACAGATAATTGGGATCGCCAGGTTGTGCCTCTAAATCTGGACAGCAACAATCACCACCTTGAGTTCTATCACAACCAGGTGTTTTAGGAGATATATAAGCTGCCCGATTGTAGCATTCACACCAGACATGATCCTGTGCTGCTTGAAGACTAGGAAACAATCTTTGATCACCACTAGCACTGCAAACCTCTGATCCTGGGCAAGTTGGTCCACAACACTCTTTTGGATCTATCGGTCCTTCTGCACATTCACATCCTGCTCCAATATCACTACAACACGCCATATTGACATATTCTGGAATAATGTATATTAATGAGCCACAGGCATTTAAAGGCAATGCATGACGGCAAAAGTCAGCAGAAGAACAATCTTCGCCGATCTGACATTTTTTTATAGGTATATCAAAACATTCATCAGGCAAGTTGTTGATGCAATCAAAATCATAGGGATCATCTATACAAGGATCAGGAATCCCATCTTTACAACATCTACAGGAAGACATACCCTGCCTAATAGGAATAGGTGTGAAATCAATACAATCACAACTAGATGGGAAAACTGTTAGATCTAATTCATCAACGACCTCAGAAAATTGGTCATCCAGACTAAAAACTCTTCCTCCTGTTCCTTCAGCTACATATCTTCTTTGAGGAGATGCTACTCCACTAGCACCACCATCCACGACATAAACTGTGATGTCTTCATTAATACATATATCTATTACAGATTGGTATGACGTAGCCCCTTGGGTGTCCTCGTCGGCAATAATCATCATATACTTTGCCTGGACTTGTCCCCAACTAGGATGCCCTGCACTTCTCTGGGCAGAAAAATGCAATGCCCACATATCAGGCTCGTAGCTCCCGTTGGCAGTCCGACTCATAGCAGTTGTGAAAGCAGTAATATCATCAGTAAAATCTAATGCCAAAGTTGGATTACCACTATCCTCTACTTGTCCAAAAGTTACCAATCCAACTCTCATGCCTGCTCCGGTTTCTTCGAGTGCATTAACTAAAGACTCTACTTGATCCCTAACTTCAACTATTTCACCACTCATGCTTCCTGAAAAGTCTATCACAAACATCCAATCAACAACAGCAGGAGTACCACAGCATCCACTGCTTGGTGAAACCGATATGTTATAATTGCAGTCGTGTGCTGTTACATCAAGAACTGACTCACAGTATAATCCAGCACAAGTGACACACGTTAGATCACAACCACCTCCGGAAAGTGGTTGAGCACAATCACATGAACATGGGCTGTATTTTTGAGGGAATCTCCACCATGTTTGAGTGGACAAATCATTACAGGTTTCACCGGAATGTCCACCGATACCTAATACAATTTCACATGCTTCAATACAAGCATCGCATTCTACTGGAAAAGTTTGTCCACGTACTGGTCCGGTACCATCCTCATTACAAGATAGCACTAGTGATTGGTGACAATTAAATCTTGCCTGTTGTACAATGTCTATACTATGACAGCAGCAGCATGGATCGCCACCCTTATCTTTACATTCTTGAGGATCGCAAGGGGGACAAGGAGGATAGAGGCAATCTGGAACTTCTTGAAATAGTGTAATTTTTGCTTCTTTCAAAGAAGCGGACAACATAGATATCTTATCTATATAAGGAGTTTTTATATCAAGGGTTGGTGAATCAAAAAGGAGACGTAAAGTTGTTGTGAATCTTTCCTTCCGTTCGGATGGAGATTCTCCTTTTGGTTTGTCGTGCAGTAAAAAACCATTGTAAACATCAATTAATTTCTGTTTCTTTGCGTCGGAGAGTATATCGATAGACACATCTTCTCTCAATGGGACATTAAGAGAAATCATCAAATCAACCAACCTGTTGAAAAGCCAAATTGAACCATCAGAAAATGTATTTACTAGGAAAGCAATACAAGAACCAGGGAATGGACAAGATAGTATATCCCCTATTATTTCATTAAAGCTAACATCTACTGGTTCTTGTAATCCGCTCAACTTTATCGAGCGGAATAAGTTAAGTAGCTCGTCCGCAATCTTGGGGTTTTGAAAGTATCCAGTTTTCTCAACAAATTTAAGTATTAACTTTGTGTCACCGGAATTTATCTCCCTGATTGGCTTTAATAAACTCCCTGTTAAGTCTTCTATTCCTTCACCACTGACATCAATAGTCTTTTTTAGAATAATATCATAAAAGATAGCGTCAATTGTGGTAGATGAGAATTCCAGAATATCTTCTATATTATCTATATGGAAGTTTTTACGTATTGCAAAATCTAATATAAACGGCTGTGAGACAACACAGTATCTTTCATTTGTATTTTCCAATTCCTCATTAATTGTTATTTTTTTACTGAGGGATTCGTAGAACTCATGTATGTTAAATTTATTATTGGAACCTAAAATTATCTTAACGATTTTAGTAGTTATTGACGACGGGATGAAGGTATTTAGGATGTATTCTCCGAACAAATAGGCATTAATTCCCTGGCTTTTGGCACCCTGTGCTACAGATTCCAGAACAGAATTAATTTCGTCAGAAAATTTATCCATGTTTCTTTCTCGCACAACCACAACCTTTCTTATTTTGGGTCGCTACAGGTCTCTCGGAAACAGATTGTAGGTTTCTCTGTGGTTGTCCTTGTACATGTTTCTTTGTATAGGCATATTGAAATTGCTTGAAAAATTCTTTTTGTTTCTGCACAGGAAATGCCTTAATTTGTTTATGTCTATGAATCTTGTCTGCCATCGATTGTTCTTGTAGAGCTCGCTCGACTTCAACAGACATGTCATGTTGTTCTAATTGCATTGTCTTGACAGATTCCGAGACTTTGTGCATGCTTTGAGCTTCGTGCATAAATCTAGTAAGATAATCTAATTTCTTCTTACCGAACGATTCCGAATAGTCGCCAAAACCCGAAAAGGTCTTATATGTATGGACAAAATATCTATCACTCAAAACAAAATCACTTGTTAAGTTTTTCCCTGTAGGACCATTCCTTGATTGGGGTAGAGGTTTCATTTCTTTGCTGTTAAAACTCAATGTTGTCCCGTCTATTGGGATGTATCGTCTATTCATAAATTTGGAATAGTCTATTCCCTCAAATTTAACCCAATAGATTGAAAACTTCTTCCGAGAAGACTTCTTCAACTCTAGATCGGACCACAGTATCTCTGAAGGAATCGATACCTTCATTCTTCCATTCTTTGTATAAATCTCAAAAACACATTTGTTTCTCCGATCTTCAGACATTACACATAATTCATATCTCTTTTCCTTATCACACACAATTTGCATATGCATAGGAACGTTACTAACGATGTCTATTTGTTGGTTTATAAGATTAATATCGAATGGAATTATATTACTATCAATAGATTTGCTCTGGTTATAGAAACTGATCGTTTGTTCTTCAGAATGAGATTGTCCGTCTATTTTTCGAACGACAGAGCACTTGATATCTACACTTGTATAGTTCCTTAAATTTTTATTCATCTTATCTTTGTTGAATAGATTGATACGACCCTCAATAGAATCCGCATTTCTTACGACTGCAATATTTTCTTCAACTATATATCCTCCAGAGACGGACAAAATTTCTAGCTGAGCCCCAGAAGTTTCATTAAATAATCTGACCTCAGTCTCTGTCGATTTCTCAAATCGAACTATGAAGCGGACATCTAGATAAGAATCTGCATATCCACTAGGAGGATCTAATGTAAAATCCATCATGCTCTTATCGCCTCAAGAAATTTATTTCCAGTCTTTTCATAGTTGAAATTATCATGGACAAATTTGTAAGCTGCATTTGCTTTCTCAGATGGATACTTTTTCCATACTTCCAGCATTTTGTCGCGTACCTGACTAACTCTAATTACAGGCCAGATACAATTACTGAATTGGGGAATGCCGTCCATTACAGGATAGGTTTTATAATGTTGTGGCTCAATATATGTGCAGAGATCTGGCTTCGCATATTCTAAGACACCACTGAATTTAGTTATAATTACAGGTATTCCCAAAGCCATTGCATGTAATCCCGATAACCCAAATCCTTCTCCAAGTGTAGGACTAATAAATATATCTCCTTTTCTCATAAACTGAGGAATTTCTTCAAAAGTGCAGTGTGTCTTTTGCTCTGCAAATATGGGAGCAGTATCTTTTGATCTCCACTCACAAGTTCTTTTAATTCTCTGTACGGCTGACTCCAACTCTTTCGGTTTATCAGTTTTAATGAGCAAACAAACGTTATCTTTCTTTTCAAATGCGTCATAGAAAGCTTTGATTAGAGTCTCCCAGCTTTTTCGTTTCTTCCAAGTGCCTATACTCAGGAATGTGGTCATAGCGTATCTGCCATTCGGTTTTACTTCTTTATTAAACAGATTTGAGTCAAAACAATGGGGTACTACATGTATTGGTTTGTTAACACCATTCGTCTCGAAAATCCGCTTATTGAAACTCGATGCTGCTATAATCAAATCCATCTCATTCATTAGATTGATCCATTGTTTTGGTGGATTCATTGTTTCGAATACGCAAACTCCTATATTTTTTTTGGAACCTTTAGGATGTCTATACCTATGAGGCACTGTCTGATATATACTTATTTTTGGCAAACTTTCTTTAGTTTGAGATAGAGCAGAAAAGATTTGTTGCCTATTCTTACTAACCCCAATTCGAGTCTCCTTATTTTCAAAGTGTACTTTGATATCTACATTGGGATCGACTTGCCTCATAGCTAAAATGTAATCTTGGGCACTTATGGAGTAACCCGTATGATTTAAATATATAGACCAGTGTATTTGCATTTTTTCTCTTGTAGATTTCAGTATAACAATTATACAGGATTTGTGTTAGAATTAGGTCGATATGACCATTGATCCATCAATTTGCACTTCCACGTCATTAATAAGACTAAACAAGCCTTCGCCATAACTGAAGGTAATATTACCAACCGCATCAAGTTTAATAATTCTTCCAGATTTCTCTAAACTGCTCTCTGCAACAACATATGTTCCTGTTTGAGGATCTACGTCCACATCTGAGACTAAAATACCTTCTGCACTGAGATATTCAAAAGTCGTTGCTCCTGCTCTGGTATCATAAACTACTACAGCACCTACAAACGGTGTTGTTCCGCCAAAAAATATTTGATTTAATACTGATTTTTGTTGTTGCTTTTCTTCATCTGTCCCAGATATTGATCTAAAGTCAAAGGGGTTACTACTTGTTGGACTGCCCTCTACTCCTGGTTTTAATCCTGCTAATAGCAAGGTATTCGTATCGATCCTTTCTGCCCTTCCGGGAATGAAAGGAGAAAATGCTATTACATTGGATCCAAAAACTACATTATTGTTCTCGTCAACCTCTATGATATTTGAGACTGTTGTTGATCGAGAAATACTTTCACTTATACCAGATGGAAAATCATGTTCTTTAACTGCAACATTTCCATTAGAAATGATAAAACTGTCACTATCAGTTTTCTCGGCCCAAGTTGGTGTAAATATGCCATCAATATAAGCGAAATTTCCGACAAATAATGGAATACCATTTACAGTAGCTATTGCTTCATAGAAAACCGAGTCGGTATCTATCTCTGTCGGAATTACATCAAATGATGCCAACATATACGATCCAGTAGTCGGGAGTTGAAGAACCAACCCTGCATTTTGGGCAGATAAGTGGATGGGCATTATCTGTCCTTGGGCATCAACTGTTTCTAGTTCAGAGGTAGTCAGCCCCATAATCTTGTCAAAATCTCGAATGATCTGAATTTGAGTACTTGTCGTCTTGAGGGTTATCTTACTAACATTCACTGTTTTGAAAGATACGGGTTTGCTCCAGACAATATATAGTATAGATGTACGGATGTCTACACTTGCTGCTATTGGAAATATCTTGCTACTGTGTTCATAATTTATAGAACCAACACCACTTAGAAGATCCCCATCCTCATCAAATTCAAGCACTCTGTCGTTGTATGTATCTGCAACAATTAGTGATCGGCTAGTAGTTCTCCTGACAGATCTTGGTTCAAAAAGAGAAGCCGTAGTCACGGTTGCAGATGCATCTTCTTCTATAGCTTTGAATACTCTATTAGGTGCAATAGGGGTGTTCATTCCATCAACCATAAACTCACTACTTGCAAAACTGCTTCCTTGGCTTGTCGTATCCTCTTTTAATTGATTTACAAAACTTGACAAACAATAGAAATATGAACCAACCCGAACTGGTGGAGTTAAGGTTACTGAGGTGGGGCTGGAATTAATTGTGACGTTTTTGGATTCACCTCTGGATAGTTCTTCGACAGAATTGATTACAAATCCATCAATCTCAGCCTCGGTCAGGACAAGAATGCGTAATTCTTGTAATACAGGTGATTGAAGTCTATTCTCGTCTGGCGTAAAAGTAATCTCGATCTCAATATCAGTTCCTTCAAGGTTTAGGTTGTCACCACTATTCAAATACGGAGTATAATCAGCACGAACTAGTAATACAGTTCCACTTGCAGATCTGGCCCTAACCAAAATTTCAGTACCCGTTGGTTCCAAGGTGCTCCATTCAAGGCTCGAAAATGTGACATTCGTACTGCTTGAATATCGTATTTTCAGAGTGCCTTCTTCTGGAAGAAGAACTGCTCTTTGAATATTAATGTAATCAATGTAGAACTCAAAAGGATTCTCTAGGTCATCACTGAAGATAACAAATTTCTTAATATCATTCCGAAATGTGATAGCTGATAAATCAATTTCTCTCATTTCGAAATCATTAGCAGTGGTGTCATCATTTTCTGTAACTTCGTCTTCTTGAAGAATAATATATTCAGTTGTTGTATTTCCTTGTGAATCTTCAAAGTATAGTCTAACGCTTTTATGATTAGCACTAATGCATTTTATATGTAGTACAAATGTATCATAAGTAGACCAATCTTGAGCCTCGCTGTATTCTTTGACGTATTGACTTCTAAAAGATTGCCGATGAGTGAATTTGCCAGAGTAGAAACCTTCAACAACGTTTGTGGCAGAGGAGTTTGCTAAAATATGAGCATCATCAGATAGGACTATCGTCTGCTTAGTGAATAGAGTTTGACTTCCTCCACTTAAATCTTCTCCCGGTTCTGTTGCTGTTTCAAATCCTTCCAAAGTTACAATATTCGCTTCCTCGTCGTCGGTGAAGGATAAAGTTACAGTGTCATTGCTAACAACCAAATTCTCTATAGAATGGGCTGCATTCCATGCAAGATTGGTATTATATGTCACATAGAATGATGTCCCCGTAGTGGGTGGGATACCCCTTATATAATGTTGTTCTAAGTCGACAGTTGCTGTGGTGTTATCAAAATCTATAGACGTGTTTGGAGTGATTCCTGGTATCACAGCCAATTCATTTATCATATATTGATCAAAGTCTTGACCAGCGAAATAGAATGCTGATTCTGGGTCATCATGTATAAACTTCATAGCTATAATGAGCTGTAGTAAATTGGCAGTGCCTATTTCTCCAAATATTTCTTTGTTGCTTGCCTCCAGGGTTTTCACGAAAGTATCAAGTTGAGGATGAGTTAACAATCCCACATTTTCCAATTCTTGGTGATCTAGCAATGGCATTCTAGCTAAATCAAATGTACCCGTGGTAATCTTTTCAGCATCAAAGTCTGCTATCCTAAAGGAAGGTAATTGCCCCTTCACTTCTGATGCGAGATCTATTTTAGACGGATTTAAAGATCCGCCTCTATGCTTGTGCAATCTAATAGCAGCCTTGATTAGTTCTAAGAACGCAATTTCCTGACGCAGACTATTATCGATTGTTTCAATTGATAGTGCACCAGTTACAATTTCAGCTATTAATAGAAAATTGAGGTCATTCAGATTATTTGCGGGAGAGAGAATAAATTCTACATCTTCAGCATATGTGGTTCTCTCTTTTAGACGAGCATAAACGTAATTGACTGAATTAGGGGGAATGTTGCGTATTATTGTAGGGAAAGTGGTTCTTGCAGCTATGAAGTTTATATTGCCATAACCCTCTGATATACTAATAGTAAATCTTTCTTCCGCTAAAACTGTCCAACCATCAATAACACCATTTCCAAAGACAGACATCAGGCCGTACATTTGCTTATCTACAAAAATAAACCTATCTATCTCTATTTGCCCAGCGAAATCTGTCCCGAGCGGATCCAGTGATGTTACCCTAAAGGCTTTTTATCCTTTAGTTCTGCAATTTCATTTCATTGCAGCTCGGCATATATTTTCAATCTTTCGATTGCCGGGCACTCGTGGGAAGATTATATTTGTTCACTTCCTATGCTCTACACTGTCAATCCGCCTTTCGCAATCGGACTGATTAGCACGGTATTCCCAAAGTTCTATCAGTCTTTGAATATTCTATTAAATCGTCCAGTTTCTTCAGCAAAATGATAAGACTGATGACAGTTTGGACACAATAATTCAAGATTTGACAATTCGTTATTTTGTCGATCACGGTCTTTATGGTGTACCTCAAATATCTCTGGGACTTTATCCCAGCCACACCTTTCACACTTCCCGCCAGTCCTCTGCAATAACTTTTGTCTAAGTTTGAATCCAGGTTTAAGTGTCCTAAACCATGCATAGCCACCGTTATCAACGTATCTCTTTTGGAAATACTTCTTACGGTTGGCGTTCCTGCATTTGTGACAATATCTTCCATCTTGCGCTTCTGAAACTTTACATTTAATACAAACCAAAGTTCTTTCTCTCGGCATAATGTTCTCCTTTGAGTATTATACCGAGTTTACCGATAAAACTCCTTCTCAGGGTTCACCGTTTTTGCCCAGTTTTACTTCGGCAATCACTCACCGAAATCAAAGAAGCCAAGTCCGTAAAGTCGAGTACTCCCTGCCACTTCGTTCCACCTTTCCTTTTTGGTTTCCAGTCCACCCATTTGTAGGCTAGAGCTCGTACAGGAGCTTTACCTATGTATTCGAGGAATGATCTAGCATCATTCCCATGTATTCGTAATTTATAATACTTTCTTTTAGAACGACTTATTGAGACTTTTATATTCAAGATTTTTTTCAGAAAATCCGCTAATTTTTCAATCGAATCTTTCTTGAAATTCTCTGTGTGTAATGATAAGTCAAACATATGTGCTTTACATCTGCTATCTAAGCTGCCATCGCCTAAGTACCAATGCAAACAGATTACAGGAGTCAAATTGATATCGTCTGGGATAGTGTGCTTAATGGACCCATTAGGATACCATCTCTCATAGAACTCTTTAAACACAACACTTGAAAATCTAACACTATAAAACTTTTTACTCCATCCAAAATTTTCTCTATATTTAGGCGGTACTGTACTGATTCTAGCTCTGGATTTTAATTTTATTGCTATTTTATCATGGAGATATTGAGCATATTCCTCATGTATAGAACCCGCAATAAAAGAATACTCATAACAATCTCTGTTAGTAGACTTCTTCTTAAAAATGCAACCATCACCCAGTACCTCTCCATCGATAATTTCACAGAATTCTTCGTCTTCCAGGAGACTCGTCCATTCTTCTCTCCGCTGATTATCGGAATTAACTTTTCTGATAATAGCTAGATCACGATTGTGTCCCAACTTACTCGCCCGTGACCATATAGCCCTTTTAGTACGGTGAGGCAGGAATTTCTGTAACTGGTCATAGTCTACTGAGGTGTCAGCAAGTGTCCTATCCTCTTCTTTTGTCCATATCATTGTCTTCATGTGTTATTATACAACATCTGCGAAGTCGGTTCCTACTATAAAATTTTTATCCAATTCCCTGGTCGAGCTTCGCAATTCCAATCTATTTTTGATTCAGGAAAAATTTCTTTGATAGAACTTATGACATCATTTATATCTACCTTAGCCGACTTATTAATACTAAAGAACAATCGATTGCTATCACGCCATACGTTAAGAGCATCCTGCTCCAGTTGTTCTTTAGACCATCCTCGTTTTTTTAATTGATTGATAAGTTTGCGGTCGCTATTCTCAGCTTTTCTAAACCATTTAGAGTATTCTATCCCATGTCCTATTTCTGGTAAATCTTTATTTGATGCAAAATGTTTCATATCAATACTGAATATTATTTAATTTTTTTCAAAACTTTCCGAGCATATTCTCGGTCTTTTTCCTTTTCTTCTTCCGAAAGTTCATCATAAGGAATCCATAACTTTTTCCATCTTTCTCGTCTTTCTTCGGAAACCTCATCAGCAACAGACTTAGACCATTCTATCCACTGATCATGTTCTATCTCTGCCAATTCCTCTAACACTTTATTTGATACAATATGTAACATTTCTTAATCTAAATCCTTAATTATCTTTAATACTTTCGGCAATTTTTTGACATCAAAATGTCCTTTCCCCTTTTCGACAAAAGTTGTTGCACCGTTGCTTTTAAATATAGCTTCCTGCCATAAGGAAACATAGGGATCATCATCAGAATGTATCGTGTATATTTCTGAACAATTTTTCTTAATCCTATCCCATTTTAATGGCCCATGAAAAAAGGAACTAATTGTCTTATATTTTTTCTCATTTTCGACATAAGGAGCAACAAGTATTGCAGCTCGAATTTTATTTGATATTTTCTCTAAATACCGCAGTATTGCCATACACCCTATACTATGGCCTACAAGAATAGTATTATTGTCCGGCTGTATATGGTCTTGCAAGTGTTTCACCCATGCTGATTGTTTAGGAGTATTTGGTTTAGGCATAGACATATTCAAGACAGTATATTTACGTTTGGGCAGACTTTCTTCAAGCCAAGGAAACCAGTCCTTTGTCGGTCCACCTTCCCAGCCATGGACAATAACTATTCGTCGTTTTTTTACGGCTGAGATAGAGATTTTCTGCAACCAATTCATTAATCCATCCATTTAAACTGTGCTATACTTCTCAAAGCAAAACGAATTTCTGGATCTTGATAAACATCTTCAAGCAATATATAGGGATTTTCTTCTTTAAGTTGGTCAAGTCTCTGTTGAGCTTTTGCAGCATGTTCTTGGACTTGAATGAGCATACCATCTAATCGTCTGACTTGAACATCAGAAAAATCTTGTAGTTGAGCGGATTTGATCTTTTTCATTGATTTCCTCGCTATATACTAAGTCTCTATATATCACCATTTAGCAACCATTCTCTAATTCTATAATCACTTGGCCATTTCCGCAGTCTTCAGCTATCTTACATTTACGGAAACCAAATAACCACATATCGTACATTTAATTTACTGTGCGTGGCCAGGAGCACCACCTGATCCTAGTCCGCTTTCCGCACTTGAAATTCGGAGCATAATTTGGTCATAATCTGGGTTAAACTCTCTCATCCAAATTTCTTGACTAGCCAGTGATTTTATTTTCGCGTTACTGGGCACTTCGGATTGACGTTTGGTTGTCTTGTTTCCGCGGACTCCTTTGGCTCCCGGTTTATTTGGTATCTGTTTGCTTGCCATAATGTTTCTCCTTTAATCGAGCATTAACCTTCACTTGGCGGTTGTGGTCCCCTGTCCTCTAAAAAGCCTAAATCACCTAAGAACGGTTTTAACCATTCAGCCGTGATATTCATCCACCATTTGTTGGTGGACGGGTCTATTTCATGTGAAATATCGGTAATATAGAATAAATAATCATCTAACGAAATAATGTCTAATGCCTTAAGTCCCGGGACTCCATAAGTCTGGAAAGATGTCTGTAGTGGTGGATATTTCATTTTGGCATAATGTTTTAATCCCTCTCGGACTCCTTCAATTCCACCAAAAACACCACTACTCTGGTAGAAAGGCTTTCGAAATCCGAAGAAACCTTCCTGATCAGGATACCAAATCTGGTCAAAAAATGTATACCCCTCAACTACGAATCCACCCACAGTTCTTCCATCTGCTAATTTAATATCTCGGCTTGCCGTGAGCAGGACAATTTGATTAATACAATCTTCTACACTTCTCGAATAATTAACAACATTATGGACCAGGTGAGAAGTTCCATGATCAGGGTCATTTGCATCAAACACAAACCGCTCAGTAGATGATTCACCTGTTTCTAGTATTTCCCATGGAGATGTAACAAAGTCAAAGACAGATCTAAACTCTTGAGTATTAGTGCTTGAATTAAAGGCAGCTTCTATAGCCGGAATATTCTCATATTTCAATACTCCCCATCTGTCAAAGTACACTACTTTGCCTGCTAGTTGGGCAATCTGTTTTATTGCACCATCTAGAGTTTTTCCGTTTTGGAATTTGACTGCCGGGTTAGCAAGGTCAGCATAACTCCCAGGCAAATCATATGGTCGTGTCCTGTTCTCTTCTCCATTATAATGGATCTTACCTGTATGTGTTCTTCTAAATTCCTTGAGGACTTTCTGTAGATATCCTAATGGTTGTCTGTTAATTCTGCTTTCGTGTTCTACTGTATCATCAAATCCAGCCATTTTTGCGACATCATAAATAGCTACGACATCTGCAACTGCATCAAAAAATGGAGAATTAAAAATAAATTGTTTTTGTAAAATTGACATATAGTCTTTTACAGTAAAACTCATAAAAAGCTTGTTGACTGATCTCTCCAATTCAGCACCATAAGCAACTCCTGTCATTTGTATCAAAAGATCATTATCTTCTGGGTTTAGGGAGCTAAGTCTGTTTCCAATTGCTCGACGCTCTCCTACACCATCATCCCACCAATATTTGACGGTCAAATAGAAAGACTTATTATGCAATGCTAATAATTTCTGTCCTAAAGCATATAAATCCTGTTGTTGTCCTGGGAAATAACCAGGGGTACCTGTAGGAACACCAATTGGAATATAACACCGCATTTGCATCTCGTGTTGTAAGGTGGTAAACCCCTCTGCTGTCCAGTTATCTTGGATACTAGTTACTAATGGAGAGATGTCCAAAACCTCGTCAATGTTATCCGCAATTGGTTTTCCACCTCCTAATACTGTCATTCTCCAACTTGTAGCTATAGGAGTCACGTAATGTTCAAATTTTTTCTTATCCGCACCGGGTAGTTTAATTGTAGTATCGCTATATTTTGGCAATTCTACAGTGCCCGCTTGCAGAACAACAGCCACATCCCATCTAGAAGCAGATTCTTTATAAGGATAGGCAGAATCTGCATCATCTGTTAGTCCGAAAGTGAACTTTTTCCCAGGATTTCTAGCATTATCAATAATCAATTTATGCTTTGTTGTAAGTGCGGTTTGTATTGCAAATGGCTTTAGCAATCCCGTCTCTGGGTCTCGTATGGCTTGCCCTGATAAATCCTCCGGATGTTTTAATACATACCCCTTACCATATTTTTTGTACTGTTTATCCGCTAATTCATAAATCTTAAAGTCTGTAGGATTATTTCTTATCATCTCTGTTGTGGTATAAGCATCACAATCCCAGCCCCCAAACTCTATTTTATTAAACTCTTGTACAGGTCTTTTCCATTTAACATTCGTTCCAAGCGTAGAGAAAGTCATGTATAAATCATTGTTTCCGGCTGGCGACCAGGGAGGACCAGTGTCTGCTTGACGGTTATAGAAAGGAACCATTCCAGAAGAAACATATTGCATCGGCGAAAAGTTTATAGCACACGAGACATTCCCGCCATGAATAACCATCGGTCCAGGCGGGACAATCATAGGCATTATTGTTTTGTCAAAGTTATATTTAGCTCTATCATTGTCTAATCTCGTGACTACCCACGGCGTTCCTTCGTAACCATCAAAGGTTATAACTAACCTGCCTAAATGGTTTCTAACAGAAACCCTGAATTCCTTACGTCTAAATAGCTCGTCTGAAGAAACATAAGGAAATACTGATAGTTCCCTAGACTTTCTTATCATGGTAAAGCCTGTAGAATCCAGATCAGCTCCTTCTTTTAATCTGTCTGGATGATCCCATTCCTCACCGATATGGATTAGTCTCGGATGTCGTCCTTTGACAATTTCAATAAAATAGTTATGTTGAGGATGACTCGCCCCTACCTCTATTAGAATATAAGTTTTATATCTCCACCAAAACTTCTCTCGTCCTGGGTCTTTTTTCAGATCCTCACTAGAACCTTCTTCTGCTTCTTTTTTGACATAGTAGGCTTCATTGCTGATTCCATCAACCCATCCTGTTGGAGGAGCAAAGTCTAGTTTATACATTAAGTAGGTGTAGTCCTCCCAGTTAGTGTCTACTCTATCACCTCCAGGATTACTATCAACAGCATCATCTGGAGCTTTATCACCAAGCCGAATTGTAACAAAGAAATCTTCGCCTTGCCAGAGTGGGGTAAACTTTTCCAAACTCCAGTGAACAGGAGTTGCAACATCTGGAACTTGTTTACTAACCATGACAGGCCAGACTGCCTCGATTCCGTTATCTTCTATCTGAGTATAATCCCACTTAGGAGCCGATTGTATTTCTCCAAATGTCCATTTATCAAAATACTCCTCCTCGTCCGGCTTTCTTCCTAGATTTCTGGCTTCCGCTATGTTCTTGGCTACTTCTTGTTCTGCTATATCTTTGATATACTCAGAGGGGTGGATCGGAACTCCCCTCTTTAAAATATTACCAACATATAACCATAGTTGATGTTGAAAAATATCTTTTCCTACACGAGGAAGCGGATCTGTTACTGTCGGGTCGCCAGAAGCTGGATCATTCACAATTCGAGTGCTATTTTCATATACATGCCCGCCAGGTAGCTTCTCTTTAATTTCTTGGGCGACCCCAGACTTAGTCGATCCTACAATATCTAAACCTTCTACATCCCCATCCTTAAAATCTTTCCTCCTGGTTGCCACGAACATGTCATGAGTTATAAATGATGGTTTAAGATAAGCAGTCCCTAATCCAAACTGAATATTTGTTGGATTGGCCTGCATTTGATTAGCGGCATCTTGAGAGAATGGAAATGCTAAATGCTGGTAAGGTCGTGCCAGAAAAGGATCGTGATCCCAAATATAGACCTGAGATCTAACCTTGCCTATATTGCCTGGGACAGCACTGGCAGGCGGTTGATTAGATGCTACTTGACATTGGGTCATTATCCGTCTCCAGACAAGTCTATCTCAGGAGTATTTCCTGGGTCTTTCATAAGATCCTCTACATACCAAAATGAGCCAGTCCATATAGCTGCTCGTGAATCTCTGATACTGTCGGGTTTGTAAAATACTCTGATATTTCCGTTTGATAATTCATACGCACAAACACGTTGAGCAGAAATATTGCGATCTTGATCGAATTGAGACATCCCAGAAGATTCCACACCATCTATTGCACTCAAGCCAGAAAGATCACTTTCTGTTGGTGCGTCTTCCTCTCCTGTAGACCCCTTACCTAATTGATGCGGAAAGACTATCCTACCATCCTTTATCCTCTTTCCAGTCTCTGGGACAACGTATCGATGAAATTCGAGTCTTAAGGTTGGATCTCCTAAATTGCCATCTATGAAGAACGATTTAGTATTCTGTTCTATTACTTCCTTCATCTCATCCATTCCTTCTCCGTTATTTCTGAATAGTGCATCGCTTAAGACTTTACACAATAGACATCCCTGATATATATAAAACACGAAGATTTTTTGAGTTGTTGGTTGGTAGAATACATAAGGAGACTCCACTGCTGTCGGTTCATAACCAGTTATTTCGCCTGCTTCATCTCGTGTAGCATTACGCCCATGAATGCTCACGCCAAAAGGATAGGATTGATTGGATTCAAATGGGTTGGATTTTTCTACTTCAGCAGTAGATTCTCCATTCGCTTCTAGATCTATAAATTGGGTCTTTGTATCAGGATCAATCCTTAAACGATTATATGAATGTTCTATGAATTCCCATTGATTATACCATGATATTCCATCATCAACACTAAATTGACATTGAAGCAAATCTATGCTACTACCTTCGGTAGAGGATAAAAAGAAAAGCCGCATTACGCCACTCTCATTTCGGTAAACAGAAAAATAAATGTCATCAACATCCCTATTAACTAGAGCTGTATGAGCCCCAATCGCAGTAGGATGTCTTCGCACCTCTATTAATTCTGTAGTTAAATTACCTTGTTTATCTATTTTTTCAACTGTTCTCTCTTCAAAAGCATCAAGATCTTCAGGGGGGCTCTCTTCGCTGGATTTCCCTAGCATCTCCAAAAATTCTCCGTCAGATAAATCCCCAGCAGCTATGTAAGAAACAGAATCCCTTCGAAGTGCTCTGCCGCTCGCACTAAATAATCCGATCCTCTCTGTTGGTGGTGTACTAGTCTGATCAAGTCGGTCATCCTCAAATCTCTCAACAATAAAAGCATCTTCAAACAGGAAATTGCTGTACTTGATCTTTTTACAAAGAATCTTGCCTTTGAATAGGTAAAACAAGAAACAAGAGTTATATCCGAAAGAATGAACTACAAAAGGATGTTTTGCTTCGAGATCATTGATCGATTCAACTATTCCATAATGGAAGTTCCATTTTGTAGAAAAATCATCGTTTTGAAGACAAGAAATGCCATCGTCCTTATCGTTGAAAAAGATAAATAATCGGCTGTTTTCATCCTCACCTATTGACATTGTATCACTTTCAAAGAAAAGATTGTCATCTAAAAGATCTAACCTTAAAAGTGCATTTTTATTTTCTGATGTTGAACTTGTCTTATTCTCCAAAAAGTCAATAGTCTTATTGCTATCTAATTGAGATATTGTAATAGTATCTATGGAAAGATCGTCTACCTTGTCACCGACTATCTCTATAGTACTACCCTTCATCCATTTGTGATCGACAACTAAAGTCTTAGAACTATTTGTATGTTCTACATGGACTGAGTCAACAACTCCTTCAATTTCTGCTCCGGTCCTGAATATCAGCATTATATCGAAAGCATCACCTTCATAAGAATAGTCTATAGAAGTTCTCCCATAGTAACCTGAAATAAGCGGAATTGTTATTTTGCCGGTAGATCTGGTAATTGTAACTTCCTCTATTTGATCGTCCTCTAGACCTGCAACCTCTTCTTTGACATTTTCCGAACTTGTAGTCTTATAATTAAATGTTTGTAGTTTAGCATATGAACTGGCACTAATAATCTTTCCAGGTTTATATCCAGGCATGTCCCCCATCATGCCACTATATCCTAGTAATGATTCAAACTGATTGGGTTGGGGATCATTGTTATCAACGATGTCAGGAGCCTCTTGGTCTGGTCGATATACAAGAGTCCTCATTGCCTTTCTAACCAGCCCATCTTTGAAAGGGTTTATAACTAAAAAACCGTCATCATTATTATGAACCAGGAATGCAAAATTGCGGGAAGGATCACCAACGCAACTTAGTACTCTTCCTCCTAAAATACCTAATCCTTGAAGTGCCACAAAACCCCGGCCAACTTGACCATAAGTAAAGTGTCTTTCTACTAGTACTTTAGTGTCTTTTTCAAATCTTTCAGTCATTAAGTTACTTTGGAAATTGAATCCTGCTACAACCCCGTCTATAAACCCTGTATAGCCGATTCTTTGTGATCCTCCAATTCCGCATAGTGATATTGCATTTGCTGTAGTATAGCCACTAACAGGTTGAACTGGTTCAAATTTTGTATTGCTGGAAGATAACGCTTCTTTTGCACCACCTAAAATTCCTATCCCTCCTGTGGGAGGGGCATCCCTAGCAGGGTCATCTATGTTTTGATCATCCATAAAGGGGAAGAATGTCAGCTTTCCCTTATTAATATCCTGTTGAAGCTCTTGGGCAAGATACCTATCTATGCCGAATTTGTCCACATCACGTTTATTTAATGCCTTTTGATGAACATTAAAAAAGAGATGCTGAGTAGCCTCTGTATAACCAGAATAATATCTGATATTCCCCCGCGTCCACCATTCTGCATCCTCATAGGCTGTTCGGTTTCCATCAATGCCTGAATTTAAGTGATATCCAACACCGCCTACTTCTTCGGTTATTTGTATAGGATAACTCGGCCAACTTGATCTATCAGCAATATAGTCTCGCAATTCAGTCTCTCTTATTTCTGCTGGAAGATATACAAAATCAACCGCACCACCTGAAGACAATGGATTTCCGAGAATAAAATCTCCTAAGACGGCATCACCAATTACTCCAATAGGAGCAATAAAATTCGCGGGAATATTAAAACTTTCCACAATTCGCCAGCCAGCTAGTCTCACTGGTAAATCTTGTGGATCATCAGGTTGTATTTCCCATTCATAAAATCGATAATTTGAAACTTTGACTTTTGAAGGAAATGAATAACACTCCGGGGGGTTAGATACCGCCTGAATAGACCAAGAGATATCAACCGATTGTCGAATATAGTGTTCTTTGACTCCAACATAACTCAAATAGATGGTATCACCAGCTTTTAGATCTGGGAAACTCTCACTTTCCTCCGGTGTTGCCTTAACAAGTAATATTTTGCTGCTCGCATCAAGATAAGAAGGATTATTGAGATCACCAATACCTGCACCCTTCAGTGCAGCGGTAGCTTTTGGACTGCCATTATCAAATCTATATTCTACACCTAATCTATTTATTTCAATACCGTGAAGACGGTTATCCGGAACACTTATATCAAATAACTTGCGAAATATCCTGTCATCCTCTGTTTCGCCACTTTCTTCTATTTCTGCTCTTTCAGCGTCCGTTAATTCACCCTGTTCTTCGGCTGCTTCAACTACCACTCCCTTTTCGTCTGTAATAGCCAAAGCTTGGAAAACATATTCACCTGCATCTATTTTTATTATGCCAGAATCTAGTGTATCCATCTCTGCCTGAGTAACTACATGAGATACATCGAGTCTATTGGCAGTACGTGCAAAAATGACAATAAAATGAGATTGAGGTGCAAAAAAATCGGATTGCGGTGGACCGAATTGAAAAAAGCCGATAAGGCCGCCGAAGGGTAAGCCAAATGTTTCTCCTCCTCCTATAAGGGGGGCGGTAAAGGAATATTGGCCATTAGAAGATGCATGCCATGTTGTTCTTCTACTGGGTAACAAGTCAGAAGGATAACTGCCGACTTTATTTCTGAATGCACTATACCATACTAAACTACAAGGGGAATCTCCACCAACTGTTGTACCACAGGGGCCAAAAAATTGTGCTGGTGGCCAATTAGGCATAGAATTTACCTATTACAATAGAATAGAAGGATCTCTGCCGATTCTTGGATCGATAGTATTATCTTCAGGTGACAAAACGTCACTTAAATTTATACCAAGAGACCCGATTAGATTTGCGGCAGCGGTAAGATAATTTTTTATCTCTTCAAAAGCATTTTCTACATCACTGCCGCTGCCACTTGGCTGGCGTACAGGAATCTTACGTGCTTTGCGTTTTGGTCTGCTTGTAGTTCTGGCTGATCCTTCTTCTGAGGATCTTAATTCTTCTCCGCTGGGCAGCTTGGGTTGTGGAGGAGGCTTAATCTTTGGCATCTCCGGTTTAACTCCTCCTAGTGGCGAAACCGTTAAGAATCTATCGTCTTGTGTGGCTTGTGTGGCTTGTTGTGTGGCTTGTTTCGCGGCAGGTCCCAATAGGGCGGCAGCAATGGCAGTAGCAACATTGCCTAGTGGTCCTGGTATACCTCCTCGTGGTCCTGCCATATTTACTTGTGTTGGAGGCGGTGTCGCTGCTGCGGCAGTAGCTTCTAATCGCTCTCTCTGTTTTATTATCGGCCCAAGCAGTTTTTCTCTTTCTCTCTCTAGTCCCTTAATCTCTTTTTGCCGTTTTTCTCTGGTGTCTTTTATCTCTTTTCCTGATCGGACATCGAATCCACGTTTACCCATTCCCTCAGTACTTACTCGATAGTGCCTTCTTGCCCTACCAGCACCAAATCCCATTATCTGAGTATCTCTGCTTTGAACTTTATCAATTTGTTTGCTAATATTATCATACTTCTTAACTAACTGGTCATATTTCTTTTTCTCAGCTACAATCTCACCAGCAGCTTTTTCTCCGTAAGTCTCTTTTAAAATGTTCTCCAATCCAGCATAACCAACAATTTGATTGGTATCAATGGCAGTAAGAATATACCCTATTTCTTTCAGTCGTTCGTCATGGCCCTGTGCTGCTTTGGCTATTACCTTGGTTTGATCAATCACTGCTCTAGTTTGATCATCTGCTGTTTTAACCGCTTTCAGTTCTTCTTTTGTTGACTTGTCAAGTGTTTTTGCAACCCAGCCCAGTGGCCCCGGGATTCCCATCTTGGGGATAGTAGGTTCTGCTGATGGTTCACCTGATGAGTCAAGACCGCGTAATTTTCTTAATTCGTCTATATCTCCTGATTTAAATAATTCCATTTCTCCTGGGGTGAATTTTTGAGCCGCAATTTTCTTCTCGGTAAATGCTTTCCCGGATTCCATTTTATCCTTGTAATCAAGTGCTTCTCTCGTGTCTTTATCCAGGTACTGTCCTGCTCGCCCTGGTAGGTTATACTCTGAGACTCTACGAATCTCTCCAGTACTAGCTGCTATTGTATCTACTAAAGATGCTATACCAGCTAAAGCAAAACCACCAGCCGCAGTAGTGGCAGCCAATCCTGCTCCTCCAGCAGCAGGGGCAGCAGTTGCTGCACGCATCCCTAGTTGCTGGGCAACAACAGCTCCAGCATTCTTCGCAGCCGCGGCAGCAACCGGGGCAGCAGCACGGCTAGCGATAGCTGTTTTAAGAGTCTTAAGACCGAGGATCGAAACAACACTACCAGATATACCGGGTTTCACCATACCCTTATAATCGGGAGCATCTGGAGTAGGAACAAGAACAGGGGCAGGGGCAGGGGTAGATATGGTAGGAGCAGATATAGTAGGAGCAGCCTCTTTTGAGGATGTAACAGCCTTCAAAAGTGATGACCAGAAAGTCTTATCCGTTGTTTTTTGGTCTGGTTTTGCCTTTTGTTCCCTATCTTCTGGTTCCGCAGGTATTTTCGCAACATCCCGAGCCGGAGCAGGTGGAACTCGCCGTCGTCCACTTAAAAGATCCCTATATTTTTGTTCTTTCTCCTCTTTGGCCTCTAATTCTGCAAGTCTAGTTTCTGATTTTTTCACATCTGCTGGACTCATCTTTCTTCTTTTCTTAACTTCTTCTTCAATTTGGGGTTTCTCCCACTCTTTTGGAGGAACCCATTCTTCTCCTCCTTCAAATCTATAACGACCATCTATTACCGACATCCCCTTTTCACGTTTCTCTATTTTT
>SDBT01004661.1_pt1 | contig 23213 bp, 21 predicted proteins | sample 2277101 | NCBI WGS metagenome assembly SDBT01 (sample SAMN10404973, study PRJNA504765) | marine sediment metagenome | isolation source: marine sediment core GS10_PC15, 103 cmbsf | place: Arctic Ocean: Southern Knipovich Ridge | collected 2010 | reverse complement strand
ACCACTGGTCAGTTCAATGTTATTATTGTTCTGGCTTTGGCGCATCTTGTTACCTCCTTGGTATGAATGAGTGTATTAGGAGGTATATTATGCGCTAAAGCTACACTTTTCTCAAGTACTGATTATACCATTTTAACTATTTATTGCGCTATCCGGCGGGGTTGGAAAACTCCGCCTATCGGTCGGGAGCGTCTGTTGGCAATTCGTCTCGTTGTTGACAACTCTACATGAACACCGTATAATGATAACAGATGTTTTTGGCAATTATGCCCGACTTTCAGACGGTGAATTGGGAAAGCGATTTGCTCCAATAGGAGTTCGGAGGTGAAAAATGAGCAAACTAACCTGGTTACACATTTCTGATCTACATTTTCGCGCTCCGCAGAATCCCAGCTTCGATCTTATGAGACAGGCACTTTTGCGAGATGTTAACGAACTTGCTGCTAAAGAATCTCTAATACCTGACCTCATTTTTGTGACTGGCGACCTAGCCTTTTCAGGACATGCTAAAGAGTATGACCTGGTTCAGCAATTCTTCGACAAATTGCTCAAGACTGCCGGTGTTGCTAAGGACCGGCTTTTCGTTATCCCGGGCAATCATGATGTTGACCGTAGCGCTATTACGCCAGGGGCGACCAGCATTGTAGAATCCCTGTATACTCGTGATAAGGTAAATGAATTTCTGGGTAGTGAGGAAGATAGAGCATTAGTTTTCCGCAAGTTCCGCCATTACAGAGACTTTATCAGCGACTATTTTGGGGATGACAAAGAACAATATTTCTACGTTAAGCGCCTGGAGCTTTCTGGCAAACACATTGCTATTCTGGGATTGAACTCAGCATGGGCCTCCGGTATATCGAGAGATGATAGAGGTTATGCCTTACTCGGCGAACGGCAAGCGAATGAGGCTCTTGAGGCGAGTAAAGGTGCTGACTTGAGACTGGCACTTATGCACCACCCTCCCCGTTATTTGAGTGATTCCGACCAATATGTAGTCCAATCACTTTTGATTCGCCGCTGCGACTTTGTTTTACATGGCCGTCTATACCAGAGCAAGTCGGCCCAGATTTATGAGTCAGATGTCAGGGCAATGGTCATCGGCACAGGTCTCGATTATGAGGCTCCTGATGACGTAGATACATATAACTTTGTGCAGCTTGACTTCAGCGAAAACAAAGGGGATATCCATTTACGTAGATACACATCCGAAAGAGGCGGTTCGTGGATCGTAGATACCAGCACTCATCCGGAAGCGGATAGAGGTGTTTACGCCTTTCCACTGCGCCTGGACTGGTCACCACCATCAGAAGAGTCAGCAGACAGCATTTCGGTTTCTGATAAAATACGTGTTAATGAACTGAGCCTGACTAATTTCAGGTGCTTTGAGGAAGAGAGCTTCTCATTTTCAGAGAAGTTTACTGTCCTCATCGGTGACAATGCTTCCGGCAAAACTACCATTCTTGACGCGCTGGCTGTTGGGCTTGGGCGCTTCTTTTCTGTGATGGGAGGGAGGAAGCCACCCTCATTTGCAGAAGATGATGCACGTCTCGTGCGTTATAGGTCTAACGAATCCCAATATCCTGTCCAGCTTTATTGCCGCGTAGCCCGGGGAGACCAAAAACTGAAATGGACAATAACACAAGATGGGCCAGGTAATCCTGCCGTCAATAATGGCAGAGAGCCTATGGAATTAGGGAGAAGTCTCCAGTCCCAGGTGCAGAATGGTTTCGACGTTGTGCTGCCGTTATTCGCTTACTATGGCACTGGCCGTCTCTGGACGCCAGGACGACCATCTGATGACATGGGGCCATCAGGATCGCGTCTCAGAGGATATGAGAACTGCCTGAATCCAGCGTCACATGTGGGCGATATCATGGGGTGGATGAAAACACAGGAGTTGATAGTTCTCCAGGAAAGGAAGCCCAGTAGAGTCTATGAAGCGGTTAAGGACGCCATCAAGGACTGTTTGGGAAACGTGACGGAGATCTCCTATAATGTCCGTGCAGATGAGGTTTCTGCTCGCTTCAGCGACGGACGGGAATTACCGTTTCGGATGTTCAGCGATGGTGTCCGCAATATGTTTGCCATGGTGGCTGACATTGCTCGTCGCGCTGCCATTCTGAATCCGCAGTTCAACGAAAAGGCTCCCGCAGAGACACCGGGGATCGTACTCATAGACGAGATCGACCTGCATTTACACCCCAGTTGGCAACGCCATGTGGTGGATGATCTGCGCCGTACTTTCCCCAGGATACAGTTCATCGCTACAACTCATTCGCCCTTCATCATTCAGTCTCTGCGTCCCGGAGAACTGGTAGATCTGCGGAAGTATGTCGCTAAAGAGTATGTCCCTGGAGAGTATGTCAAGAGAAGCATTGAGGACATTGCTGAGGATGTAATGGGCATTAAGCTTCCACAGCGTAGCGAGCGTTACAATGAAATGTACAAAGTTGCAGAAGAGTATTATAGAGTTTTGCAGGAGGCGGATGGAGCAAATTCAAAGAAAAAACGCGAACTCAAGCAAAAGCTTGATGAACTGATAGCGCCCTTCAGTGATAATGTCGCCTACCACGCTTTTCTTGAGGCGAAGCGTATCGCTGCTGGATTGGGAGAGGATGACAATGAGGCCAGTTGATCGCGGCAGCATACCCCTGGATGATAGCGGACAGCCAAAGGAATTCAGCAAATACAAATATGCAAGGCAGGATTTAGTCAATAGGATTGGTGATTATTGCTCATACTGTGAGGTGCAATTGAGCGCTTCTCTGGCAGTTGAGCATGTGAAACCCAAGAAACATCATCCTGATCTTGAACTACAGTGGAGCAGTTTTCTGTTCGCCTGTGTAAATTGCAATTCCACAAAAGGCAGTAGGGACATCAATTTGGATGACTATTACTGGCCCGACAAAGACAACACAGCTAGTGCCATCGAATACCGAGAGGACGGAACCGTGCGGGTGTACCCATCTTTGTCACCAGAACAGCGCATAAAGGCTAAGGCAACAATTGAGTTGACAGGTCTGGACAGTATACCAAGCAATGATCCTGCAGCATCTGATCGGCGATGGCGTAATCGCTACGATGTTTGGGATATCGCTGAAGATTTTCTGCAAGAGTTACAAACAGAGGACAGTCCCGCTCTCCGTAGAGCTATCGTCGCCCTTGCGCAAGCCAATGGATTCTGGTCTGTATGGATGACTGTTTTTCGTGGTTGTCCTGACATGCGCAGACGTTTCATCGAAGTATTCCCCGGCACTTCTCAGGAATGCTTTGATGACGACTACAACGCGATTCTTCGTCCGGGTGGGGCGATCTGAATTCAGTAGATTGATTAGTTCTATTGCTCTGTTTAGGGGGCGAATCCCCTGACTCTTTCTCCATCTCCAATTTCAAACAAGAAATGTCTATATGTCAAAATCTTTAAGTCTCATTTCTAACTGAAGTAGGTATAAGATGGTCATTGCTTATTCATAGCCAAACTCGCGCAACTCTCTATCTTTGTCCCGCCAATCGCGTTTGACCTTGACCCAGAGATCCAGGTATACTGGCGCGTCCATCCACTTCTCGATCTCTATTCTGGCGCTTTGACCGATTTTCTTCAGCCTCCTGCCCTTGTCGCCGATCACGATGCCTTTCTGTGTTTCTCTCTCAACGTAAATGGTAGCGCGTATATAAAGCCTGCCGCCCTTTCTCTCCTTAACCTCATCCGTCTGCACTGTCGCGGAATAGGGAATCTCCTGCTGTGTTTCCAGAAACACCTTTTCCCTGATCATTTCAGCGATGAAGAACCGTTCAGGGAGATCGCTGATCTGATCTTCCGGGTAATACATCCCGCCGGCGGGTAGAGCATTGATGATGATCTCCAATAACTCTGGCACTCCCGCACTCCGCAGGGCGGATATAGGGATGATCTCCTCAATGCCGAACTGCTCATGATACGTGGCGATCAGCGGCAGTATAGTATCCTTTCGCACCCTATCGATCTTATTTAGCGCCAGAATGGATTTCTTTCCCAAATTCTTGATTTTTCGAAAGATTTCTTTCTCAAATTCATCAGGCTGGGCGTAGGCTTCCGCCATCAGAAGCAGCACATCCGCCTCAGACGCTGCCCTCAACGCGCTTCGCACCATGTTCTGCTGAAGTTTGTATGACGGTTTGAATATACCCGGGGTGTCGAGAAAGATTATCTGGTAGTCTTTTTCTGTCAGGATGCCGGTTATCCTGTTCCGGGTGGTTTGAGCTTTATGTGTTACTATTGATAGCTTCTGTCCCAGAAAGGAATTCAGCAAGGTTGATTTGCCGACGTTCGGTTTCCCTATTATCGCAACGTACCCGGAGCGAAATTCTTTTTCTTCTGTCATTATGTATATTATTCCCCCTTCAATGACTGCAATGCTGGTTTAACTCGTCTTCGCCACAAAACATGAATACGGGTGGGCAAAGCTCCTGTTAAGCCTATTGCACTGACAACTTAGTTTTTCATAGTACCGTTAGTCGCCGAAGAGACGGGCATTTCGTAGAACGCGGCTGCCAGCCCGTTTCCGAACAAGCCAGCGGCATGTTCTACGGAAAGCCGCCCAGAAATTGAGCAGAAGTCTTGAATTTCATTGCTCCGGTGATGGTATTAAGAATTAAGCTGTCAATGCACTATTCTACCACTTCTATATTCTGCCGTCAATGCAATTTTCTTGTGTTGCTGATACTGTGGTCTGATGTCTGTGTTGAGTTCGAGGAAGGCATAAAAAGGGGCGAACCTTGACAAGTTGTGCGGCTATGGGAGATGGAAGCCAAGGTTCACCCATATTTTAACAGGGCATCGAAGGAATCTACACCAACTGCAGAAAGCCCGTAGTTCAAAAGGAGGGGATAAACTACTTAGCACTTCCAGTGTGGCCCTGATTACCGGAAGTATTCTGATCTTCCTTCATACCTAACAACAAAAGCCCCCTCGGCTTTATTCCCAGAAAAATCACTTTTTTTATTTAAAAAAAACGCCGCCAGCCAGATTCTATTTTTGCTGACAAATAGTGACATTTTCAAGCGGATATATGGCCTGAAATTCCCTTAGATTCCTCAACAGGCAGTCCAGGTCCTATCCCAACCGGGAAGTGAGATTTCAGATCTATAGTCGGACGCGTTATAGTGCGGATACCTTATGGGCTTGTAGATGCGATCTCCATCAAAGGGTGTGTCCTGCGTATAAATCCACATACGCTCCAGATCCCAGAGCACGATCTCGTCCCGCGGGTCGCCAGTCAGATCAAGTGCCTCGGCGCACAGTTCCGGATGTCCGTCGTCCGGAAACACAACGACAGTGCGGCCATATCCGTCAAGCATGCCGCCGTATTTTATGCTTCCTGAGAGGAGCGCCAGTTCTGTCCCATTTCCTGTCCAGTTGACTGGATTGAGGACGTTGCCGGTGGTGGTTGGCTCAAAGTTGTGCAGTTTCTTGCCTGTGCAGTCATGGAATGATATGATGCCCGGATGTCCCCAGAAGGTGATGACGTAGAACTGTAGACCATCCAGATCCTCACGGAACTTTGCGACGCTCAATCTTTGGGCGTGTCCCAGATGATCTCGGTGCAGGACTTCACCGTCAGGTGAGAGGATGTTGAATCCCTCCTCACCGCACACAATGGCGATCTGGACGTCCTCACGTTTGGGATCGAACGACCCGATAGCGATCTCATCCGTGTGATCTCCCCAGTCCTTGCTCCATTTCACTTCGCCGTCGGGACCGAAGAGAGTGTAGCCGACGAACAGATCATCGCGGCCATCGTTGTCGAAATCATACGGCGTCGCGAAATGCCCTGTGTTTCTGCATTTCTGAGTCCAGAGCAGGTTAAACTGGTTGTCATAAGCCCAAACCTGCTTGTAGCGGTTTTTGATGACAATATCAGAAGGTTTCGGCTTGCCTCTGAAATTTGCTATTATTATGGAGTCGCCGGTCAAGCGACCATACTGGTTTTCGTCGTCCGGGTTCATAGGGAGGGGCATTACGTTTTTGACGGTGCCATCCTGGCCGTTAAGGATGTAGAGTTTGAAGTTTTTCATACAGATAACTTCGTCTTTTCCGTCGCCGTCAATGTCATATATCTGGAAAGCCACGTCGCAAGTGACCAATCCCGAATCCGGGTTGGAGCTTGGCTCGCCGAACTGCCATAGCACATTTCCGTCAAGGTCAAGGGCAGTTAGGCATCGCGTGGTCGTCAGGCTGTCTTTTTCGGGATAGAGCTTAATGCTCTGCGCCAGCACCACGTCCAGCTTATCCTTATCCATCAGATGACCGAAGCGTATATGCCGACCAGTGCCGAAGCCTTTTGTGTTAATCTGCTTCCACAGCCTGGGTTTGGGGTACTGCTCCCGCAGTTCGTCCAGTTCCCTCTGCTTCCGATCCCGCGTCTGGACGAAAGCCGCCTGGACAGAATCCTCAGCGGTCACCTGAACTTCGTCAAATGCGGCGGTCGCCTGCGCCGCGATGGCAACTCGCCCGCAGGAGTAGCTCCCATCATGCAGATCGAATTTCAGTTCGCCGTCCACATATGCCAGAATATGATCACCCTCCACGCACACTTTCAGTTCATAGATGCGCTGGCAGGAGTAGTCAAATCGCGTTTCCGCGAGGGTTTCATGTGTTTCATGATAATCCTTGACGAGTTTCAGTATCGTGCCCTCGTCAAAACCGAATCGGTAGTTAGCGCGACTCGCTTCATACCGGAACAGCACACCCACGAAGCCGTCACTTCTGAACGGCTGCACGCGCGCTTTCAGCGTGTAGTCAGTCCACAGCGGGTCGCCGGTGACGAGTATTCTGATAAACTTCCCATGACCGTTGCCGGTCTGGATCATACGATGTCGTCCGTCATCTTCCATGACCAGCCAGCCGCGGCGATTAGTGGATTCATACCAACGCCCTCTGTTGCCCTTCGGTGGCCTGTAATGGTATTCACCAAACGCTGTATAATCTGCCGGGAATGGTCCAACACTCAGATCGCTAAAATCTTCAAAAGCCAACGTTTTCATAAGCACATACTTCCTTCCCACTAATATATATGTAACTGATACGAGTTTTTCAGTTACGGGCGGAACTTGCCCAGTAGAACGAGGCTGCCAGCCCGTTTCCGTAGAGAACGCTGCCAACTTGCTCCGCTGAACGATCCGGCGGGTTCTTTATATGCTACATTGAGGATGTTAGCTTCATCAGGCCCCGCTGATTCCCTCATTCGGTGGGTATATTCCCTATCCCCAATTTCTACCCGAAGAGAGCCATGATCCCAACAGAAGAAAAATGGAAGTGTAGCGCGTTAATTCACTGTCCCGGCTCGTAAACTCTCACATAGTCGATTACGTATCTCTGGGGAAGTATTGAATCGTCTATATCCTTGCCCCAGCTTCCGCCCAGAGCCAGATTTATCAGGAGATAGTGCTGCTTCCTGAAGGGATTATCTTCACCTTCCCCAGCTTTATCCATTGTGAAACTGTAATACTTCGTCTCATCGAAGAAGAAGTCTATTCGGTCTGGATACCGCTCAATAGCGTATATGTGGAATCCATCATAGGGGGCTTCCGTCTGGATCTTACCGCCATCTGACCGGTGTTTGCCATCCACGCCATAGTGAGCGTTTGCATGAATCCGGTTGGGATCATGACCCACGAACTCCATGATATCGATCTCGCCGCAGCGAGGCCAACCGATAGACGTTCTGTTTATGCCTAGCATCCATATAGCCGGCCACACGCCTTTGCCCTGCGGCAGCTTTGCTCTGACTTCAGTGCGACCGTACCTCCAGCTTGCCTTGTTTTGAGTGATAAGGCATGCGGATGTATACTGGGCAAATTCACGGTTTTGCTTCCAGGCACTTGATCCAGTTTTGTATTTTGGATTTCTGAATTGCTCTTTCCGGCCTTCGATGATCAAAGTTCCATTCTCCACCCTGGCGTTCTCTTTCCGCTCTCGGGTGTAGTATTGCATCTCCTGGTTTCTGATGAACCCCTCCTCATAATCCCACTTAGATTTGTCTGGTAGGCCTGTGTAGTCAAACTCATCAGACCAGACCAGTTTCCATTCATTAATTTGGCCATAGCTCATCGCCATAATTGCCAGAAAAGCGGCAGCTAAATGTATCATTTCCTCACTTTCCTTTCCTTGACTTGCAATATGCAGGTAACTTGCCAGAAGACCATAAACGCCAGCATATTGAGGCTATTTGGGTTTTATCCTGTTTTTCCCAATTGGTGTACCGGCACTCTTATCTCCAGACTGTGCGAATCCCAGATCGCATGAAGCAACTCTGATGTGCCCACCGCGTCTTCCAGTGGCGCAATGAGCGGCGTGTCTTTCTGAACAGCATCGAGGAAATTCTGCGTGCGTGTGCTATCCCCGTGTCCGGTGTCGCTGCCTGATACTTCGATGGGTTCCTGATGCTTGTCCCTCACGATATATCCATGATAGCCCGGTACAGACCAGGCATCGCCCTGCTGGTATGTGTTCTGAGTAAAAATCGTTCCCTCTGTGCCCTGGATGCAAAGCACATGGGGAGTGGCAATACCCTGGTTTGATGCAGTTGCTGAAGTTGCTATACCTGATGCTCCATTCCGGAACCGCATCAAAACGAATGTTCCGAAGCGTTCCCGGAACGCGAATACATCCCGTACCTCACCAAGCATATATCGCATCAGGTCAAACACATGCGTTGTGCCGGTCATCTCTGAACCCGGTATATAGTTCCCTGACCGATCCGACAGTTGCGGAGAATGGTGCGAATCGAAGATGCGCGTACAATTACCGGGATGATTATGTGATGCCTCCAGATACATGATTCGCCCAATTGCTCCTGAACGCACCAATTCGCGGACTTTGATATTCAGAGGATAGTAACGCAGAGAATAGCCGACACCAACTTTGAGGTGAGAATATTTCCTTGCGTACCATCGGAGCTTCCGACATTCCTCCAGATTCCAGCCCGTAGGCTTCTCAGTCATCACATGCTTTCCCGCTTCCAGCGCGGCAATGATCAGTTCAGTATGCAGGTGTCCCTGGGTGCAGATGTTGATGGCGTCTACATCCTCCCGGAGCATCGCCTCGCGCCAGTCAGTATATACGTCCGCATCCGATAGCTCAAACCGCTCCCGACGCTCTTCCGCATTTTCCCTGACAATATCCACCAGCGCCACTACTTCGGCGCGTTCTGGCTGCCTCAGCCAACCCCGGATGTGTCCCTGGCTAACGTTGCCACAGCCGATCACAGCGATGCGTAGTTTTTTCATGGAGTCACTCTCCTTCGTATGCGGATTCGCCAGTTACTTTACACTCCCGCCATAGGATTGCAGCATGTAGTATAACTCGAAGGCTCCGATAAAGTCATCTGCCGTATAGGTTACAGTACGTCCATCAACTCTTTTTATAAACGGCAGTAGCGCCAGATTGTCGGCGCAGGTTGGGTCGATGAATGTAAGCTCCGTATGTATTGGTGGCTCTATTACAAATGGCTTTGCTGCCCCGATCAAGCTCATAGCTCTTTTCGCGCCTTCTTTTATAAGCTTTCGGGCTTCTACTGGATGGATACATATCCCTGCGGAGCGGCTGACACCCTCTTTAACGGCAACCGTCTCTATATCGCCCAACAGCGTATGCGCTTCATCGCAGGCAGCCTTATCACCAGTAACCATGATTACAGGGACCCCAAAGTATCCGGCAATAGCGGCGTCCGAGCCGAGTTCACCAACCTCTACGTCGTTAAATTTCAGCGAAAATATCTTGCTGCTGGATGTATGTGCCATTATACCCCTTAACGTGCCGGCTTTGGAGTGAAAGGCCACAAACATAACTGCGTCGAATGTGCTGTCAAGTCCGCTGAGGTGATTGAGTGGTCTGGGCTGTCCGCTTAGAAACGATGCGCGTGGATCGAGTTTTTCCGGTATTATGTTACGCTTGTTTGCATGGGCTTCGCCAGTCAGGATTTCAGTTGCGCCACCCGCTATAGCTCCATCAACGGCTGCGTTGATGTCCGCAGTTACGGCCTCTCGCTCTCCGCTGCTGCCCCACTGAACATGACCAGAAGCACCCTCATAGTCGGCTGTAATAAGTATCTTCATTTCTGCCTCCTTTCTGATAGTGTAGACCTGAAACGCTATATACTATCATGGATGGCGAATGAGGACAATAGAGAATTCAGTGGTGAGATATGGCCGGATTATTTTGGTGTTGCTTTTCCTTCCTATTTGCTTTATCCTTCCTATAGAAATGGCACACGGATAAGCACGGATGCTGCGGATTTTCACGGATATGAGCAATTAGCTTCAGGATTTCAGGAGGATATATTATGGGAATCAGCTTAGGCTTGGTAGGTCTTGGTTCATTTGGGTCATCGTTCGCCAGACTCTTTAAGAATCATCCACTCGTGGACAGGATCGGGCTTTGTGATCGTGAGCCTGAACGGGTCGCGAGATTTGCAGATGATCCCTCTTTTGGTGATAAGTTCACACCTTCGGATGCATACGAGTCGCTAGACGAGATTCTGAAGGCTGACTTCGATGCTCTGGTCATCATCACACAGCCGTGGCTACATGCTGAACAGGCAGTAAAGGCTATGGAAGCCGGTAAGCACGTCTACAGCGCAGTGCCGATTGTGTCGCTGCCGGATGGAGATGAGATTCTCGATTGGTGCAACAGGATCGTAGAAACATGCAAGAGCACCGGTATGCGTTACATGCTGGGCGAAACCACATATTACAGGCCGCAGTCCATGTATTGCCGCAGAAAAGCTGCTGAAGGAGCTTTCGGTCAGTTCGTCTTTAGCGAGGGCGAATATCTACATGACACATCGCATGGCTTAAAAGAGGTCTCGCGCCGACGCTTGGCCAGTAAAGCAGGTCAGGAATGGGTTGAGAAGAGCAAACAGTATGCAGAGCGCGGTGTCATTAGCGGGGCCATGCACTACCCTACCCATTCAGTCTCCGGGCCTATGTGCGTGATGAAGGCGCACGCGAAGAAAGTGTGCGCATGGGGTTGGGAACCACCGGGCGACGAAGATGCATCCAGAAAGCGTTACTCGAATGAAACAGCGCTTTTTCAAATGAGCAATGGAAGCAATATGAGAATCTGTGAATACCGTCACGTTGGTCAGCCTTGCAGGGAGATGTTTAATATCCTCGGTACGGAGGGATGCTTCTACGGCGCTGAAGGCAATTGGGGAGACAATAAATGGTTTAATCTACGTGAAAAGACTGTTCTCAGCGTGGAGGAAATGCGCGATCCGCTGCCGGATGAGGTGCATAAGGCATTCCAGGCGGGCGACAGAATATCGGATGTCTATGGTGGTCATGGTGGCTCACATGCCTATCTGGCGCATGAGTTTGTTGACGCCATTGTACATGAGCGTCAGCCGGCTATCAACGCGTGGGAGGCGGCCAGATACATGGCGGCTGGGGTTATGGCTCACAAGTCTGCGCTAAAAGACGGCGAGGTTCTGGAGGTGCCAGACTGGGGAGACGCTCCGGCGATATAATACCATTTCCATAATTGTGCATTAGTTTTTAGGCTTAATAATGGCCTTTTTGATCACCCCCATCCTAGCCTTCCCCCATCAAGGGGGAAGGGACTCCGGGCTTGACGAATAGTGGCCGTTTCTCAGTCAGAAAGCAATCGTCGGGAGAAGCGTCAATTCCTTCCCCCTTGATGGGGGAAGGCTAGGATGGGGGTGATCAGGAGGGGCTGAACTCGCATATCTTCAGTTCTCTCTGTGCTCTCCGCGCCTCTGCGGTGAAAATTCTTAGTTTCCAACTCAGGAACGAAGGAGGCAAAAATGCAATTAGGAATAACCATTCTGCTCGTGACCGCAATCACCGGAACGCTCCCTGAAAGAAGTGGCGAGGTGATCAATGTTCAGAACCCCCAGGAACTCCAGCAAGCGCTGGTTAAGGCAGATTCAGGAGACACTATCCTCCTGGAAGATGGCACCTACAGGCTGGAATCATCACTGCGGATTGAGAATAAGGAGAATCTGACGATAAAAGGCGCATCAGGAGATCCTGAGAAGGTGATCCTGATGGGCGGTGGCTGGGATGGCGGCAAGCCAAGAGATGTTATGGTAATCCGAGGATCAGGGGATATTGCCATAGCATATCTGACAATTACGGAGGCGCGATCTTATGGGATTAAGATCGAGGGAGTTCGGGGTCTAAGGAATCCCTGGGATATAAACATCAGCCACTGCCGATTTATCGACATCGCCGTCAGGGCCATCAAAGGAACCGCTACCCAGGATCGCAAGCACATGGAGCGTGGATCGGTCAGACATTGCCATTTTGAGAACACCCGCGTGCCAGATTCCAGTTGGCTTTTCAATGGCGACTATATCTCCGCCATCGACATGATGTATCTGGCTCACTGGACATTCGCCGACAATGTCTTCAGGAACATTAAAGGAGCAAATGGTGGTGGGCGCGGAGCTATCTTTATATGGAATCAAAGCCGCAGCGTGGTGGTGGAGCGGAATCTCTTTGTGGACTGCGATCGCAGTATCGCTTTCGGGAATCCGTCTGAGCCGACGAACTACGTGCAGGGAACGGTTCACAATTATGATGGTATCATCAGGAACAATGCCATTGTAGCTGGAGCGGACAAAGGTATCGAACTGGTGTGGCTGGACAATGTAAAGGTGTATAATAACACAGTATATTGCCCCGATCCCAAAGGACGAGCGATCCACTATTTCCAGCGGATAAACCGGCTTCATCTTGCCAACAACCTGGTGCGCGGTCGCGTTGAGGGAGAGGGAGATGTCATCTCTGAGAATAACGTTGTTGGGCTTCTGGATGACTACTTTATTAGCCCGATGTCAGGTGATCTCCACCTTACTGAAGCGGCAACTCTTGCTCTGGGGAAGGGCATATCTCTTCCGCTCGTTCAGGATGATATTGATGGCGAGGAACGCGGAGAACACCCGGATGTTGGCGCAGATGAGCGTAAATAAGTAAAGAGGTGGATTTTCTATGAGGGCAGGTTTGGGATTCTTGGTTCAGAGTGAGGCGCACTTCACAGTGGAAGTCCAGATGTTACTATTGACTGTGTTGACGTAGATAAAACCTGCCCCTACAGAGCTTGACGCCACTGAACCATAAACGGGATGGAATGTAAGATCAGAGGAAATGGAGAAAGGGAGGGGGAACTAATATGATATTTAAGCGCAGATATGTTCGTAGGAAAATACGGGAAGCTAAGGAAGGAAATCTGACTGAGCTTCATTTGAGATACAATAAGCTAACGGAGATACCAGATTCCATTACCCAGCTTCAGAACCTGACTACGCTTGATTTGAGCGGAAATAACCTAACAGAGATACCCGATTCCATCACCCAGCTTCAGAACCTGACTACGCTTGTTTTGAGCGGAAATAACCTAACAGAGATACCCGATTCCATCACCCAGCTTCAGAACCTGACTACGCTTGTTTTGAGCGGCAATCAGCTAACAGAGATACCCGATTCCATCACCCAGCTTCAGAACCTGACTTCGCTTGTTTTGAGCGGAAATAACCTAACAGAGATACCCGATTCCATCACCCAGCTTCAGAACCTGACTTCGCTTCGTTTGAACGACAATCAACTAACTGAGATACCCGATTCCATCACCCAGCTTCAGAACCTGACTACGCTTGATTTGTATAATAATCAACTAACTGAGATACCAGATTCCATCACTCAGCTTCAGAGCCTGACTTGGCTTGATTTGAGCTCCAATAACCTAACTGAGATACCCGATTCCATCACCCAGCTTCAGAACCTGACTACGCTTTATTTGAGCGGCAATCCCATTGAGAAGCCGCCTCTGGAGGTTGCGTTAAAGGGCGTTGAGGCTATCAGGAACTATTATCGGCAACTGGAAGCCGAAGGTGAGGATCATCTGTATGAGGCCAAACTGCTCATCGTGGGCGAAGCTGGAGCTGGGAAGACGACGCTGGCGAGGAAAATCGAGAATCCTGACTATGATCTTAATGAGGAGGAGAAATCGACGGAAGGTATTGACGTTGTCCGGTGGAGTTTTCCCATGCAAAACGGGGAGCCATTTGTGGTTAATATCTGGGACTTCGGCGGGCAGGAGATCTATCACGCGACCCACCAGTTCTTCCTGACCAAAAGGTCGCTCTACGCGCTGGTAGCCGATACTCGCAGTGAGGATACGGATTTCTATTACTGGCTCAACGTGGTGGAGCTATTGAGTGATAACAGCCCACTGCTGATTGTCAAGAATGAGAAACAGGATCGCCACCGGGAGATCAGCGACCGGCAGTTGCGCGGTCGGTTTGATAACCTGAAGGGTACGCTGGCAACCAATCTGGCTGATAACAGAGGCCTGCCTGAAGTGGTGAATGAGATCAAGCACCATATCCAGACTCTGCCACACATCAACAGCCCGGTGCCCAGTACCTGGCCGAAGGTTCGGGAAACGCTGGAGAAGTTGAAGGAGGAAGGACGCAACTACATCGGTCTGGACGAGTATTTGGGTATCTGCGAGGAAAACGGTATCACTCAAGCGGAGTACAGGCTTCAATTGAGCAACTATCTGCACGACCTGGGCATCTGCCTGCATTTCCAGGATGATCCACTTCTAAATAAGACAGTGATCCTCAAGCCGGAATGGGGTACTGACGCGGTCTATAAGGTACTGGACAGCAAAAAAGTTATCCGGAATATGGGCAGGTTCAGCAAGGCTGATCTGGCGGACATCTGGAGTGAAGCCAGATACGCCAATATGAACGATGAATTGCTTCAACTGATGCTCAAATTCGGGCTATGCTACAGAATCCTCGGAAGCGACGAATACATAGCGCCACAACTGCTGACCGAGAACCAGCCCAAGTATGACTGGGGCGATGCGGACAACCTGTTCCTCCGCTACACTTATGAGTTCATGCCCAAAGGTATTGTCACACGATTCATCGTTGCTATGCACCGATACATCACGGATCAGAGGTGTGTCTGGAAAAACGGCGTTGTCCTGGAGAAGGACCGTACCAAAGCGGAAATCATGGAACACTATGACAGGCGGGAGATCAGAATCCGCATTGCTGGCAGATACAAAAGAGATTTGATGACGGAGATAATCCATGAGCTTGATGAAATCCATGACTCATTCAATCGGCTGAGATACGACAAGCTGATCCCGTGCAATTGTGAGAAGTGCAAAGACTCTCAGGAACCGTATTTCTATCCGTTTGATGAATTGCGCGACTTTATGGCGGATGGAGCAGATATTCAGTGTCGGAAAAGCAGGACAATGGTAGATCCCCGGGGAATGATTGATGATGTGATTGACAGAGAACAGTTTTCTGAGAAAGAAAAGGAACGGGGTGGTGGCATTGTCCTTGAGAAGCCTGTGTTTGAGAAGCCTGTCAAATTTGTTATAGAGCAGACAGAAAAGACAGAAAGCGAAGATAAGAAGGAGGAGAAAAACAAGGATAAGGTTGTGGTTAGAAGCGCATGGGCGAATGGCTCGTTCTACCTGTTTGCCGCTGTAGTTGTCATGGCCGGGGTGAGCATTATGGCAAAGCTGCTTCCGCTCTATGTGTTACCAGTCGTTTTTCTCTCCGGAATTCTCATCGTGCTTATCACAGGCATGTTTCAACTCCTTCAGGATAAAAGCCTTCCCGACAAGTCTTTTACGGAATTGATGAAAATGGTCATCAAGCAATTGCCCTTGATCAGGAAGTTTGTCAAACCGGACGAGAAGAACTGATGAATGATTTTTGGACAGATGATGCAGGCAGGATGCCTGCGCCCCCAGAGGCGGATCAGAAAAGATTTGACAGGGCATAATATTTGTAGTAATATGGTTTAGCTGTGAGTTGAATGGCCGTTTTTCCATCGATCAAAATTACCGAGGAGGTGTGGAAGTGAAGAAAGTAGCAGGTTTTACAATCTTGATGTTTTTGGTAGCAGTTGGCTCGGCGCTGGCTGGCGACCCTGACCTGGTGTTCTATTTTTCTTATGACGGTGCCATTGAGGGGGACACTATCCTGGATGAATCGGGGAAGGGCCACGACGGTGTCATCAATGGCGATGCTGATCCGGTGGACGGCGGCAAGTATGGCAAGGCGATGGAGTTCAGTACCGGCAGCTTCATCGACATGGACGGTCCCAATATCCCAGCAGAGGAGATCCCCACAGAGGCAATCACGCTCTGCGCATGGATAAAATGTGAAAATACAGGCGGCGATCATGCCATCTTCAATGCCAGAGCTGCTGATTCCACATGGTTGATTCATCCAGAAGCCAAAAGCGGCGGGGACTTCAGGTGGCTTCTACGCACGGCTGGAGGCACAAATATATTCGATATGCGCGCCGGAGCCGTATCCTGGGATGAATGGATGCACTATGCTGGCGTCTATGATGGCAAAGATGGTATTTTGTATATCAATGGTGATGAAGCTGGAAGAGTGCCGGGTAGCGGCGAAATAGCCGGCGACTGGGGATTAGGTGCGCGAGTTGGCTATAACATTGACAATGCAAGACCGTTTACCGGTCTGATGGACGATATTTGCCTCTGGAAAAGAGCTTTGACAGAAGATGAAGTTAAAGCGGTCATGGAGCAGGGACCGGGTGGGATATTCAGTGATGCGGTGTCACCGGTCGGGAACGCTACTACAACCTGGGGAGAACTCAAAGCTCTCTAGCAGTGTTATTTCATGATCTTTGCGGAAGGAGATGGGCTAATAACCAATTATCAACGCGAGGCTGGATTTAATGAAAGCAGCGGTGCTTCATGCCGTAGGCGATTTGCGGTATGAAGATATTCCCATTCCAGAGATAGCTGACGGGGAGGTACTGATAAAGGTGAGGGCCGCTGGCATTTGCGGCTCCGACATTCCCCGTGTTATGAAGAAAGGCACGTACTCATTCCCTCTCGTACCGGGTCACGAGTTTGCTGGCGAGGTGGCTCAGGTGGGCGACCATGCTGGTGACTCATTTGGCGTGGGTGACAGAGTAGCTGTATTCCCGCTGATTCCGTGCGGGGAGTGTGTGTACTGTCAGATCGGTGAATACGCCCAATGCGACAGCTATGACTACCTGGGTTCCAGAAGCAACGGTGGGTTTGCGGAATATGTGGCAGCGCCGGTGGATAACCTGGTTTTGATACCTGACAACGTAGATTTCGATTGTGCTGCCATGACCGAGCCTGCTTCTGTGGCTTTGCACGCTTTGAGGAGGACGGGCGTGGACACCGGGGACAGCGTGGCGATCCTGGGAGCGGGACCCATCGGGATAATTCTGGCTCAGTGGGCCAGGAGTTGCGGGGCAGGGCGCGTTTTTCTTGCAGACATAGTTGACGAAAAGCTGGATGTAGCCAGAGGATATGGTTTCACGGACTGCATAAACGCGGCACGCGAGGATACCGTTGAGCGGATAGTTGAGGAAACAAACGGCAGAGGCGCAGATATTTGCGTTGAGGCGGCGGGAACGTCACTGACTCTTGAGCAGTCGCTCAGAATAGTGAGAAAGCTGGGAAAAGTGATCCTCATGGGTAACGTGAGCGGCGATGTGATTATCCCGGAACGCACCGCATCGGCTATACTCAGAGGGCAGTTGACTATTTATGGAACGTGGAATTCCAGTTTCAATGCTGTACCGAAAAACGAGTGGCTCACGGCTTTGCAGTTCATGAGTTTGCAGAAACTGGATCTGAAGCCGCTTATCACACACAAGTTCAGACTGGATCAGGTGAACGATGCCTTCGATATGATGTATAATAGACGGGAATTTTTCAACAAAGTAATATTCGTCTTTTGAGAGGTCGAAATAGGTGACAAAGAAAGCTCTATTTTTATGTCTTATGCTGACAATGCTGCATCAAGCTGTTAGCGCGCATGAAGTATTATTAACCATAGAATCGGATAAATCCGCCTACCCGTGGAATGGCTATGCCCATTTTGAGGTTACTGCGGAAAATCAGTCACCGGACACCTTCTTTGCGCAAAATAAATCCATAACGTATCGCTTAACTGCCAGACGTTACGGTATCGTGATGTGGGAATGGAGCCAAGAGAAGGGGTGTGGCTGAGGTGGCACAAGCATCTTGCTCGGTCCGGGCAAGGAAAGAGAAATCTTTGATAAACGATGGGATTTGAGGTATAATAATTTTGGCGGTCCTGTGCCACCTGGAGAATATCAGGTAACAGCTATGATCGATTGCTACCTGGATAGCGATGACATCTATTCTGATCCATTGACTATCACAATTGGCGAGCAGCAGCAGACCATCCCGCTATACGCGGGATGGAATTTTGTATCGCTGAACCTTGATCCGGTATCTAAAAACCCGTATACCGTTTTTGAGTCAGTGTGGCCGCTTTGCAATTCTATATGGACCTATGACGCCGTGTCAGGAACGTGGCTATACTATAATTTCATTGATCTGGATTGTCCCAATACACTGACGGACGTAGAACCAGACTGGGGATATTGGGTTGACATGGCCGCCGATGCGACATTGGTCATCTTCGGAGAGCCGCTGGAAGATACCAGTATAGAGCTAGTGCCCGGGCATAATGTCGTGGCATTTAAGTCCGCAGATGAGCTGTTATTGGAAGACGCGCTGCCTATAGAATATGTGTCTATATGGACACTTGACAACCTGACAGAAGAATGGCTGAAAAATGTCCAGGGGGATTCTCCATCGACAAACAATTTGATCTGGCTCGTGCCCGGAAACGCATACTGTATAGATGTGATTGATGGATGCACCTGGGATGTTGGTTCACCCGGTTTTTGAGATTACCGGTAACATTGACAGTGTTAGTTTTTGCTAATAATGAAAGGTAGGTATATGAAAGCTGCTGTTTTTGAAGACATTGAAAAGATGGTTGTTAAGGAAGTTGATAAACCTGAGATTGATGATGACAGCCTGCTGCTGAGGGTGAGATCCTGTGCTGTGTGCGGATCGGATCTCAGGATATATCATTACGGCAATCCGAGGGTAAATCCGCCTCAGATCATCGGTCACGAAATTGCTGGCGATGTGGTGGAGGTCGGCTCCCGCGTTACGAGATTCAAGCCCGGTGATAGGGTGGCCATCGGCGCGGATGTCCCATGCGGCGAGTGCGCCTTTTGCAGGGATGGCATGGCGAACAACTGTGCCGTCAACTACGCTATGGGATACCAGTTTCAGGGCGGATTTGCTGAATATCTGCTGGTAAACCCGATAGTCATAAGATATGGCCCCATACATAAGATCCCTGACAATCTGGATTACGACGAGGCAGCCATAGCAGAGCCGCTGGCATGTTGCATCAACGGCCTGGAACTGTCATGGGTGTCGCTGGGGGACATAGTCGTCATCATCGGCGCTGGCCCTGTGGGATGTATGATGGCAGAACTGGCGAAGAACATGGGCGCGCGCAAAGTCATAATCTCTCAGAGATCGAAAATCCGGGTTGAAATGGCGAAGCAATATGACATAGATGTCGTCATCTCTGCTACAGAAGAAGACTTCACCCAGCGAGTGATGGAAGAAACAGATGGTATGGGCGCGGACGTGGTGCTTACGGCTTGTTCATCATTGGAGGCGCAGGCTCAGACGATACCGATAATTAAAAACAGAGGCAGGATCAACTTCTTCGCCGGTCTGCCCAAAGGAACAGCGCCGCTGTCTCTGGAGACTAATATCATCCATTACAAGGAATGCTATCTGTTCGGCTCTCACGGCAGCACGCCCAGACATCATCGGATGGCTCTGGAAATTTTGTCCAGCGGCAGGATAAAAGCGAGAGATTTTATATCGCACAATTTCGGACTTGATATGATCATGGACGCCTTCAACACTGTGGAAAGCAGACAGGGCATGAAGGTGGTTGTTAATCCGTAGATTTGTATTCCAGATGGAGATCTAACATGGCTCGGATGATCGAGGTCATATATGAAGATGAGGTCCTAAAGCCTCTTATACCGATAAAGGGTATCAAAAAACACGAGAAAACATGGGTAATTCTCTGTCCTCGTCCTGATAAGGAAGCTCTACATGAATTAGTTGGAACGCTGACCCATGAAGAAGCCGAAGAAATGCAGAAACGCATAGATAAGGATTTTGAAAAAGTTGAGGGCGAATGGTAGATTAGCTAAGGCAAAGAGAATGGATGATGCAGAGATAAAAATTAGTGGCATAGAAGCTCTGAATAAGGCCCTTGGTCCGTCCGCTGCTCTCAGATTTCTTACTCTCATTCGCCGTGAACCTACCGACTATGTAGAGATTTCTCAGCGGCTCTATAATGGACAGACAGCGGAAGAAATATTTGAGAGGGCAAAAAAGAACTGGAAAGGATAGCATTTAATTATTCATGATCAATTTTTAGTATACTGATCAATAGTCGCCTATAGCCAACGCAGGAGGCGAAGATGAAGCGGAGCAAGTTTCCAATAGGGTGGGATGAAGAGAGAGTTCGTAGAGTCCTCGCTCATTATGAGGAACAGATGGAAGAAGAGGCAGTAGCAGAGGATGAAGCAGCATTTGAGGACCAAACTCAAACCTTGATGGAGATCCCTAACGAGCTTGTGCCTGTTGTCCGAGAGCTTATTGCCAAGCACCGAGAATAGCTAAATGGAAGTGGTATAGTTTAAGCCGATTTTAGAGGGGGCTATGAAAACAGCAGTTTATCCCGGAAGTTTTGATCCCATCACAAATGGACACGTAGACCTGATCGAGCGGGCGATGTGTATATTCGACAAGCTCATAGTCGTGATTGCTGAGCATCGCGACAAGGCTCCGCTTTTCACCATAGAAGAACGCGTTGAAATGGTGAAGGAGGTAACAAAAGGATATGATGGAGTAACTGTAGACCATTGGTCTGGGATTACTGTGGACTATGTAAGACGCCAGGGAGCGTCGATCATCGTAAGAGGATTGCGGGCTATTTCGGATTTCGAGTTTGAACTGCAAATGGCACTGATGAACAGAAATATGGATAGTGAGATAGAAACCGTCTTCCTCATGCCAAGTCTGCAATATTCTTACATCCGATCGAGCCTCATCAAAGAAGTAGCCAGCTTTGGCGGCCGCCTGGATGGCCTGGTACCAGACATAGTAATACAGAGGTTAAAAGAGAAGTTCTCCTGATCCCGCAGATAAAGTAATTTGAGTCAGGCAAGGGGAGAAGGAGGAATTATGTTAGCATATAAGGATCTGCTGTTCACAGGTCCAGAAGCTGTGTGTGTGCTGGATGTTGGGCTGAATATCAGACAACATAACCAACTTGCGGAACTCCTGCTTGGATACCGGGATAAAAAGCTGGCAGGGGCGCATATATCGGATATACTTTTCGATGACACATTGCCCCGTCATCTGTCGGCGCTGAACGGCAATTCCGGCTGGTATCAGGGAGAATGTGCTTTGAAGACAAGTCCCAACCTTCCGCTGGCGGTGAAATACCGCGCAGTATCGCTGATGGATGAAGCTCTATTTCCTACCCATCAAAAGGCAATAGACAGCGGCTATCAACCATCCGAAAGTCAATCACCTGAAGCAAAAAATGGATACGTGCTGGTCTTCAGCGAAACGAGTGAGGCCCAGGAGCTGGACTATAAACGGAAGATCAAATCCCTGCGTTTCCTCCTGGATGCGATCTCAAAGCGCGATGAAAGTCCGGAGGATATACTTCTGGGCTTTGCCAGGATATTTGACCAACATGCGGATGCCATATTGCTTCCGCCGGATTTTGCTGCGGATAAGTCGGAAGAGAAAGAGCGGCGCTTTTTGCTGACGCCATCAGCAACTACGGCAGCATTGCAGGCTAAGTCTGAGAGAGCCACTATCCTGCACCGTGATGATAACCTGTGGTGCTTCTTTCCCATTTATTCGGGAAATAAAGTTCATGGCGTAGCTTGCATCAGATTTGCTGTGCCCCGTTTTTATAGTGAAGAAGACAAGAGTATCTTCAGTCTGGCAGGCAGGGCATTGAGCATATATATGTCAAGCTTTACAGCGGATGGCCAAGGACCGTCCTCACAATCCCTGTTCCAGACTATTATTGATGGTATCGATCAGCCTGTGGTTGTTGCGGACAGAAACGGCGTTATCACATTGTGCAATGCGGCAGTTAAGAGCACCTACGGTTACACCATATCGGAAATGACAGGAAAATTGTTTGGCGACTTCATTCTCCCGGAGGGCAGTTCTGTCCACTACGATGATATACTAAACAAGGTCATACAGGGCGGCTCCATCCATGATGAGGAAATGACCCATCTCTGCAAAGGTTGGGCAACAATGGACGTTAGTGTTACGGCTTACCCATACAAATTGGACGATGGATTGATCGTCGGCGCTGTCTTCATATTGCGCGATCTCAGAGAGAAAAAACGCCTCTGGAATAAAATAATGGAGTGGGAAAAACTGGCCGCGCTGGGGCAGCTTCTTACCAGAGTGGCTAACGAGCTGAATAATCCGCTCACGGCCTTGACAGGATATTCTCAGTTGCTGCTCCATCGAAGGAGTGATGCGGAGATCGACAACATGGTGTCCATAATCCACAAAGAGGCCGAGAGGTGCGGAAACATCGTGCGCGGTGTCCTTGCTCTAGCGCGCGGAAATGGGGAGTGGGAAGAATACTTGCATGTCAACGACATAATCACCGCCGTGCTTAATCTAAAGCGTCGCCAGCTAAAACCAGAAAATATTGATGTTTCAGTGAAACTGGGACAGAATATTCCCGGTATTGTAGCTGATCCATACGATATAGAACGTCTGTTTCTGCGCATCATCAACTATGCCGAACAAAGAATGATGGAATATGACCACGGTGGTCAACTTGCGGTGGAATCTGCTTTTGAGGATGGAAATATCATCGTCCGCTTTACAGACACGGGCACCTGCATTCTCAAAAATGACATATTTGAGACTCTCAATCCGTTCTTTACGCAAAGCGAGCAGGATGAAGAAATCGAGTTGGGACTATGTATTTCCTGTCAGATCCTACGGAATATTGGTGGCAATATTCGAGTAGATAGCGAGATGGGAAAAGGAAATACCTTTACTGTGCAATTACCGGTTCTGAAGGGTGTGTCCGCTGACCTGGTGGATCAACCTAAAGAAACTGTTGTCTATACCGACATTGAGCAGTTGCTTTGATAGAGAAAATGCATTATCCTTCTCTGGGTGAACTAACCACTCAGAGGAGGTATAAAATGAACGTTGTCAGAGTAGAACGATTGGATCACCTGGGTAT
>SDBT01004660.1_pt1 | contig 23219 bp, 20 predicted proteins | sample 2277101 | NCBI WGS metagenome assembly SDBT01 (sample SAMN10404973, study PRJNA504765) | marine sediment metagenome | isolation source: marine sediment core GS10_PC15, 103 cmbsf | place: Arctic Ocean: Southern Knipovich Ridge | collected 2010 | reverse complement strand
GTGGAAGTGGCCGACAAGGTGAGACTCACGATACAGAGGGGGGCGATATCCACCTTAAGGAGAGAAGAATAAGTTAGAGTTGTCTACTATCTTTGCTTTTTCTTTGATCTTTCCCAGCCATTCATCAAAGAAGATATTTCTCTTTTGAGAAAGTAGATTTTGTTTGAACTGGTCTTTTTGTTTGGTAAATTCTTCCCAAGGAAGATTCCTTCCCGTAACTCTAATGAGATAATATCCGTTGGATAGGGGTAGTACTTCTCCTGTCTTTCCAACTGGCAACGAGAAGGTGAGGTCAATGAATTTTTCTGTGTCCTGTCCATAGATTTCCTGAATCCTTCCTTTGCGGTTGAAATATTCTAGGCGCTCATACTCCAGGTTGTGTTCCCCGGCCAAAGAAGAAAGACTCATGCCTTTCTCCGCTTCCGATTTGACTGACTCAGCCTTTTGCTCCGCCAGCTCTTCGGCTCTTTCTGCAATGAGAGCCTCCCTTACCACCTCTTGTGCCTCGGCGAAATCGGGAATATAGGAGGGCTTTTTTTCTTCGAGACCAAGGACATAGTATCCCGTGGATGTTCTTATCACGCCGCTAATCTCATCCTTTTTGAGAGAGAAAGCTGTCTGGTTGAGTTCAGGAGCCCAGCCTACCTCCTCAATTGTCTCATCTACGGCAAAGTAAGGAGAGGTGCCGGCCCTTTCAGGATGTTTTTCCCTATATTTTTGAAAACTCGTACGACCCTCTTCTAGCTCACTCTTTATGCTCTGAGCCTCCTCCTGGACCAGAGCGTCGGCCTTCTCCTTCACGAGAATCACCTCAATTTGCTCGCTCACTTCCTCAAAAGTTCTGGTGTGGGTGGGTTCTATGTCGGTAAGCTTTGCCAGGTGGTATCCAAAGGGACTTTCAATGATTTCCGTCACCTCTCCCGGCTCGCTTAGATTAAACACAGCCGCACTGAAAGAAGGAACCATCTGTTGATAGCTGAAGAATCCTAAGTCTCCACCGTTCTCAGCCGAAGTGGAATCCTGGGAGTCCTCGTGGGCCAGGGTGGCAAAATCAGCCCCACCTCGTAGCTTCGATTGTATCTCTTCTATTTTTTCCCGTGCTTTTTCTTTTTCCTGGTCTGGAGCATCGGAACTGAATTCTATGAGAATATGGCTGGCTTTCCTTCTTTCTGGAATCTGATACTGAGTCAGGTTGTCTTGATAGTAATCTTCTATGGTTGATGAGGGAATCTTCACTCCATCTTCGAAGTCTTCGGGAGCCACCCCTACATAGTTGATCTTGACTCTCTCAGGTACCCTGAATTCCTCTGTGTGGGTAGTATAGTAATCTTTTATGCCTTCCTGAGTGACTTTTGCTTCTTTTTGGTAATTCTCTCGCTTGATGAGGATATACTCCGCCTCTACTTTCTCGTTTTCCATCATCCAGTGACTCCTCACCTCTTCTTCGGTGACTCCTATGCCATCTCTGATTCTTTGCATCAGTTCATTCATGATAAGCTGCTTAGCTATACTTCTCTTGAATTCAGGGTATGGGATCTTGCGAAACTCCAGCGCCCTCATAAAAGCCTCCCGGGAGGGGAAACTTTCCATTATTGTTTTTATTTGAGCAACTATTTCCTCATCGCTTACCTCGATATTGGCTTTCTTGGCTTCTTGCCACAGAAGCTCGTAGTTGATGAGTTGAGAGAGTACCTGATACCTGAGATACCTTTCCATCTCGGGAGATACTTTTCCTTCTGAGAGCTGGTAATATCTTTCATAAGTCGATTGAAAGCTTTCAGCAAAGCTGGCGTAGGAAATCTTCTCGCCATTGACTTCAATCAGCGGTTTCTCCCCCCGTCTTTGTAAGGCAGAGCGACCGTACATCAAGGGAATGGAGACGCCAAAAGCAATAAGTATGACCCACATCATGGGTCTAATCGATTTTCTGATTTGATGAAATACCATGGTTGAACCTCTCTCGGTAGACTTCGTTCAGACGCTCACAGCACTATACCTTTTTTGGATGATTTGGCAAACTGATTTCGTTTTTGCCCGTTTCTGGTTCAGCCAGGCGCTAGGACTAACAGCCTTTTTGGAGAAGCCTTGAGGGACAAGTAGGTATTTTCCTGGTTTGATTGGTCTCTTTGATTTTTTTTGCCATTATGTTATCATTGACGGGTTATAGGGATCCAATGAACATAAGGGAAATTCCCTGTTCTGAGTCAGAGGAAGTTGCATAGGAACGCAGAACAGAACGGGAGGATCCTTGGAAGTGGAGAGTAGTGAAGTATATTGCACTTATGTTCCTCATTAGCTGTTTCGGCTTAGCTGGCAGTCACATCGGATTTGCCAAAGGAGAGTGGGAGGTGAGTGTTCATTACGGTAGCTGGAACTTGAGTTTGTTAGAATCTTATTTGGAAGGTGTATTGGACGACACAGTTGCAGACGAGCTTAAGAAAGCAATCATAGAGGAGCATCCAGAAAAGTCAGGTTTGGAGGAAGAGTACTATCAGGATCTCAATTTGGATTCTACCGGAAATAATTTCGGAGTCGAGATAAGACTCTATCCTGCAGGGAAAGGAGGCTCTTTCAGCGTGGGGTTGTCGCTAGAAAAAACGGAAATGGAAGTTAATTTAGAGGGTTCAGCAGGCTACCAATTTGCCGACGACAGTTATTTTGAAGGCTCAGGCAGCAGTAAATTATTGATAGACCCGATTTCGTATCATTTGAGCTTTCGGTGGAATATGGCTCCGTCGGGAAGATTTGACCCTTATTTTGGCTTTGGTTTAGGCCTGGCTTCTCTGACAGGATACCTTTATTATGAGGCCAATGGTGAGTTTTATGATGCCGCTACCGAGGAGTCTGAGTCTGAGGCCTACGTTGACGAGGTAGATCTGGAAGATCTTAAGCTCAAAATCACTCCCATTATTGTTCAGCTCAACCTTGGTTTGAAACTAAGAATAAGTGAAAATTTCCATGTTTTGGTCGATGCAGGAATATGGAATGGTTTCCTGGTAAGGGGAAGCGTTGCTTATAGGCTGTAGAATCCGACTTTCGCCGGGCAGCTTACAGGAAAGTGCTTGCTTCTAGTAAGACGTCAGGTGCCCAGCAGGAGATTGCAGGAAAACGGAAAAACGATGCTGAAGAAGACTATCCTTCTGGTTAGCCTCTTTGTGTGGTGCGGATTTTTTTTCGGAAAAGGCACGGCCTCAGACTTCTCGCTGGGGCTAGGTGAAAAAATAGAGTTGGCATACGCATTTGCTGAAAGGAATAACCAAAACGGTGATTTTGATCTTGCCCGGGAAGCCGATTTCAACGCGGTGCTCGACTACTCTTTGCTCTGGCAGGGTGATCAAGTAATAGAAGGCTCCCTCGATCTTTGCTATCAATATGGATTTAGAGTTTTTGTGCCTTTGCCCTACTATGACAAGGATACAGATTTCCTGAACAGGGCCGAGATAGAAAGACAGGTTAACAAATGGAAATCGCATCCGGCTGTCTATAGCTGGTACATTCTGGATGAACCAATCTCACACCGAGTCTCTAAAGCATCCCAGGAGGAGTTCTACAATCTGGTAAAGAGTCTGGACACGAAGCCTGTGTCAATAGCGGTGACAGGCAGTAATACGAATGAGGAGTGGCGTTCCTATTTTACCGAGAAAGCATTCGATCTTCTCTTTTTTGTAATGTACCCTTACGTAGAAGGAGGTACTGAATATGTGAATGTCTATATGAACCTATGTATCTCTCGATTTTTGGCCCATAAGACAGAGGACTATCGCGTTATTCCTATTATTCAGGCATTTTATGACAGTGATGAAAGTGGCTATGTAAACCCCACTGGACATCTCGAGGAAATGTATGAGGTATTTGAAGACTATGAGTTGGTTTCTAACGGACTCGCTTTCTACGCCTGGAGGCCAGGAGAAAATCAAATAGGTATAAGAGCGGACCCTTCCCTTTATGATGAGGTAAAGGAACTGATTTCCTTGAATGAGGGGGCTCTCCCGGGTACCTCAGTTGCGATTTATCCTAACCCATGCAATTTTCGGGAAGGCCAGCAGGTCAGAATTACCAATCTTTCTTCAAGCTCAGAGCTCGTGGTTCGCATTCTTGACCTTGCTGGAAACGTAGTGCGGACACTGGAGGAGAACAACGAGGTGACTCTGGAGGGATACTCGAAAACGGCCACCTGGGACGGTGCCAACGAAGTCGGCCAGAGCGTTGCGAGAGGAGTTTACCTTGTTTTTGTCAGCGACCAGGAAGGAGCAAGGGTGGTGGGGAAAATAGCTGTAGTAGATGAGTGAAGACTGGAAGGTCACGGCAGCTTTTGAGTGGCCAGAGCTCGTCTTGACAAGCCAGTATTTTTCTTTAGGATACTAAACGTCTGCTCATTATACGTTATACCAAATACCAATACACAAGGATTTGGCACGTGACCTACCTGATAGGCTATGACCTGGGTACAACAGCAATAAAGGTATCATTATTCGACGATCAAGGTAATCTTCTGGCAAAGTCCACTCAGGAATATGAGCTTTCCACACCCTCCCCTCGAGCAGTAGAACAAGAAGTATCAGTCTACTGGAATTCCTTCAAACAAGGACTGAAAGAAGTCTTAGATAAGAGCAACGTACCTCCCAAGGACATAAACTGCATGGGCGTTTCTGCCCAAGGAGAAACTCTCATCGCTATTGATAAGGATGGTGAGCCTCTGCGTCCTGCCATCGTTTGGTTGGATAGCCGGGCAGAGAAGGAAGCCGAAATCCTTGCCAGGACGTTCAAGAACGAGAACATATGCAAGCGAACTGGCCAGGTGGAAATGGTTCCCACTTGGCCAGCTGCTAAGATCCTCTGGTTAAAGATGCATGAACCCGAGGTATTCAAGAAGACTTTCAAGTTCTTGCTAATTGAGGACTATTTCATCTATCGGCTGACAGGTTCCTTTGTTTCTGAAGGCTCTCTTTTGTGTTCGACTGCCTACTGGGATATTAGGAAGAAGAGATGGTGGGGGGAGATGTTGGATTTCCTTGGTGTAGACGAAGCAAGGTTACCCGAAATAAGAGAGCCAGGGGAGCTCATTGGCCCGATAAAAAAAGAAGTGGCATCTGAATTGGGTCTTTCGGCGAATACTCTGGTTACTACGGGAGGACTGGACCAGGCATGCGGGGCGATCGGGGTGGGGAACATAAAACCAGGGATAATTTCAGAGAACATAGGTGCCGCCCTGGCCATTTGTGCGACAGTGAATGAGCCTTTTGTGGATCCTAGCGGCAGAATGCCTTGTCATTACCATGCCTTACCGGACACATACATGGCCCACACATTTACCACCGGAGGAATGGTTCTGCGGTGGTTCAGGGACAAGTTTTGCCAAGAGGAAAAGTCGGTTGCCGAGAGAATTGAGGAGGACTCATACGACATATTAACTGCCGAAGCTGGAAAGATCTCCCCTGGCGCGGAGGGACTCATTTGCCTTCCTCATCTTCAAGGAGCTATGGCGCCAGAAGTGAATCCCAAAGCAAAGGGTGTTCTATACGGATTTACACTACGTCATGGCAAAGCGCACGTAATCAGGGCTATAATGGAATCTCTTGCGGCTGCCATACGTAGAAATATCGATGCACTTGAAGATCTAGGGATAAAGGTACGTGAGATACGCTCTTTGGGTGGAGGAGCAAAGAGCCAGCTGTGGTCCCAGATCAAAGCCGATCTTACAGAGCGTCCTCTCGTCACTACGGAGCAGGAAGACGCTTCTTGCTTGGGTGCAGCCATGCTTGCCGGTAGAGCAACCGGTATTTGGTCCAATGTTGAAGAGGCGGTAAGAAAAGCGGTCCGACTCAAGGATCGTTTCACTCCTCGTGAAGAGAACAGGCAAGCGTACAGAAAATTGTACCAAATGTATGTGAAACTTTATGAGGATATGTGTGGCCTATTTGAGGTCTACTGAGCGCTAAGCTCCTGTTGCCTGGATAGGAGACTATGCAGAGAATGATGCAGTCATGGCAAGAAAGGGAGGGGTCAGGAATCTTTTAGGGAGTAAAGCGATGGCAGGGGGTATATCCTCATTACTTGCAGTTACGCAAGTACGTACCAAGAACGGGCCAAAACCCGAGTCCGCAAAATCATATCAACCACACCATGAAAGAGAGGTAAAATATGCCACTAACAGGTAAGAAGATTAGAATGAAGCGACTAGTTGATGAGCACAATGCCTGCATTATTTGTGCGCTAGATCACGGTATGACATCCCGGGATTTTCTTGATCCCCTGGCCAATATGCCGAAGCTGGTTAGAGAGGCAGTGAAGGGTGGTGCGAATGTTTTCATGCTGGCAAGAAACTATGCGAGTATTTGTGCCGCGGAGTTCAAGAAAGATACTTCGTTGGCTTTCATGCTTACAGCAACCACCGCCAGAAATCCTGGCGACAATCTGACTACTGAGATTGGTAGCGTGGAGGAGGCTCTGTGCTTTGGAGCAGATGCTGTGGTGGTCTATGTGGCCTTGGCCACCAAAGACGACAAATACACATTGGAACTCGTGGCAAGAGTCGGTGCAGAATGTGAAGCCTTGGGACTTCCTTTCATTGCAGAAGCTGAGTATCCTGACATATATATGCCCAAGGGAGAGCAAAAGGAATTTGGAGGGGATTATCTTCTCTATAACGCTCGTGTTTGTGCAGAATTGGGGGCAGATATTATAAAGACCAATTGGCCCGAAGATCAAGAGGAATTTGCTAAAATAGTAAGAGCAGTCTGTCCAATACCTGTGGTGGTTGCGGGAGGTCACAAGACTTCTGATATAGAGCTCCTGGAGCGCATGGAACAGGGCGTAAGCGCAGGTGCGGTTGGCTGTTCGGTGGGAAGAAATATCTTTCTGCACCAGAATCCTTTTGCAATAACAAGAGCTTTGTCGCGGGTCATAAGGGAAAAATGGAAAGCCAAAGAGGCTATGGAGGAACTTGAGGAGGAGTTGAAAAAGCAAGGCCCGGGGAACTGAAGAATCTAGTTATCAACCCGAAATAATGACTTCAAGGTGCACAAAGTGCCCAGGAGATACCCACCTCTGTTCATGGTAGTGAGGAAGGAGTTTGAGGTCTGGCTTGAAAAGGAGAACTACAGGCCAGGGGACAGGCTACCTTCAGAGGAGAAGCTGAGCCAAGTATTTGAGGTGAGTCGCGTGACAATAAGGGAAGCTTTGAGGACGATGGAGGAAGATGGGATTGTCGTGCGGTCTCACGGAAAGGGAACCTTTGTAGCAGAAAGACGGATCAGGAGCATACTGGAGACGAATATCGGGGTTACCGAAATGATCGAAGCTATGGGATATGGGGGTGGTACTCTGCAGAAGAGAGTCAGGAGAAAGGAAGCAACTCTTTTCTTGGCTGATAAACTGAGAATCAAAAAAGGAAGCGGGGTCATACTGATAGAAAGAGTTCGAACCGCCAATAGGCGACCTGTTGCCTATTCTGTGGATGTGGTACCAGAGTGGATTCTAAGCTCGAAAGGGACAAATACTAAAGAGCTCAGACAATATGAGTCGGTATACAGTTTCCTGGAGAAAAGATGTGAGCAGAATATCAGGGACAGTACAGCGCAGCTATCTGCTGTTGCTTCTCCAAAAATTGCAAAGAAGCTGAATTTGGAGAGCGATACAGCTTTCTTCCTCGTGGAGCAAGTGGATACTGATCAAAACGACCAACCTGTTGTCTATTCCCGTGAGTATTTCCTGGGAGGCATTTTTGAATTCAAGGTAAGGCGCAGAAGATCTCCACTTCTGATGAGAGGTCGTTCGTCAGGGGAAGATGCAAAAACGGAAGAGAAAGTATGTTAAGGAAGAGTAGGGAGATGAGGAGCCGCAAGGAAGAATCAGGCCTTTATTGGACCTCAAGACGCGGTCAAGGACTCTTAAAGTAATCTATTAAGGGAGGGTAGGACGATGATGAAAAAGGGGACGAGAATACAGGGTATTATTCCTGCCATGTTGACTCCTTTTACGGAGAAAGGGGAGGTTGATGTTGAGGGAATAGGGCAAAACGTGGACTTCTTGATTGAGAGTGGTGTAAGCGGGATAATGTGTAACGGAAGTACAGGAGAGGCAGTAGCACTCACAAAGGAAGAGCGCATTAGAGTAATAGAGGCGACCGTTGAAGCAGCTAGAGGTAGAGTAGAGGTTATTGCAGGCACAGGTGCTCCCGCTACCGCGCGAACCATTGAACTAACCAAGGATGCCAAGAGCGCTGGTGCAGATGCGGTAATGATTATTACGCCCTTCTACGAAATTCCAAATCAAGAGGGTCTATATAAACACTACGAGAGTGTGGTCGAGGCAGTGGACATTCCCATCGTAGCGTATAACATTCCTCCTCACACGGGCGCGGAGATTGAGCTTCACACGCGATAAAAACTGGCTGAAATAGACAATATCGTGGGATTGAAAGATAGCAGCGGGAGTTTAAGCTACTTTGCAGAGGCAATACAACTGGTAGGCGATAAGATATCGGTACTTACCGGTGGAGATGATCTTCTTCTTCCATCTTTTGTGCTAGGCTCCCCCGGAGCTATCCTGGCTCTTTGTAACATTGCCCCTCGCATGGCGGTCGACCTCTACCAAGCGGTCCAGGGACGAGAGATAGAAAAAGCCAAAACACTGCATTATCGATTGCTTCCTATAGCCAGGGCCATAAGTGCTCCCGAGAACTTTCCAGCTCCAGTAAAAGAGGCAGTGGGAATGTTGGGCAGACCAGCTGGGCCAACAAGGAATCCGATACAACCCCTTGGCACTAGCGAGAGAGAGGAAATGAGGAATGCATTGAAGGAAGCAGGTCTAGTTTGAATGTGGCTACTTTAGCAACTACACATAGAAAGATTCTTGTATAATCGAGGAGGGAGAGTCGTGTCAAAAGCAAAAGTTGGTTTAGTGGCGGTAGCAAATCATGGGGAAGATGGAGGAGAAAGAGCGGAAGCAATCCTTAAGGAGGCAAAGGAAAAGCTGGAAAAGTGCGAGCTAGAAATAGTCGTAGGAGAAAGGACAATATGGGACGCAGCCGATGCCGTGAAGGTGGGTGAGGAGCTATCCAAGCGAGGGGTAGACCTACTTGTGATAATCCACATAACCTGGGTTTTGGACACAATTCAGTATCTTCTCATGAATATAGTAAGAGCTCCTGTTGTTCTGTGGGGACTTCCCTTTGCAGAGACCTTTTCGCCTGGTTGTGTACAGCACTTTGGGAGCATCTTGCGGGAAAGGAAGGTCTTCTACAAGTACGTGTATGGGCTGCCGGATGATGAGGCAATCATATCATCAATTAGCGGCCTTGCTCTCAGCGCCAAAGCTATTGCGAACTTAGGGGAAGCCAAAATTGGCCTTGTTGGTCCAAGGCAAACTTGGCGGGCAGCTGGTCCTCAGGATATGACCCATGAAGAGTGGGATCTAACAGATACTTTTGGTGTGAAGATTGTCCACATTGAAATGGAAGAGTTGCTTGCCAGGATTGAGGAAAAAAGCGAAAAGGAAGCTGGTGGAGTTTTGGAGAACATGAGGCACAGCAACAGATTGGGGACGGTTGAGGTGGATGAGGAGCGTCTCATCTATGCATCCAAGGTATACCTGGGGATAAAAGATTTACTTGGAAAGTACGATCTTATTGCCGCTGCAGCAGAATGCTACCCCGAATACGGGGGCTTAGTGAATCTTCCTTCATCTTGGCTGGCGGATGAGGGTATTGTTCTTGATACCGAGGGGGATCTGGGCCATACAACTCTTATGCTTATTCTGCGATGGTTAGGAAAAGGCGGCCCGGTAGCCTTGGCGGAGGTGGGAAAACTTGACTTCAAGGAAAACTGTTTTCAGTTAACCCACGAGGGAAGTTCAGCACATTCATTTGCCGAGAGTATTTCCATGGTTCATATAAGTCCAGGGGGAGAAAAAGGCACAGTGATTGGCCTCCCATTCAAAGCAATGCCAGAGGTTACCGTTGGTACGATGTCTGGCAGGAAGGACACCTACAAAATGTTGATCGGGAAGGGCAAAACAAAGCCTGTTAGCGAAAGAGAATGGATAGATGCCGGAAAGAAACTTTGTGTAAAACTTAGCTTTGATTGCGATGTTAAAGAGGCATTTGAGAAAATGCTTTCGCAAGGCACAGATCATCACTTACTTTTGAAAGAGGGTAACTTGACGTGTCAGCTTATGGATGTGTGTGACCTATTGGGGATCAAAAAAGTCTGTCTTTAATTGGGGCAGGGATTCCATCGGGCGATTTCTCTTGACAAACTAAGGAGGCCTAGATGTCTACGCAAGCAGACGGTTATTGGGGCAAGGTTCTTAGAGTAGACTTGAGCAAAGGAAAAATAAGCGAAGAGGAAGTTGCTGAGTCCGTTTTCAAACAATTTTTAGGAGGATCGGGATTTGGAACCAAGGTCATTTATGAGGAACTGGAGCCAGACACAGATCCCTTTGATCCCGAAAACAGAGTGGTCTTTGCTATTGGCCCCTGGCAGGCAGTCGATTTCTGGGGTTCCGGAAAATATAGCGTAGTCTCCAAATCTCCCCTAACCGGCACTTTGGGTGATAGCTCGGGTGGCGGCAGCTGGGCTCCTTTGTTCAAAAGGTGTGGGTATGATGCTCTAATTATTCAGGGGAAATCGTCTCAACCTGTCTATCTATGGATTCACGACAAGGGCGCGGAAATCAAGGATGCCAAGAGATTTTGGGGTATGGACAGCGTAGAAGTGCTGGATGAATTAAAGGAGGATGTGGCAGAAAAAAGAGCAAGTATTATCACTATTGGGCCCGCGGGAGAGAAGCTGGTTCGATTTGCCTGCGTCACTGCTGATGGCCATGGCTACGCGGGTAGAACAGGTATCGGCGCAGTAATGGGTTCGAAGAACTTGAAGGCAGTGGTTGTTTACGGGACCAAAAAATGTGAGGTTTTCGATTCGCAGAAGATATCCCAACTGAAAAAGCCATATCTAGACAAAATCAAAGAGAATGCCGTGGTAACACATGACCATGGCACTCCTTCTGCCGTCATGGCTTCTGCAGAAAGTGGTAATCTGCCCATTAAGTATTGGAGCGGAGATACCTGGAAGGGAGCTGAAAAGATAACTGCTCCTAGATTTACTAAAGTATTAAATGTGCGGCCTATGGCTTCCATGAATTGCCCCATAGCGTGCCATCGTGGAGTAACTATCACTGACCCGCCAGAATATGCCATGAAAAGACCGGGACCTCAGTATGAGACTCTATCCCTAATTGGGAGTGCCTGCTTAGTGGATGACCTGAAGGTTATATCCAAGGCAAATGATATCTGTAACCGCCTGGGTATGGACACGATATCTGCGGGAAGCTGCGTTGCTTTTACCATGGAGTGTTTTGAGAGAGGGTGGTTAACTGCAAAAGATACTGATGGTCTGGCGGTGAAATGGGGAGATGCGAACTCGTTAATAGAACTCATGAAAAAAATAGGTATGCGAGAAGGGTTTGGAGATACTTTAGCAGAAGGTACTCTTAGAGCAGCTCGGAAGATCAACAAGGAAGCTGAGGAAATAGTGGTTCAGGTTCGGGGTCTAGATTTCCCTGCCTGGGACCCTAGAGCTTTTTGGGCTACCGGTGTGAACTACGCAACAGGAACTATTGGCGCCAGTCATGAAAGAGGGATAGCGGTCGGCTACGAGTTTGGGGCGGAAGCTCCTGAGCTAGGGATAGATGAAGATAAAACGGTTCAGTTCAATGCGGAAGGTAAAGCTCATATAGCGGTGAAGTCTCAGGATTATGCCGTCTTGATGAATTCTTTATCTATGTGCAACTTTATGGTGGATGCGGGTAAGTTAACTGTAACTGAGCTCAAAGAAGCTCTTAATGCCATAACCGGATGGAACTGGTCTGTAGAAGAGTTCGTTGAAGCAGGAGAGCGCATTCATAATCTTCAGCGTATGATAAACATTCGAGACGGAAAGGGAAAAGAGTACGATACTCTTCCTAAGAAAATGTTCCAGGCTGCCAAAACTGGTCCTCGAGCTGGTAAGGTTCCCCCGCTGGAGAGATTACTGAAAGAGTACTATAAAATTAGAGGATGGGGTGAAGACGGGATACCGACCCGTGAGACCCTGCAGCGCCTCGGTTTAAGTCAATTTGTCAACATGTAAGTAGAGAGAACCAAAAGCTGTAGATGGACTAGACAAAAACTGATTATTAGCGATACTGATTGTTATGAATGCACCAGGTAATGCTAGGATTACAACGGTTAGAGAGCTTTCCGTCTGAATAGGCCCCCAGGGTGAGTGGAAGAGATAAGGTGACTACCAAGAAAACTCTGGGAGGGTCGTAGGTTTGAGCAGATAAGAATCTCATAAGGTAAGGAGGTGATGAGAGGAGAACGCATTGTGTGTCAGATTTGGTAGTGAGATTAAAAGTGTGACGGAAAAAGCAACAAAGGAGAAAGTAAGCCATGAAGAACAGAAAAATGAAGGTTGTTTTGGTGCTGGGGGTCGTCGTTCTTGTGGCGACTCTAAGTTTTGGCTTTGTTTCTTCCGTAGCTGCAAAGGTTACTCTGAGGATATTCTCCGGAGACATGATATTTGCAAAGACCTTGGCAACTAAGGTTGCAACACAGTACGAAAAAGAGACAGGAGTGAAGATAATTGTAGACACATTTCCTTACTCCGCTTCTCACGAGAAAACAATGATCGAGCTGGCCGCCGGATCAAGTTCTTACGATCTGTTTATTGCCGATTGCATTTGGACTGGCGAAGTCATGGCCTCTGGGAGAGTCTGGGACATAGAAGGGTATATGGCAGACCCAGATTTGCCGAAACTCAACCTGGAAAATCTAAGTTCATACTCTAATCCGTATAACACACTCGGGGGCAAACGCTACGGGATAGTAGTAACTGAGAATTCTCCAGAATTGGTTTACAGAAAAGATCTATTTGAAGAGTATGGAATCCCTCATCCAGTCAAGACTTGGGATGCGTTTGCTGAAGCAGCCGAGAAACTGACCCTTGACAGAGATGGTGATGGAAGAGTGGACATCTATGGGGCGGTACTGCTCGAGCAAGAGCAGGATGCGGGATACTCGGAATGGACCTTTCGCTTGATAGGCTTCAAGCCTTTTGAGGATGGCAAGTACATCTTCAACAATAAGAATGAACCTATATTCAATACACCTAAGGGCATCACAGCTCTGAAAATGCTGAAGGACGTAATGCCTTTTAGCCCTCCAGACACGTTGGCTTATGGATACGGAGAGGCTGCCACCGCCTATAAGCAAGGGAAGATAGCGATGGTTACCACCTGGCAAGACATGCTCAAAGATATGGAAGATCCTGAATTCTCAACGGTAGCTGGCAAAAATGGTTATACAATGATTCCATATGTGGAACCGGATCGCCCCTATGGAGGAATCGCCGGTGGTTGGAATATCTTCATAAACAAGGCTTCAAAGAATCCCGAAGAGGCTTACAAGTTTATGGCCTTCATGAGTCAGAAATTTACCCATGAAGCATTTGCTGAGGACGGAGAACCAGGTGTAGCCTATGTCCCGATCAGGAATAGCTCGAAATGGGTGAAGGAAATGGCGTTTCTCGAACCTTGGAAAAATTTCCCTGGGGTAATTACTATCCCCACCCAATATCCGGAATTTACGGAAGTCCAGCGACTCATATGGGAGGAAATTGCGGATTATCTGGCGGGAAACAAGTCAGCCGAAGTGGCCATAAAGGATGCTGAAACCAAGGTCCACAAGTTGATGGAGAGAGCAGGGTACTACAAGTAGTAGGCTAGGACGAGAAGATTAGTAGTTGAGGAATGAGCAAAAACGAGGTTCTCTTGGGGGGAACTGTCCCCCCAAGAGAGCACGGGTAGATTCATGCCGAACGAAAAGAAAACATCTTTCCTTTTCTTACTTCCAGCTTTTGTGCTATTTACCGCAATCTTTATGTATCCCACCATCTACTCTTTATACGTTAGTTTTTCTCAATACAACCTAATGAATCTCAATTTCCCCCGAATGTTCATAGGGTTTGATAACTACCTGGAGGCATTTAGCGATCCTCTTTTTTGGTCCGCTCTTCGCGTAACCGGCAAGTTTATTGGTATTGCTGTACCCATAGAACTTGTTATCGGGATAGGTCTGGCTTTGGCGTTTCAAAGAGAGTTTAGAGGAATAAGGATTGTTAGAACCATCTTCTTGATTCCTATGATGGTAACTCCGGTAATAGTGGGACTTACCTGGAGATTTATGCTTAATCCTGAGGTAGGTATCATTGACTACATCCTAAGGAGGGACATTAGTTGGCTAGGCAATCAGCAATTGGCCATATATGTGTGTATTCTTGTGGATATCTGGCAGTGGACGCCGTTTATGTTCTTGATTGCTTTTGCCGGGTTGCGATCTCTGCCTATTGAACCATTTGAAGCGGCAATTGTAGATGGTGGCTCGAGAGCTCAGATTTTCTGGTTCATTACTCTTCCTCTTCTTAGCCGCATTTTGTTAGTTGCTATTACCCTTAGATTCCTAGATACGATAAAGATATTTGATACAATATATGTAATGACAAAAGGCGGGCCGGTAAGAACTACGGAAACTCTTAGTATATGGTTGTATAGAGTGGGTCTACGGTTTTTCCATATAGGATATGCCGCTGCAATATCATGGATTTTTCTTGCTATAGCCTTAGGTTCGGCGATTGTATTGCTAAAGATGTGCCGATTCAAGATTTAATCCTTTCATGCTCAGAAGAATCGGTGCTGTAAGGAAAGTGAAATGAGGGACAGAGGTCGGATTGAGATAGTATTGGTAAGTACGGCTATCGGCCTATTCATTATCATTTTTTTCTTTCCCGTTTTTTGGATGATTCTGACTTCATTTAAAGGCTCCATACTGATCGGGGGTAGTGCAAAATTTATCTTTAGACCGGTTCTGGAGAACTACAGGATGGTAGTTGCGGACTGGGAAATAATGTCTTTTTTCAAGAATAGTCTCATTGTTACCTTGTTTTCCACTTTGATTACTCTTCTTGCAGGTACCCTTGCTGCTTATTCTTTGGTGAGGCTTAAACCGGCTGGCAAAGACTTTATCGCTTTTGAATTTCTGAGCCTCCGTGCAATACCTCCTATTGTTGCCCTCATTCCTATTTTTCTGCTCGGGAAAATACTTCACTTGCAAGGAACACTTGTACTTCTAATTGTTGTTTATGCTACCATCAATCTACCCATATCTGTTTGGATGATGGCGGGCTTCCTTAAGGAAGTGCCGGTAGCTATTGAAGAGTCAGCTTTGATTGACGGATGTACCAGGCTGGGAGTGTTCACAAAAATCTGCTTGCCGCTGATTCTTCCTGGGTTGATTGCCACTGGTATAATCTGCGCTATTTTTGCTTGGAATGAATTTATGTTTGCAAATATTTTGACGGTGAGAGAAACGAAGACGCTGCCTGTAATAGCGGCCATGAGCATGAAACACTATTCTATAGCTTGGGGAGCAGCAGCAGCCGCGGGAGTAATATGTGCCATTCCTGTGATTATTCTGGGTATTGCTGCGCAGAAATACCTGGTACGAGGACTTACCTTTGGAGCTGTCAAATAGGCCAGTCGAGACAACGTCGGATACATGCCCACGCAAGAGAGCAACTCAGAAGCCAAAACCATTTTCCCCTGAAGTAAAACAAAAAGCAAAAGAGGCAAGAGAAGCCTTGTTCCTGAGAACTGCTCCATAATACTTAGAAGGAGGTATTATCAGGATGGGGATATTAGAGAGCTTCAAATTGGAGGGAAGGGTAGCGCTCGTAACCGGATCAAGCCGGGGGATTGGAAGAGCAATAGCTTTGGGTCTGGCTGAGGCAGGAGCAGACGTAGTTATTACCAGCCGAAGTATTGCAGATCTAACTCAGGTTGCTGAGGAGATTCGTGCAACCGGAAGGAAAGCTCTAGCCATAGAAGGTAACCTTCCCAATTCGGACGATATCAACAGGCTCATCAATGGAACTCTCAAGGAGTTTGGGAAGATAGACATTCTGGTGAATAATGCCGGCATATATGAGGGGGGTGCGGCTGAGGATGTCTCAGAGCAGGAGTGGGATAGTATTCTTGATGTCAACCTGAAGGGAGTTTTCCTGTGTTGTCAGGCTGCGGGTAAGAAGATGATAGAACAGAAGAGGGGAAAAATAATCAATATTGCTTCGATCTCTGGATCCATCGCTAATGCAACGCCTCCTTATTGTGCTTCAAAAGCTGGGGTAATTCTTCTAACAAGGACACTTGCTGTGGAATGGGCAAAATATGGTATCAATGTGAATGCGATTAGTCCAGGAAGTATTCTCACCAGAATGAGCAAATCCGAGGTAGAGGACCAAGAACTAAATGAGCAGATTATCCACAGAACCCCCCTTGGGAGGTGGGGTAAACCTGACGATATTGTAGGAACTGCAGTCTTCTTAGCATCTGGGGCTTCAGATTTTGTTACGGGCCATGATGTAATGGTTGACGGTGGTTTTCTGTTTTCCGCTCCTCGTTGATAGCGTGGCTTGAGGCACTCTAGGAATACATAGGACTCTTTCTTCTAGAGAAAAGATCTGTTATGCTTTGTTTTTTGCCTCTGGGTTGGGGTAAAGTTTTTTTTATTTTTGGGAGTTTCAAGGTAAGAATAATACCGAAAGATAAGGAGTAGCAACAGTGAAGATAAGAAGCATAGATAAATTTCCTATAAGTTTAAGTCCTACGAAGATGGGATATAGAGATAAGGACAAGTCATCATCCGTCTGGGCATCTGGAGTTCCCTCAATAATTGTTCGAGTAAACACTAGTGAAGGAATCTCAGGACTTGGAGAAGCTACTAGCATAACCTGGTATCTTGGTGAAACTCAAGAGGGTATGATGAGACTGCTAGAGTCGTATGCGCAATTGCTAATAGGCCAAGATCCTCTTGACGTAATCAACGCTCACCGTGTTATGGATCGAGTCAAACCGACAAGCGTAGCAGGTTCCCCAGGACCTCATTCAGCCCGGGCTGCTATTGATATGGCTTTGTATGATATAATCGGCAAGGCGCAAAACCGTCCAGTATATGAAGTGCTGGGGGGTGCATATCGCACCGAATTCGAGATGTTGGCTAATCTATTTGAAAACACACCAGAAGAAAAAGCTAAGGCATGCAAGGAAAGTGTCAAGAAGGGGTTTCGTGGCTTAAAAATAAAGGTCGGAGACCTTCCTCTTACCAAGGGATGGAGCATGGGGAATTTCAAGAAAGAGAAGGATAAACTTATTGCTGCCCTTGAAGCTGTACCTTCAGATATCTATATTGACGCCGATGCGAATCAAGGTTGGAGAAATGCTAAGTTAGCACTAAATGCCGTTGAAGAAATACTGCAAAAGAAATTCTACCCAAATTTTTCTCTGGAGCAGCCTCTCTATTATCTAGACATTTCTGGTCATAGTTTTCTTCGAAGATCTATGAGGATTCCGTTAATTCTTGATGAATCAGTGCTCTCGCCCGAAGCAATGATAGAAATAGTCAAGAATGAGGCTGCAGACAGAATTGTTGTGAAGTTGGGCCGCGTGGGAGGCTTCTGGCTAGCACGCAAAATCATCAATATTGCCGAGGCAGCGTCTTTGGGTGTAAGCCTGGACACGACGCCTTTTACTAAACTCGGGGATACTGCTCTTTGCCATTTGGCCGCAACCATAAAAGACCCTTATCCCATAGACGCAGAGGGTCACAAGTGGTTTGATATGGATCCTTTCGAGGGGGGTGTAGAGATAAGAAACGCCAGGGCGACGCTATCGAAGAATCCTGGATTAGGAATTCAACTTCGTGAAGATACATTGAAAAGGATGATGAAAAGAAAGTGAAATGACGCTGGAGGGAGGTGAGGAGGTAGCCATGCCGGGCTACAGAGACGTTCCCGATGGAGTTGCAGATTAATTGAGAGAGGCCAACTAGCAAAAAGGAGGAGAATGATGGCACTGGAGAAATTTGTCTTTTCTGTACCAGTGAAATTGGATTTTGGGGTGGGAGTATCAGGCAAAGTGGGAGCAGAGTTTAAGAAGCTTGGATGCAGCAAAGCTCTCGTGGTAACGGATAAGGGCATAGTGGGAGCCGGGATTCTTGATAAGATAAAACAATCCTTGGACTCTGCAGGGGTTAAGAGCGCTATCTTTTCAGGGGTAAAACCTAATCCGACCATAGAAAATGTTGAAGAAGGTAGCAAGATATATGAATCTGAGAACTGTGACTGTATTGTAGGTTTAGGTGGCGGCAGTTGCATGGACTGCGCCAAGGGTATAGGAGTGGCAATTACTAACCCCGGTCATGTTAAGGATTACGAGGTGGGTAAGAAAGAGCCAGAGAACGCAATCCCACCTACAATAACTATTCCTACCACTGCCGGAACCGGAAGCGAGGTAAACCCGGCTGGGGTAATCACGGACAGTAAAATCAAGACCAAGTGGGTTTTCTTTAACGACAAAGCAGCACCTAGACTGGCTTTGGCTGACCCGGAACTGACCCTAACTCTCCCTCCTCACTTGACCGCCGGCCAAGGCTTAGATGTTTTAGCTCATACTGTTGAAGCTTATACGTCCGGGTTCTCAAACTCTGTCGCTGATGCCTTGGCTCTCTATGCTATGGACCTCGTGAATAACAACCTACGTCAAGCATTCTCGAAGGGGGGAGATATCGAGGCGAGAAGCAATATGCTTTTGGCCAGTGTGTTTTCTGGCGTAGCGGAATGTAATTCTTATGTTGGTAATGACCACGCTCTAAGTCAAGCTCTGGGCGGCTATTATGATCTTCCTCATGGCCTCCTATGTGGGATATTATTGCCCTCCGTTATGGAGTTCAATATGCCCACTGCACCCAAGAAATTCGTGGTCATCGCTAAGACGCTGGGAGAAAACGTTGATGGCCTGTCCATCATGGAAGGGGCCGACCTCGCAGTGTACGCAGTGAAGAGACTTCTCTCAGACCTTGAGGTTCCAACTCTCAAAGAACTGGGAGTGAAAGAAGAAGATATTCCAAAGGTCGCAGAGAGAGGGATGGCCGATATGTGTGCCCTCGGTAATGACAGGATTACAACGCTTGAAGATATGGCTAGCATCGTAAGGAAAGCTTTGTGAGATCCTTGAAACACTTGTCTTGAGAGAGTTTTTCATCTGAGCATACAGTAGACAGGTGGGCGCAAGAGAGAAGGAGAAAAGGAGTGATGGAACTAGGATCTTTCAATTTTGAGATACCGACCAGGATGATATTTGGTTTGGGCGTATCGGGGCAGGCGGGTGAAAAAGCAAAGCAGCTAGGGATGAAGAGGGTTCTAATTGTAACCGATGAGGGGATAAGAGAGTCTGGAATATTGGGCAAGGTAGAGAAGGCTTTGAAAGAGCATAAGATAGCGGTGAGTGTCTTTGATGGAGTTGAAGTAAATCCAGGGTCAGCAGTAGTCAACAAAGGAAAAGAGGCTTACAGAGAAAAAGGGTGCGACGCTCTCGTGGCAGTGGGAGGGGGTGCTTGTCTGGATACGGCAAAAGCAATTGGGGTAATGCTCACCAACGAGGGCCGCATTGAGGACTATGACCACGGGAGAGAAGAGGTCAAGAATCCTATTCCTCCCCTCATCACTGTCACCACTACTGCGGGAACTGCAAGTGAAATCAACTACTGGTCAGTGATAACAGACGCCGAGAGGAAAGTTAAGATGAGTATCGGCAGTCCCATGATGTCACCCAAAATAGCTCTGGTTGATCCGGAACTCACCTTCACTCTACCTTCCCATCTGACGGCATCAACAGGGATGGATGCGTTGGCTCACGCTATCGAAGGATACGTCTCTCTTTGGTCCAACCCCGTGACAGATACTCTTGCCCTGCAGGCTATTACGGTGGTTTCTCGCAACCTATCAAAGGCTGTTGCGAACGGCAAAAACATCACTGCAAGATACAATATGCTGTTGGGGAGTATCCTGGCTGGAATGGCAGAAGGTAATACAGGTTGTGGCAACGCTCATGGCATTGGGGCTGTACTTGGAGGATACTACAATGCTCCCCACGGTGTTCTAAATGCCGTCTTGCTACCTTACGTGATGGAATTCAATTTCGTGGCGCTACCAGAGAAACTTGCCCAGATTGCAAAAGCTATGGGAGAGTGCGTTGATGATCTACCTTTGGCGGAGGCGGGAGAGAGGGCTATTGAGGCAGCAAAAAGGCTCTCACGAGATATCGGAATTCCGAGAGCTCTAAGGGAAGTAGTGGTTGGTATGAAAAAAGAGGACATTCCAAGAGTAGCTGAGGCAGCCCTGACAGATCTTAGCTCGCAGAATAATCCTCGGACCAACACAGTTGAGGATTTGATACAGATCACGGAAAATGCGTGGTAGATCTCTCTGCGAGTGTGTCTCAAGAGGGGAATGGAGGATAAGATAACCATGAATGCCATCACCGAGGATTCATTTCTAAGGGTCAAGGTCCAAAGATGTGTCAGTTTTTCGGAGAAGGGTGAATTGGGAGGATATGACCGAGCGCGAGACCATGACTGGATGATGGCCGCGAAAATGCTGGGAGGAGGGAATCAAAATGGTTAATCCAGAAGGAATGGCTGAACTGGTAGCGAAGCACACCTACGGTAATTGGAGAGCACAAAAAGGGTGGGAAAAACCTTTGTTTATCACTGGTGCAGAAGGCATCTACTTCTACGACAATGCAGGAAAACGTTATTTCGATTTTTCCTCTCAACTCATGTGTGCAAATCTAGGTCATGGAAATAAGGCGATAGTGGATGCTATATGTGAGCAAGCAAGAAAACTCCCATATGTCGCTCCCGCATTTGTATGCGAGGCCAAAGCAAAAGCGGTCCAGAGTTTGCTGGATGTGCTACCTGAAGGTCTGGACAAACTCTTCGTCTCTACATCTGGAACCGAAGCAAACGAAGCTGCTTTAAAGATTGTCAGGCAATACATGGCACCGAAGTACAAGGTGATCTCACGCTATCATTCTTATCATGGTGCTACAGGGGCTGGCATTGCACTGACGGGGGATCCGAGACGATGGTTTGCCGAGCCGGTAGATAAGATACCTGGTGTCATTTTTGCTCCAGATGCCTACTGCTACAGGTGTCCATTTGGGCTAGATTATGGAAACTGTAGTATACAGTGCGCCGAATATGTAGACTACATCATCAAGAATGAGGGAAATGTGGCTGCAATTTTTGTAGAACCTATAGTCGGTACAAATGGCATAATAGTTCCACCCAAGGAATATTTCCCTCGAATAAGGGAAATTGCTGATGAAAATGGAGTACTGCTTGTTGTGGACGAGGTAATGAGTGGTTGGTATCGTACGGGCGAGTGGTTCACCATAAATCACTGGAATGTCAAACCTGACATACTAACCACAGCAAAGGGATGCACAGGTGCCTATACTCCTGTTGGAATTACGGCAACCAGGAGTGAAATGAAGGAGTATTTTGAAGAAAGATTCTTCCCCCACGGACATACGTATGCAATGCATCCACTAGTTATATCAGCTGTCCCAGCCACCATAGAAGAGTATAAGAAGCTCATGGCGACAGGACTTCCCAGGAGGGTTAGCGCACATCTGGAAAAGAAGCTTCGTGAACTAATGGATGATCATGAGTGCATAGGAGATGTAAGAGGACTCGGACATTTCTGGGCTGTCGAAATTGTGAAGGACAGAAAGACAAAGAAACCATTCAATACGAGGGCTGACAAAGCATCTCTTGAGCCCCTTATGGTGTCCGAGCTGACGAAGGAGATGCTAAAACGTGGGTTATGGTTGAATAGCTGGATCAGTCACTTCATTGTTGCGCCTCCGCTAATTGTCACAGAAGAGGAAGTTGATGAAGCGATAGGAATCTTCGATGAGGTTCTGAAAATCGCTGATAGGGAAGTGAAGTAGGTGAGGAGCTCAGTCATGAATGACAGAGAATTACGGCTAAGAAAGAACCTTATGAAAGGAATTCAGTATTTAGGAATCATGGTAATTTCCATCCTCTTCCTTTTTCCTGTCGTGTGGATCATCATGACTGCATTCAAGGCTACTGTCGATATAGGTGACCCCAGTACCATAATCTTTAGCCCGGTCTTGACCCATTTTCGCACTGTACTGCGAGAATGGCATCTTTTGAGTTTCTTCAAGAACAGCCTGATGGTTGGTCTATCTTCGGCAGCACTTGCTACTCTAGTTGGCAGTCTAGCTGCTTATTCTCTGGCTAAGTTGAATCCGAAACAAAAAAGACTCATCGCTTATGAGTTCCTGTCTTTCCGGATCATGCCGCCTATTGTGGTGCTACTACCGATCTTTATTATCACCACCAAGCTTCATCTGCAGGGCAAGCTACCTCTTCTAATTCTGATCTACACTAGCATGAATCTACCTTTGGTGATTTGGGTGATGACAGGATTCTTTAAGGAGATACCCGAAGAGATGGAAGAAGCTGCCCTGGTTGACGGATGTGGCAGATTGGGAGTTTTCCTGAGAATAAGTCTACCCTTGGTCATACCGGGGCTGGTTGCTACGGGCATAATCTCCCTGATTTTTGCCTGGAATGAGTTTATGTTTGCCAATGTTCTTACGGTGCAGGAAACCAAGACACTTCCAGTGATAGCGGCTATGAGCGTCAAACCTAGATTCATTCTTTGGGGAGCCTCGGCTGCTGTGGGTGTACTGGTACTGATGCCGGTTCTTATACTCGGACTAGCTGTCCAGAAGTATCTTGTTCGGGGACTTACCTTTGGAGCGGTCAAAGGATAAGGGAGAGTAGATAGTATTAAGTTGGTAGCGGCAACACCAAAGAGAGTTATGCTTGTTGTCGGAGTAGCAGCTTGTATGAGGTTTAGCGATGCTCAGGGGAGACAACGTGGCTAGGCAAATGAAACCAAAAAAAGGTTCCTTTTTGTTTTTGCTGCCGACTTTCATTATTATGACAGTGGTTTGGATGTATCCTACTCTCTATTCTTTCTACATTAGTTTCTTTCGCTATAGTCTAATCAAACCCGATAGTACTACTTTTGTGGGATTCGCCAATTATCTCAAAGCTTTTCTCAAGGATCCTTACTTCTGGTCTTCTTTTCAAATAAGCATGAAGTTTGCTGCCATTGCAGTGGCCATACAATTGCTACTGGGACTGGTGATAGCACTATTGTTTGACATAGAGAACAGAGCGATGATGATCATCAGAACCGTAATCCTAATTCCCATGATGATAACATCTGTGGTAGTAGGACTGA
>SDBT01004659.1_pt1 | contig 23223 bp, 20 predicted proteins | sample 2277101 | NCBI WGS metagenome assembly SDBT01 (sample SAMN10404973, study PRJNA504765) | marine sediment metagenome | isolation source: marine sediment core GS10_PC15, 103 cmbsf | place: Arctic Ocean: Southern Knipovich Ridge | collected 2010 | reverse complement strand
TATTTCTATTTCTATTTCTAATAGAAATAATATTATCAGGAATCTTAAAATGTTCAAAAGTTTCGGAATATTTATTTGTCATTTCAGCCTTAATATTATTGACGAATTCATCTACTAATGACATCATTTCTTCTTTTTTTGTAAATTCTATAAACTTATCAACAATCGCATCTGGACCATCAAATTTATTTATTTTAACATCAATAGCAACTTTTTTATTGTCAATAACTACATACATAGTATATTTTCCTTCATGACGCTTATTTAATAATTCACGTTCTGATTTTATATCTGATGTAATTGAAAATGTCAGATATAATTGATATAATGTAAATGTCTTAAAATGAGTATTAAAAAATACATTTACATACATCATAGGCAATTCTTTATATTTTGCTAAAAAAATATTTGTGAGATTGCATGCATATATTATTCCCAATACATTAGGAGTAATATTGTATGCTCGAATTTGTGTATCGCGTATGGGAACATCTTCTGTAATATTATCTAAATGTTTCACTCGGATTAGACTAGTATTAACTATTCCCTCTGCTTTATATATTCCTATAAGCCGTTTTGATTCACTTTTGTTTTTTGTTTTACTCATAACTTTATATTATATAAAATAATGTGATATCATAATTATAGATACACTAACGCAATATAATTAATATTTTAATTTTAATTATATTTCTATTTCTATTTCTATTTCTATTATGTGTATGTGATATACAAAAAAAGATCTTTATCTCTATATTTTTTGTATAGATCACCTAATTTATCGTGCACTTTCGGTACAGTTTTATTATTTATATAGAAATATAGAGATGTTGATGAGTCTAGCTCTAATTTTTTTCTAACAACCTTCATCACATAACCAAATATAGCAGATTTTTTAAAAATATAATTATGTTTATCTATATCTTCTATTTCGGATCTATCAGATTTTTCGATAATTATTGGCACCATGTTTGGATATTTTCTTAATATTTTCGTGCTTTCTTTTTTGCGTTCGTTGTATGGATATATTATTTTAAATTCATATTTACTTTTAGATGGTTTAGGAGATCTCCCGAATGCATATTTCCACATAATACCTGTGTAATTATATTATTATATTATAAAATTATATGTTTTATATTACTCACATCAAAAATAAAAATCAAATAAAATTTGGAAGAGGAAATAACTTTTACAACGGGGTCATTTAAAAATGACCCCGTTGTAAAAATTTACATTTAGTTTTATCTTTAATTGTAATTGTATATTTTCTAATGTTAAAACATGAATTTGTTTTAATTTTTTATTTTTATATAGAAGTTTATAATATTATTATCTACTATAATAATATTATAATACTAAAAAATAAGATGATCCTAATCCTAATCCTAATATTTATATGTGCGATTATATTATTTGCTAATATTATGAAAGAAGGATTTAATGGTAAATGTCCAAATTGTGGCTATTTAGATAACAGTTCATGTTTAGAATGTAAACAATGTGGATTGTGTACCACCCCAGCTGGATCTAAACAATGTATTCCAGGTGGATCAGGAGGACCATTATTTGAAAAAGATTGTACAGATTGGAGCTATGGAAATTGACTTAATTTGATATAATTATATAAAGTTATTTATATAACTATATCATTTATTGAATTTTAATTATAATTATTTAAATTTATTTTTTTAACTATTCTGATCATATCTTTGTTTTTCTAATAAAAAAATAATATAATATCAATTTTATTCTTTATCGGAATCATAATATTGTATTTTGAGTTCTTCCTCTGGCATAGTATCAGTGTCTGTTTCATTTATATTATCATTGTGATCACTGTCATAATAGATCGGTGTATTATTAGAAATAAAAATATCTTCATTGGTATAACAATCTACTTCTTCATCAGAATCTGCACAAGGCTCATTTTTCTTAATTTTCTTAGCATAATCTTTAAAATATTTTTTTGCTTTCTTTTCCATTTTTTTGTCCATTTTGTATAATATATATTGATATTATAATCAGTATATATATATTTAGTTATAATATCAATTTTTTTTGATATTATGAAAAGGAGCTTTGCTCCTTTTCTTCATATTAAAAAAAATTATATTATTGTAAAGAGAAGGATATAATCCTTCTCATCGCAACAATATCAATTTTTTTTAAATACTTTTATATGCCATTAATATGAACAATATTTTTATAGTTAGTGAGTATGTATATGCAAATTTTATTGGCAGTCCATTCATTACCATACATTTAACATCATTGGATTCTTCTAATACTTTTTTTATTTTAGGATTAGTTTGTATTATTTCAACGATTTTATTTTCAACTAAATTAAATACATGGTCCGCTAATTCTGAACCAGTGTAATTTGTGTCCAGATCAAGTAATTCTGGGAAACCAGATAGTATAGTATTGTCCCGATTATTATCTATATCACTACTTGGTGACTTGGTTATCAGATTTATATCTTTGTTTTCTTTGTTATCATTCTCATTCATAGATAATATATAATAGATATATTATATATGATATATATATCTTTAAATAATATTTATTTCAATAAAATAAATTAAATTTTTAACTAAATAACATAATTAATAACAATTGTGACATTAATATTATCCACAACACAACTTTTTGAAATTACTAATTTTTCTTCATCTATTTTCTGATCAATTGGATAAATATTATATAACAATGTTGTCTCAATATCTTTTTTGTATTTTTTTAATACTGATAATAATTTGATATCTTTGGTATCATAATAGATCTTGATCTTGTTCCAGGGTTGCAATCCTCCTTCTTTTCTCATTTCTTGTACAGCTCGAATAAACATCCTTTTAGTAAAGAGATCTTTAACTTCTTGTGTATGTTTATAATCTATAATAACTAATACTCCATTGTCAATAAGTCCCATTTCAGTCGATTTCAAATTTGCATTAATTTCTGGAACAATATTGATTTCATCTCTCTCTAAGACATATTTTTTATCCTCTATAATAACAATTAAATTATTAATTTTATTTTCAATATATTCTTTTAGCACATCATCACTTATTTTTGCAATTTCATTTTTAATTTTACTTGATAATTTTCTATATTTTTTACCCAAAGCTCTATTATTTGGTACTATATTATATTTTACTAATCCTTCTTGTTTAGTATATCTAAGATTGATACAATTAAGTTCCTCTTTCATATATTCTTCAAGTTCTTGTATATCATTAATATATGCTTGATCATCATAACAAATAGTTACCATCTGAAGTGCAATTCTGACACTTTTAGAATTTGGAGTTTTGTTTCTCAACGTGCGCACGATACTAGAAATTTCTTGTAATCTTTTAACTTTTCTTAAGATATTTGAATCAATTTTATTATTAAACATAGGATATTTGCACATATGAACTGATAATTTCTGTTCTTGTTTTGGTATGCCACAATCGCTACGCGATTTGCGACCTAGTGCAAGTGGCAATAATACTTTTAGATTTTGATACATAGATTCAGTAAGAAATGGCATAAATGGAGCACATACTTTAATAAATGTTAGAAGCACATAATACAAAGTGGATAATGCATAAGATCTATCTAATAAGGAACAGTTTTGTCCTTTGAATCGACGTCTATTAAATTTGACATACCAATTTGCGAGATCTTCAATGAAATCAAATAATTCATATTTTGTTTTGTAAATTTTATACTCTTGCATAATGTCTTTAATAATATTTGCCAAATTATTTACTCTTGAAATAATCCATAAATCCATACTATTGGATGATTTTTTATAAAGATCAATATCAAATTTATATTCATCATTACAAAATTTAATTTGTTGAACTAGAAAAAACTTATATACATTATAAAACTGAATTAGTTTACTAGTTATTATTTTTGTAATATTAGTTTCATCAAATTTTAATGTACTAGCATTTGCTGCAGGAGAACTAATTAAATACAATCTCATTGCATCAGAGCCATATTTTTCTAATACTTTCATGGGATGTGTAAAATTATTTTTACTTTTACTCATTTTTGTACCATCGTCGGCCAAAATCATTCCAGCACAAATAACATTTTTAAATGCAGGTTTATCAAATAATGCTGTTGATAATACTAGTAAAGTATAGAACCAACCTCTTGTTTGATCCTGGCCCTCAGCTATAAAGTCAGATAAGTATTCTCGGTTTTTAAAAGCATCTTTGTTTTCAAAAGGATAATGGATCTGTCCATATGGCACACAACCACTTTCAAACCAACAATCTAATAAATCTAAATTTAGCTTTAGATCACCCTTCCCCATTTTGGAAGGAATAGTAATATGTTGGATACTATCTAAATGTAAATCATTAGGTCTTTTCTTTAAATTTGCTTCTTTAACAAGTTCGTCAATAGAGCCAATACACATCATTTCTTCACCATCATCAGATACCCATACTGGGATTGGAGTACCAAAGATTCTTGACCTAGAAATTCCCCAGTCTTTAACATTATTTAGCCAATTATGGAATCTTCCACTCCCGAGCTGTTTTGGTATCCAATTGATTTTTTTATTATTTTCAATTAATTTATCTTTCAGAGCAGTAACTTCAACAAAGAAACTCGATACAGCTTTATAGATCAAAGGTGTATCAGTTCTCCAACAATGAGGATAACTATGAGTATGATTTTGTTGTTTAATCAATCTACCCATTTTTCTGATTTTTTTAATAATTTTCTTATTACAATCAAGAACATATTCTCCCACCATATCATAGATAGCATCTGTATAATTTCCGTCATCATTAATCGGACAATAATCTCCTATTTCTTTTACAGTTACAATATTATTTTTAATGCACACATCAAAATCTTCAACGCCATGAGCGGGAGCTTGATGTACAATACCAGTACCATCACTGTCTGTAACATATTTATCAGTAATAATAATAAATTTTCCACTTGATTTTTTATAATAGTCAAACAGTGGTTCATATTCCAATCCTTTTAATTCATTCCCTTTCATTTTTTCAACAACAGTATATTTATTACTAATATCCTGTTTTTTCTTTTTTTTAGATTTTGAATAGATATTAGCAATAGTATTTTTGGCAATAATATAATATTGACCATTCTCTTTATCCTGGAACTTAATATATGTTATATCTGGATGGACACATAAAGCTAAATTGCTTGGTAAAGTCCATGGTGTAGTAGTCCATGCAATTATACTGGTATTGTCTTTATCATTTTTCAGAGGAAATGTGACAAATACTGATAGATCGGTAACATCTTTATAATTTTGACCGGCTTCGAAATTAGATAAAGAGGTTGCGCATTTAGTAGAAAATGGCATAACTTTATATCCTCTATATATTAATTTCTTTTTCCACAATTCTTTAAAAACCCACCATACACTCTCCATATAAGGTGTATCTAACGTTTTATATTCATTTGAAAAATCCACCCATCGACCAAACTTCTCATAAATAGGTTCCCATGCACCAGTAAATGATTCAATGGTTTCTTTACATTTTTGAATATATTTATCAATACCCATTTCATAAATTTCTTGTTTTGTATTAATACCAAGAATTTTATTGACAGCCATTTCAATAGGCAGTCCATGAGTATCATATCCCATTTTATTAAGAACATTATCTCCTTGCATTCTTCTGAATCTCAATGTTGTATCTTTGAGAAAAGCAATTAATCCGTGACCATGGTGTAAACTTTTTGAACTTGGAAAAGGCGGACCATCCATAAATCTATAAAAAGGACCATCTTTATTTTGTTCCATAAGTTTACTGTAAACATTATTATCTTTCCAGAATTTCAAAATACGAGATTCTTCTGAAGTAAAACTAAACTTATCTTTTGGTTCAATCAGTGACATTTGAATTTTATATAATGCTTATGATATACATATCTGAAGCATTATAAATATCAATTTTTTTATTAATATTTTTATGAAAATGTTAATAAAAAAAAGCATGTAATTGGGTGCAATCATTGATTTATGTAATAATATTATTTCATAAAATCTGTTATAATTGTCCGTCGTCTTATCCTTCCTCATCATTCATTTTATCGTCTTTCTCTTCTTCCTCATATTCTTCTTCTTCTTCTTCCTCATATTCTCCCTCCACCTCATAATTAATTTCATTGTCCATATCATTTTCATATTTACTAAAAATATGAATAATTTCTGAAGTCGCATAACTCATATTGTTTTTTTTATTTCTAGCTCTTTCATAATTATCTTGAATGTGCAGTTGCATATCATCGGCAGACTCTTTTTTGGCAATCTCTAACATTATTTCATCAATAGACATAAACCCGTGTCTAGCAATTTGTCCATCAAATTTATCTGTAGACATAGACGGTTGTTTGGTAATTTTATCTTCTGCCACAATTTCATCTTCTTTATCCATTTCATCTTCTACCATTATTTCATCTTCCACCATTTCATCTTCTTTAACCATTTCATCTTTTTCCACCATTTCATCTTCTACCACCATTTCATCTTCTTTTTTATCATTCGGTTCATAATCATCATCACCATCATCATCATAATTCATTTCATAATCATCATCATCATCATCATCATCATCATCATCATCATCATCATACATACAGTCACCGCACACAAACCAATTAAATTCAAGTTGTTTCTTTACGTCGGGTGAAACATACTGCAACACTGATGCATTTTTTTTAACAGCTTTTGCGCACCATTTAATGTTAGTAACTTGCATTTCATCTAATTCTTCAAAAGATTTTATTTCACCCAATTTTAATTTAGTAGCTTTAAATATATATTTTTCACTATATATTTGTGCATCGTCTGGTATAAAAACTTTTCTATAAAAACACACATAATTAGTTGATATTGCCCACAAATGTATTTTAGCAAGATCTACAAAACACAATTTACCATATTGTGGGTTACCACTTGCATCTGTTAATTGAATAAAAGTTTTATGCTGATATTTCTCATTAAATTGCTTCCCTGTTACTGATATTTCCATGACTTTATTCATAGTAGTTTTATTAAAATAATATATAATATAGTACACTATATCTTTTAATTTCAATTTTTTTCCTGACTCCTCATTTTCGCATTGGTCGATATTAAATAAAAAAGTAACCCGGGCTGATATCATAATTATATCTTACTCTACAGATAGAATTCTTCATCAAGATTTATCCATACTTGTAAGTAGATACCTTTACCTAAACCTATAATTTCTTTTTTCAGGTGTTTTACTTCTTTCGCTTTCTCCTGTTGCATATTTAGTAGTTCTTTGCGTTCATCCTTATTTGTAGTTTTGTCAATATCATCTAGTATTTTGTCCTGTTCTCGTGATAATACAATTATGTCGTACTTAAGATCAAATCCTTTTATAACATTATCAATATATTGGAGATCTTCACTATCATATTTTCCTGTCTCGTTTTTTCTTTTCTTTTTCCAGTATTTTTTTTTTTCTAATACTTCTTCCTCAGGTAGTTTCCCAATGGTTTTTACGACCTGATGTTTTATCTTTATAAAATTATCCAAATTTTTTTCAGCTAATAATATCATTGCTTTTAATTCATATCTCCTTTTAATTAAGTTATGTCTCATCTTTCCTAAAAGTTTTTCTCCTAACTCTTTTTTTTTCATTTCGATTGTAGATTTTTCATCTGGTGTAATGTACTTATAATCATCAATTAATTCATCTTCAAGAGGTTTCCATACAATTAGTTTCACCCCAGGACCCAATTTAATAATTTCATTTTTAATATCTAAAATTTTTGAGTAAATATCTGTTTGTTCCTTTATTAAATTTTTTCTTTCATCACCTGTCGCAGAATCTGCCTTATTTAATACTTCATCCATCTTTCGCAAATTTACTATTATTTCTTTTTTCATAGTAAGACCATTTATTATTTTTGTGATGTGTTCCTGCTCATCTTTATTGTATTTACTCCTATTATTTTCCCAATTTTTTATCTTTGCATCAATAACTTTTTCTTTTGTCATTACAATATCTATCTTCATTTCACCACGTTCAATAGCATTAAGATCCTTTTGTTGTTGATCTAATTCTTTTTTTAAATTATCAATAGTATTTTGCATATTAGATCTCATTGTTTCAAGAACTTCATTTCTTACTTTAGTCCTAGCTAATTTAATTTCCTTTACTTGATCTTCAATGGATTTTGATAAATCTTGACCACCATGCATCTTTCTTGATTGTTTCAATTTCAATTCTAGATATTTATTCTTATATTTAAAATATTTTTTTCGAAATGACATTATATATATATATATATATTATTTTATAATATATATGTATAATTATATCTAATACAAATAAGCCATAAAATACCATATTCAACATGCATAACAATATACATACATTATACATACATTACTGTTTTTTTATATTTCTAAATCCTCATCTATACACGCATCATCATTAATATCATGTAAATTAAATATTGTGTTAGATACAAAAAAGTTATTATTGTTATGGTTTTTTCTCAATAATATTGTCTCTGTAAAATTATGTGGACGATAGTCATAATTGATACTTACAGTACCATTTATTGTAATCAATAAACTATTGTTGTCAACAGGTTGTGCATTAACATTCATATCATGGTGTTTGAATTTAAAGATATTATTATGCATAATTTTACCATATACAGCATCAAACCCAACAAATTCTTCATCAATAAATATAAATAAAGAGTTTGGTTTGTATAGTTTTTTTAATGCTAGAAAATTGTTATCATATAAATTAAAATAGAATTGACAAAAGCTTTTTGTGATTGCTTTGTAGTTCTTTCTGACATTTATACTATTTATAGAATGGTAGTGTCTTGGTACCCAATTGAATCTCATGTATATTTTTAATATATAATTTATTTAATTACATATTAGCGCAAAATTGTTACTAATGTATACGTCAACTAATATATTGATTATTATATATTTATTTCTTCTTAACAATTTTCTTTGCTTTCTTTGTTTTATTTTTTTTTAAGGACTCTGCCTTTATTAGTCTTTTTTTAGTATTTTTTTTAGTATTTTTTTTTGCATCCCCTTTTCTTCTAATATTTTTGAATGGTTCATTTTTGCAGGCCATAATTCTACCTGTTTCTGTATTCATTTTAACGTATTTTTTTGTGCGTGGATTATATACCTGACACCTATTTTTCGTCATACCAGATCTATAACCAATACCTGTGTTCTTCCCCATATGATATATTATATTATGATTAATTTAATTAATAATATAATATATATCGCGCAGAATTAAAAAATTCAATTTTATTTTATGACTAAAATAAAATTGAATTTTTTAATCTATGCTTCATCAGCAAGTTCATCATCAGAACTAGAATAACTGCATTTCTGCTCACTAAGTTTTTTATCGATATAATATTTAATCATATATTCCTGAGAACATGAATGATATATATTTTTATTAGGATTTATTGAATTATCATCGCCCAAACTCATAATTAACTTATTTATACCACGGATATCTTTTTGGTAAATGATATCTAATAATTTAGTTAATGTTTTTTCATTTACTGGTTTTATTAATATATCATCAATATCACCCGGCCCATCTATTTCTACCATCATTGGTGTAGTTTCATTTTTAAGATGAGAATTATCTTTATTTTCATCTAATAATTTGGAATCAGGATTTTCCTCTGACATAGTATAGTATAGTACTTATTATATATTATAAGTTATATATATATATTTACTGATGCTTTTTCAATATTTTTTCAATATTAAATAAATATTAAATGCTATATCACGAACTAAACAATGATGCATACAACTCAACAATTCTTATTTTCCTTGTGTGTTTATTAACAAAATATTTTTCGTAATAAGCAACAACATCATCGTGTTTCAGTTTATTCAGTATTTTAATATAGCGATCTCTTATATCGAACAATTCACTACCACAAAATATTTCTTCACTATATCTACTAAATTCATCATGTCTGTTAGTATCTTTCTTTTGAAGATCATATATTATGGCATGAATATATTTTTGATATGTATTATGATCCATTTGTTTTATATATTTAAAAGTATCATGTACAAATATTTTTATTTTTTTTCTTAAAGTATACGGGATTTTTTTAGAGGATTGTATAATATATGACAATCCATATGTTGGGTTTTCAGCATGACCAAATATAGATACAAATGATTTTACTAAATAACCAGTTTGTTCTATTGTTCTTAATTTGTCAAAAAACCTCTCATTAACCATTTTATGTATTAGCATTAATAATACTATATTTTCATCCCAATTATTTGTTATTCCTTTTTTTATGTTACCAATCTCGTAAAAAATATGAATAATGGAATCATTCTCTTGTGGATTATGTGAACCCCTTAAATATAATTCAATATCACCATTATCTAATTCTTTTACTATATTTGGAATAGTAATATTTTTTGTAGATCTACTGAATACACTAAGTATCTTCGACAATGATGTTACTATATTAGTGTCTAAGTTTCCATATATGAAACATCTAATTTTATTATCCTTTATCCATTTCTTTATTTTTATAAGATCATTATGCGAAATATCTTTCAATGCTTCTAGTAGTTCAACATGGGTATAATATTTGGAATATATCTTTTCCTTAAAATATTCAGAACAAAGCACAAATGGTGTGTTATATATAAAATTTTTTAAGCGTAATTCATATTCATTCTTGATTATTTCAAACACTTGTTTATCTAGTTCAAAGTGTGTCATTATATTTATTAATCTTTGAATGATCTTTAATATAATATCATTGTATGCATCTATATTTATATGGATATTTCCATCTAATATTGTAACAAGTACATTCGAATTTGCTACATTTATGTCATATATATATGGATTAAGTATATGTTCAATATATTTGATATATAGGTGATATAATGCATAATTGAATGGGTTCTTCATTATTTTTTTTGTGTACAAATTTATTATTAATCGAATGCGTGGCTTTTTAAATTTAGTATCTTGCTTATACCAGACATCAACCAAAGAATCCTTGAGTTTTATTGGATATTTATTTTGATATGTTGTTGGTAAAATCTGTGTATTTTTTGGTATAAATATATTTTTTGTCGGTAATTTAAATGTATTGTGATTAATGTGATTAATGTGATTAATGTCTGAATTCTCTAATTCATCGTTAAATGATGCTGGATTAGTTTGTACATTATATGATATATTATAATATTTTTCTGTATTGGTAGCACAATTTTTACATCTTTTAGAATTTATAATAATAATAGAATGTTGAGGTATTAAATTAAATAGATATTTTTCAATAATATTTTTTGTTTTGTTAGTATATTTATTATATATATATGGTATAGATGCTGCATAATATGTTGGATATTTAATCATATTAGACGCCAAAATCACAACATAATCTATTGGATTTATTTTATCTAAATATTTATATTCTATTTCATTTATTTGTTTTAATTCGTCATATATCCATTCATTAATATTATTTGTTATAACATTTAGATACTCATATAGCATATTTATAATAGTTGGTATATGACTGTATCCATCCTTTGTTAAATCAATATTAATCATATATAGAGACATTGAATCATCAGTATTATATTCTCCAGCATAAAGTTCACTTATCCATCCATTTGATTTTAGTGCATGATGTAGACTATTTTTGTTTTCGTGACCTAATAAATGTGATATATATTCTAATGGTTTATGCTTAAAATATTTCCGTACATTTTCTAGTTGCCAATATATACACAATTTATCAATATCTGCAATTGGTACCATTTTTACTAATTTGTGACATAATTTAGAATTGCTAAAATTGAAAGCACGTCCATTATAGTTTCGTCTTTTAACATTATTATTTGGTACAGAACTAAATAAACCAACTATTAGTTTTTCTAAGTCTTTTATTGGTTTATTCCATATAATGGCAAATTTCATTAAATTCGCAGAATAATAAGTATTATAAAAATCAATCAATTGTTCACGAATATCATCATGTAGTGTTTTTTTATTACCAGTTGAAAATTTATGAAATGGATATTCTTTTCTAGATATGACATTAAGTATTCTTCCCATTCTCCAGTCATCTATAATATAATTTTTTGAATGCTCTGAATCAACTGCATTTATTTCTCTGTGGACAGCATCTTCTTTAAATAATGGATCAATAAAGAAACGAGAAAAGATATCCAAAGCTTCAATTAAATTATCTGCATTAACATCAAAATAATATACCGTTTCTTCGCTGTCGGTATATGCATTTGATGTACCCCCATGTTCATTTAGATATTTAAAATAATGATTTTCATTCTTATATTTTTTTGATCCCATAAACAGCATGTGCTCCAAAAAATGAGCTAGGCCAGGATAATCATCTGGATCATTATAATGACCAACATGTACTGTCATGCATGCGGCACCTGTATTTATATCAGGATCATATATTAACAATGCTTCTAATTTGTTAGGTAATATAATATTTTTATATATTCGATTATCATTAGATGATTTTATAATATCCATCTGATATATTGATATATATTAAAGATGGATATAAATATTAACCAAAAACATCACTGAATATGGATAATAATCGGCCAGACTTTAGGTCCTCAACAGGTGCTTTCTCTTACAAGTCTAAAAAAATTGATAAATAAATACAATTAATTATATAATTATATTTACTTCTTATACAAATATATCAATCCCATGAATGCATTAGTGATACCAGAATATAAACCTCACATGACTATGTATGAATATAATCTACAAGTCGAACAATTTAAATTAGCATTGCTAAAAGACAAATATAATTTAGTATTAAGATTCATAAATAACTGGCTATATTATGATAAAAAAAACAAAGGTTCTACCAGGCGCCAGTTACAAAGCAACCAACCATATAGACTTCCAGTAGGTCAACTAAAAACATTAAGAGAATTCAAAAATATATCTGAATCATATTTATTGAGAAATCTAAAACATAATAGGAAAATGCTTAGAAAGTATAGTAAAGAAATCAAACAAACTCTTAATTTTGAGTTTAGTATAGACGATGATACAGATAGTGAAGAAATAAAAGATAGTTATATACTATATTTTATATCTAGAGCATTAGATAAAATTGGTTATAAATTTAGTATGAAAAAAATTAAATATGCTGATGAAAATTATTATACCATAAAAAAAGTAAAAATGAGTAATCGTAAAATCGAAAAAAAATATGAAAAATATCAAAAAAATGAAAGAGAAAAGAGTATATTTCTAAAATTAAAAAACAAAAAAATATCTACATGATAATTTTCCCAATAATTTTCCCAATTTGCACATTTTGCAAATAATAATTTATTTTATGTTTACTAAATTCTATCATAATAATATATGAAACCATATCATAATAAATATATAAAATATAAAAGGAAATATATAAATTTAAAAAGGACTATAAGTGAAGAATCTATTAAATACCTTACCAAGGGAACTAATAAATCCTCAAAAAAATTAAATGAAAAATTTTATTTTGTTCATATAACAAAAAATTCATCAAGAATAATTAAAATACTTAAATCTGGTGAATTATTGCCCGGGGCTCGTCTTCCTGCCAAAGCTAGTGGTCTAAACCCATATATCAAAGAATTGGACGATACAAAATTCGATCCACTTTCAGCTGTATATTTTAATATACATTTTGAGGATTTGAATAATTTACCTTTTTTGCAACCTTATAGTATAATTCTAAGTTCTAAAATACTCGACGATTATGATGTTTGTTTTAATGATGGATGGTATGGAGATTACCCCCGAACTGTTTGTCAAAAAATGTTAAAAAAAAAAGGTAGAAAAAAGGTAAGAATAAAAACTCCAAAATTTGGTTTTTTCGAAACTCCAATACCAGTCGAATTGAAAGAAATAAAAGAATATTTAAAAAATCCAGGACAAAGATCATATAAAGATCCAAATAATCCCATGCATCTTTTTTGGAATCATGAAGTTTTGGTAGAAGGATCAATAGAATTAAAAAAATATTTATTGGCCATAGTATGTTTAAAATGCACACATAAATATCCAAATAATATAAAAAAAATAAAAAAATTATTGAAAAAATACCCGAAAGTAAAATTGATAACAGATGACAATTCAATGCCAACAATAAAAGAATTACAAATGGTTAATTAGGATTTTCCTTGTTTATAAATACTTATATTTTAGTAAATTAAAATATAAGTACTAGCACCAGATAAAGTTATGAAAAAAGTATCTACATTATAATTTTTCCAATTTGCACACCTTGCATGTTATGTATTTTAACATTATGCAAACAATAATTTATTTTATGTTTAATCTCAACACAATTAAAATCTATTAAATTATCATTGTTTTCCATAATATTCAACATAAAAAAATCATCTACACCATTATTCTTTGCAACAACCATTATATCCTTAATTAGTCTATATGATGTTTCTTCATTACTTGTATAATAATATAAATATCCACGATTAATCATATGAATCGTTTTATTAGTAGTACCTGTTTTTGAGATTATTTTGGTTGGAATTGTATAGTAGCTAACTAAATCAACAATTTCATCATCTTCTAATAATACATAGGTCGTAACATGATCATTATTGAAAAATATATATTTAAATTGCTCCGTGGTATATACAGGATAACAATTATATTTCGATATATATGAGACAAATGTTTCATATGCATCTGCAATATCATTCTCATTCATTTCTCTAAAATCATAACCATAATCGTTTTCATCTTCATTTTTGTCTTCATCTTTGTATTCATTTTCATTATCATCTTCATCTTCATTATCATTTATTTTTATAAAACCACACATATCATACCTTTCTCCGTCCTTGCGATCTTTACTATTATATGGAACATCTGGTAGCATGTATGTATAAGATAAGTCATCTATAGTTATGTTATTCTGTATGTTAGTTGTTTTACCAGTGGCGAAGTCCGGTAAGGTCTTAGACATATTATGTGCATACAATAAACCACATTTAACAAGATTATCAACATTTAGCGGTCTATGATAGTACTTTGCGGTGTAAAATGATTTTGTATTATTTTCACCTTTGTGTTTAGTACAATATATACCTTTATCAAATCCTAATTTTTGATATATATCTTTTAATTGATCGATAAGGCGCGTGGCTAAACCTTTTTTTCTAGTTTTATTATGCACACACAAATATTTTATTTCAACAGCATTAATTTCATTTTTATTTATTTTTAATTTGCATGTTGATCCAACTATACACCCCACTAATGTTTTTTTTGTTGATGTTCTCACTCCAATGCATATATTAGTAGTATTGGGTATATTGAATAACCAATGTAAAAAATTACTTGATGATTCGGTTCTTGTATTTATTTTTTTACTATCCATGTAATATTTGCATAAAAATGTCGATACAGTATCACAATCATCCATTTGTGACATATTATATTCTATCCATTCATAATCATTTGGTAACTTTGAAAAATAATTTATTGGGATCATTCTATTTAGTATATATAGATATATAAATTAATCTTTAAGCGCGATACAAGTCTATCTTCAATTTCTTAAATATTCACCTTAATATTCATTGTTACTCTTTTTATACATAACAAAACACTTAACAACTGTAAATATTCATCCCCATTATTCAATAATCTATCGTCTACTATTGATAATTGTTCACATATTATACACTTCATCTTATCTGTGATATGATCATTCGATATAACCATATCATGTATTTGTTTCATTACACCATATATTGGATAACCACATAATATTATTTGGTTTGCTATATGTATTATTTTTGTAAAATCTGTAGCACTAGCCTCCAGGTTTTCATAGGATATTCCATCACTACTATATATACAACACTGTTTTATGTCATCAATTATTTTTTTTGGCATAAATGCAATTACGTAATTAATATCATCGATGGTAATAATTCCATTTGTATTATAAATATACTTAAGATTTTGTAACAACATAATGGCTCTTCTCATATCTCCATCAACTACACTAGTAATATAATTAATAATATTTTTCCCAATTTTTATACCCTCATTTTCTGCTATATAAATCAATTTTGTTGACATAAGTGTTTTGGTAATTGGTTTTAATCTGAATATAACACATCTTGATATTATGGGTCCTATTATTGGCCTTATATAATTACAAATGAAAATGAAGCGAGTAATATGTGAATATTTTTCTATTGTTTTTCTGAGAGCAGACTGTGCTTCTGTTGTCATTGCATCAGCTTCATCTAATATTATTATTTTATACGGAGGAGAAGGATATTTTGGATCACCATTGCCTATAGCACCTTTAGCAAATGAAATAATTTTGTTTCTAACCACATTTATACCTCTCTCATCTGATGCATTTAATTCAATTATTCTATCTTTTATTTTTCGTGGTCCAAATAATTCCATTGCTATACATAACGCTACTGAAGTTTTACCGCAACCTGATGGACCATATAATAATAAGTGGGGTAAATTACCTTTTTTGATCACTGTTTTTAACATACTTACTACTGCGTTTTGATATATTATATCATCCAATTTCTTTGGTCTATATTTGTCTACCCATGGCACACGTTTACTCTTACGTTTAGGTATATTTTTCTTATTATTATTATTATTATTATTTAGACCAATTGGATCCTCAAAATTAATCATAACTATAATTGATGTATATTATTAAATCTTTAAGTTGAGTTATTATAAAAATCAATTTTTTTTCTTCATATTAAAAATAATCGATGTAAAGAGAAGCAAGCTTTTAATCACATTATTTTTTATCCCAAAAAAATTGATAATAATAATATATATTATATAATTATTATTATTATTATACTTCATAAAATATGACTTTAATTGGATTTTTGGCGCAAAAATATCATGGTAAGGACACTGCAGCAGATTATTTGATAATGAAATATCACTATATCAAACTTGCTTTTGCAAAACCAATAAAAGATATATTAAAGATATTATTTGGTTTCAGTGACGAACAATTATATGGAAAAGAAAAAGAAAAGAAAGATAAATATTGGAAAGTATCTCCTCGACAAATGATGGAATATTTTGGTACAGATATATGTAGACAAGATATGAGTAATATAGTGCCAAATATAGGAAGTAATTTTTGGGTACATAGTTTAAAACATAAATATCTGACTTTAAAAAAACAAAATCCAAATATACGCATAGTTATTTCTGATGTTAGGTTTCAAAATGAAGTCGATTTGATACATGATTTGGGCGGCATTGTAGTAAAATTATATAGACCATCATATGATAATAAGTGTTCACATATAGCAGAAAGAGGTGTAAAAAATATTGATAATTTTGATTTTTTAATAATAAATAATGGTACTAAAGATGACCTATACAATAAACTTGACAAATATATAGAAAATATAAAAAGCGAAGCGAGCTTGGCACAACCAAGGCATGGTACTAAAGATGACCTATACAATAAACTTGACAAATATATAGAAAATACAAAAACTTTCAGTCATTAATATAAAAATATAATTAATTTAAAATATTAAAAAATTTTTTAATTAATTATATTATCTGTGTTTGAAATAATGCTTTTTTTTAATGAATATAGTATAATAAATAATGTCAAATATACCGAATTTAGTATCAGGTGTAGTAAATTCTAAAGCATTTTCATCTAAACCAATCATAAAACAACCCAACATACAAGTTCGCGTACCGAAACCAACTGTTACATATAAAGTGCCAATCAGTAGACAACCAATGATGGCTACAAATCGCCCAGTACAACTTACACAACAATTAATTCACGGTGTAAATCGGGGTAATGTGATTATTCAACCAGCTAATACATTTACCATATTTGGACAAACGTTTCAAAAAATGCATGTATATATTGTCGGATTCATTATTGTAATAATTATAGGATTTATGGTATGGAAATGGTATAATGGAAAAAACAAAAATGATAATGGTGTTGATGATAATGATGTTTATGAAGATGGTCTTGGATATGTTCACGATATGAGGAATATGTCTGCACAGCATCATGGTCCTCCTCCTGGAGTTTATAGAGTTCCTGGTGCATTTCAACGAAGAATGCCATATGATCCTCCCCTCCTCATGAAGCAACAAAATAATAACCCCCCCATGCCAACACATAATGTTAAAATTAAAATGCATGGACCAAAAAATCAGCAACCTCAACCAAATAATGATCAACAAATAAAGCAAAATCCGAACCAACCAATGACTCAACAGCAATTCAATAACAAAACAAATAATATTGTACAGGAAATGGATATCTGATATCCATCATAAATTTTAGTAACATCATACAATACATCATAATATAACTTTTTATAATGTATATATACATTACAAAAATAAATAATTATGTCACATGTGGTTTACGGTTTATATTTGTATGCATTGGTATATTACATTTGCGAATTGATGCATTTGTAATAAGTTTAAATTTACAATATTTACTGTGATTATTTTTTCGTCTATATTTTGGATAATATGATTTATATTGTACTATTTTATTATTTCCATTAAATAAGTTTTTTCTCTTAAATCTCTCAATATTATATTTATATTTGTTGTATTTATTGTGTTTATTATATTTACTAGATATTTTACCTGTTTTTTTATATCTATTATATATTTTCATAATATTTGCAATTTGCTTTTTAGTTTCATAAACGTCAAAATGAAATTTATCACACAATAAATTTTTTAAACCAACCCTATCCGGTTTATTCCATACAAATTTTTTAGGTATCATCTTCGTACTCATTGCTGAGTTCATGTAGTATGTTTTAGTTATTTTCCACTTTTTTAAAAAATTAGGTGAAATTTTATAATGCGATGAATTATTATTATTCAAATTCTGTAAATATATTATAAAATTTTCCATACTACCACAATTTTTATATATTTTGTAAATTTGATCCGATTTAAACATTCCTTTAATTGATGGACAATAATCAGTTCCTAATAGTATACACACATCAATAAACTGACTATGTGTTAATTCTAATTCTTTCTCTGCTTCCTGTAAATTTATTTCCTTAATTATTTTTTTATTAGAAAAATCACGCAGCATAATAGGTGCACCAAATGGTAATATATCCATATCTTCTGTGACTACGCCATATGCTACATTACAGATATTTAGCATTGCACATACTGTATCTGCCTCACACGGTGCTTGTATATATGGAAGTCCAAGTAATGTTAATATTTTTTTTATATCCAAAATATCTTGTTTTTTTAATGAATAACTTTTTTTTACCAGCTTTATTCTTTCTATTTCATTCTTATCAATATCAGGAGAGCTATTTAACTTGTTTAATCTTTTTTTCGCTTTTAATTTGTTTTTTCTTCTTTCTATTAATGTATTTTTTTTTATATTTGGAGATGCTCCATCAAATACATAATACGGGGAATTGCCATTATTTAGAAAACTAATAGTTTTATACCATATAGCCATAACATGACTATAATTATTTTCCCCACCGGATAATATAGCCATTACGTGTCTTATTATAATATTTAATGCATCAATAACAATTACTTTTTCATTGTAAGCAGAAATATGCTTTTCTGTAATGCACCCAGGTGCCTCGTTTTTTAACAATTTTAACAAACCTTTTATTCCCATTAATAATTGGAATTATGTGTATTCTTACTTAATATTATACAGCATTCCTTTTAAGTATTGTATTTTTCAATTTTTTTGATTATTGTTGTAAAGAGAAGGATGTAATCCTTCTCATCACAACAATAAAATAAATAATAATGCTCCATTAAATTAAACTTATCACGACTAGAGCTGGATTGCAATCTACCATTGTTCTTTATCCTTTAAATCAAATATATCCATAATTGCAAATTTTTCTTTTGTTTTAAATATACCACTATTTTTTATTTTATTCATATTATCCATATATTTATTTGCACTATTTGAGTCATATTTGAAAAATCGTTTACCAACTACTGTCATCATCTCACATACACAATCAATTAAATACGTTGAATGTGGTTTTACATTCAAAAATAATTGATCAAAACAAAATATTAGGAGTGTGATAGGAAGCATATTATTATTATATATTTCGCCTAAAAATCTTACGCATCCCACTATATTAGATTTGAATCTAAATGAACTATTTTCTATATTATTATCAAGACCAACTAGTATAATATCTTCAAACATAGACTGACATTTATTCATTAACAGTGTTCTGAAGTTAATCTTTTTATTATTTTTTTGTGGGATATGATGTGATATTAATTCCTTACATATTTTTGTATAATGTATGCAATATGTTTCTTCTGCAATAGCTTTTGTAAACAAAGCATCAATTAGTACTTTAAATTGATTTTCTGTAGTGATGTCTGTATTGACAATACACATGATGTTGTCTTTTATTTTAACAAAATTATCTTTACTGAGTTTATTTAAACACCCAAGTATGTCTCCCTTAATTTTATCATCTGTTGTTTTATTATATCTATTTGCAATTAACCAATTTTTATTAGGTGCACTATCTCGTATCCATTCACCGTTTCTATTTGATCTACGTCTTCTATTATTATTATTATTTGACCTATATTTATTATTATATTTACTCGATTGTTTCCTTGTATTTATATATGGTACCAAATCAGGATATACAACCATATTTCGTGATTTATATTTCATAAATTCAGCAAATGGTATGCTACATCGAGTTGTAGGCATATAGGTATGTCTAAATATTACTACATATATTGTTTTTATATCTATTTAAGTATTTTTTCAATTTTTTGTTGTTGTTGTTGTAAAGAGAAGGATGTAATCCTTCTCATCACAACAATAATCAAAAAAAATTAATGTAAAGAAGAGCTATGCTCCTCATCACATCAATTTTTTGTTGTTGTTGTTGTTGTAAAGAGAAGGATTGCATCCTTCTCATCACAACAATAATCAAAAAAATTAATGTAAAGAAGAGCTATGCTCCTCATCACATCAATTTGTTGTTGTTGTTACGCACAACTTTTTATGAAAGTTTGCCCCATGCTATACTAATAAAGCCTGCGCCCAATAATAATATTGAGGCATCACACATGCGCCGCAAGGGCGGCATTTCTGCAAGCAGCTTGTAAATTTTATTTAAAAGAAAATATTTATATTTGGAAATGTTTTTTCTCTATTTCAATATTTTTTTTAATATCTTTGAAGTCTTCCCGGACCATTTCTTTAACCAACTTTTTAAAATTATATTTTCTTTTCCAACCTAGAGTTTCTTCTGCTTTTTTAGGACATCCTAATAATATATCTACTTCTGTTGGACGGAAATATTTTGGATCAACCTTGACAATAGTTTTTCCTGTTTTCTTATTAATGCCAATTTCTTCAATACTTCCCCTTTTTCCTTTCCATTCTATATCAATATCTAGTTCTTTAAAGGCATATTCACAAAAGTCCCTCACAGAATGTGTTTCTCCTGTTGCCAGTATAAAATCATCTGGTTTTTCTTGTTGCAGTATTAGCCACATTCCATAAACATAGTCTTTCGCGTGCCCCCAGTCTCTTTTTGAATCTATATTTCCTAGATATAAACATTCTTGGATTTTTAATTTAATTCTACTAGCTGCTCTAGTTACTTTTCTTGTTACAAAATTCTTGCCTCTTCTTGGACTTTCGTGATTGAATAATATTCCATTAACAGCAAAAATATTATAAGCTTCCCGGTAATTAACAGTTATCCAATATCCATAAAGTTTTGCACAGCCGTATGGAGATCTGGGATAAAAAGGTGTTTTTTCAGTTTGTGGAATTTCTATAACTTTTCCATATAATTCACTAGTACTTGCCTGATAAAATTTACATTTATCAATCAATTGACAGTTTCTAATCGCTTCCAAAATTCTTAATGTTCCTAATCCATCAACATTAGATGTATATTCAGGAATATCAAAAGATATTCTGACATGACTTTGTGCAGCTAAATTATAAATTTCATCAGGTTTAATCTTTGAAATTACATTTTGTACACACACACTGTCTGTAATATCCCCATACAACGTATGAAATTTACAATCCTTGACATATGGACTTTTCATTAAATGGTCGATTCTACTTGTATTATAAGTAGAACACCGGCGTACAATTCCATATACCACATAATCTTTCTCCAGCAACAATTCTGCTAAATATGATCCATCCTGACCCGTGATTCCAAAAATTAAGGCGACTTTATTTCTCTTTTTTAACATATATAAATATATATACTTATTAAGCAATCCTCTATATATTTTTAATTATTTTATTTATTCATAATAACATTATGAATAAATAAATAAAATTATATGATCAATGTTCAAAACTAGTTATGAATTTAATCTTATTACATGTACCATTTTCATATTCCTCTATATTTATTTTATTAGTTCCTAACCATACTTTATAAAATATTTTATCTGTTGGATTTTTTGTATTATCTACAACAACATCTTTCTCGGGAGTTTGTGGTAGGCCGCTTACGCTAGGTTGCAAATCGCAAAGCGATTGTGACATACCATTGATTTGTCCATTAATCATCATAATATATCTCGCGGTTGTTCCAATGGTTTTATTTCCATAAGATGTATACATCTTTCTTCCTTTTTTATACTTACCACCAGTATTACAAAATATTGTTTTCTTACCTGGTGTACTTTTTACAGCTGAAGCTGTAATAGTATTATTAGATGTGAATATAGGGGTAATTTCATACGTATCTCCACTGAAAACAATTTTATCAATATTACTTATTTTTCTGGATAATTTATATTCTGGGAATGCCATAGCAAATCCATATTTATAATATTTACATATTCTGACATGAAATATGTCTGTATGTTTAGATTCATCCACCATATTTACCATATATTTGTATGCATTATAAGCATTATTTGTCATATATACTGATTTATCAAATACTACTTGTGATGCAGCTAAATCAAATGTATTTAATAGATGCAATATATTATCATTCTTGAGTAATATAATTTGTATTTTATGATGCAATTTATAATTCTTTTCATCTTTAACAATATCAGAAAAAATTATCTTATCATTCATATTTTC
>SDBT01004658.1_pt1 | contig 23223 bp, 13 predicted proteins | sample 2277101 | NCBI WGS metagenome assembly SDBT01 (sample SAMN10404973, study PRJNA504765) | marine sediment metagenome | isolation source: marine sediment core GS10_PC15, 103 cmbsf | place: Arctic Ocean: Southern Knipovich Ridge | collected 2010 | reverse complement strand
TTTTTTTTCATTCGATTACGATTCGGTGCTGGTCAGTGGTCCCGGTAATTGGTTCGGCACCACTTTGATGATGCCCTCTTTCCCCTGGAATGCTTCCCTGAAAGGCTTTGACCTGGGGGGAACATGGAAAGATCAATTCGATCAATCCATTGAAAAATGGATACAGCAGGGGAAATCGCTCGGTTGCGAGAATGGCTCATTCGGAGCATGGTGGGCTGCTAAATATGGTACAGTCTACAATGCCGGAATGGGAATGCAGCTTCTTTATTCGGATAAATACCGCACTTTGGTTGCTAAATCTATTGAATGGTTACTTGACAACCAATCGGCCCCTTTTCAATGGGGGGAAAGTTTCCATAAGCCGGATCCTGTCTCCGGCTGGACCCTTCCCGAAACTGACCTTGAGACCTGGGGACTGGGATTTATGCGACAGGCTTTATTGCAATTATGCGTTTCTGTACATGTTGACGGAACTATTATTCTGGGACGCGGAATACCTGAGCACTGGCTTTCATCGGGCCGGGCAATTGCCTGGAAAAATGTGTATATCAATGACGGTAAAAAAATAGAATTCAGTCTCAAACAGGATGGCAATGAAATCATTATCAAAATTTCAGGTGACAATGCCGATGGTAACATAGTGGTGGATTTGCCGGTGCTTGAGGGTAAAAGAATAATTAAACCGGGTAATACTAAAGAAATTATAATAAAAATTCAAGGATGATAAGGAAGACAATCTTTGTAGCGGCCGCAACAGCACTACTTTTTATAATAACGGGCGCCAAAGAAAAGGAACAACAACAATCCAAACTTGAATCCGGCTTTCTGAATCCGCCTCCACAGGCCCGTCCGCATACCTTCTGGATATGGATGAACGGCAATATTACCAGGGAAGGGATTACAGCCGACCTGGAGGCCATGGATCGGGTTGGTGTTGGAGGCGTGCTGATTTTCAACGTTGCCGGTTCTCATGGCACTGATATTCCTGCCGGTCCCGTCGACTACCTCAGTGAAGAGTGGCTTGACCTGGTTAAATATACTGCCAGCGAAGCCGAACGTCTTGGTATGGAAATGGGACTGCACAATTGTGCGGGCTGGGCAACGACCGGCGGTCCGTGGATAAAGCCGGAAGATGGGATGCAGCAACTGGTATCTGCTGAAATGACCCTATGGGGAAACAGGCATGTAGTTCAAAAGTTGCCTCATCCGGAGGTCTTTGAAGGGTATTACCGCGATATCGCTGTGTATGCCTTTCCCAGAAATATGGACACCGGCTACCGGGTTCATCAATGGGAGCCCAAAACAGGTCAGCGGGGCGGTCGCGCCGGAAGGCAACCGGATCTGAGTCCGGTCCCTGAAGGTTCAGCCATCGCAGCTGATGCCATTGTTGAACTCAGCCAGTATGTAAATGAAGAGGGTGTCCTGGAATGGGATGCTCCTCCCGGGGCATGGACGATCCTGCGCCTGGGGTACACCCCAAAAGGAAATACCAATCAGCCGGCTGCCGAATCCGGACGAGGGCTGGAAATCGATAAGCTGCGTCGTGAAACGCTGGACCTGCACTGGCGCGAAGGCATTCAACCGGTACTGGACCATCTGGGTCCAATGGTGGGTAAATCCTTTCATATTATTCATCTGGATAGCTATGAAGCAGGATTGCACCATTGGACCCCTCGAATGAGGCAGGAATTTGAAAGACGCCGCGGCTATGATCCAACCCCTTACCTGCTGGCGCTGACCGGCCGTTTAATCGAGGATCCTGCCACAACAGAACGTTTTCTCTGGGATTTCCGCCGTACGATTTCTGATCTTTTCTCCGAAAACTACTACGGATATTACGCAGATCTTTGTCACGAAAAAGGAATGCATTTTTTAAACGAACCTTATACTTCCTGTTTCGAAGGCCTCCAGATTGCCGCAAAGGTTGATTTTCCCACTGCTGAATTCTGGGCCGACGGAGGGTATTCTTTTTCCTTGCGCCTTGCCGCTTCCCTCGCACACATCCATGGCCGCAGGTATGCCGGCGCCGAAGCATTTACAGGAGCACCCCACCTTGCCCGCTGGGAGAATCACCCCGGCTCGCTTAAAGAAGTTGGAGACTGGGCCTGGACAGAGGGGATTAACCGCCTCATCCTGCACAGTTACCCTCATCAGCCCTGGTCAGATGTGGTTCCCGGAATGACCATGGGACAGTACGGGTGTCATTTCGATCGCAACAATACCTGGTGGGAACAGGGCCGTGCCTGGGTGCAATACATCCATCGCTCGCAATATCTTTTACAAGAGGGTGAAAATGTGGCCGATGTGCTGTGCTATGCCGGAGATGCAGCACCCAACGGAGGTGTCAACCGTCCGGATATCAAGGATGCCGGTTACGACTATGATGCCTGTGGTACCGATATTTTAGCTCAACTGAAAGTAAAGCAGGGTGATGTGGTTCTGCCTTCGGGAAAAAGCTACCGGTTGCTGGTCCTTCAGGAAACCGAATTTATGAGGCCGCAGTTTGCACAGAAGGTAAAGGAGCTGGTGCTGGCGGGTGCGACAGTGCTGGGACCCAAACCAAAATATACCCCCAGCCTGGAAGGATTTCCAGCCTCTGAAAAGGAAGTGATGGCCATCGGCGAAGAAGTATGGGGGTTTTGTGACGGCAGGAAGGTTCATTCAAACCGCTACGGCAAGGGGCAGGTTTTTTCCGGTATATCCCCGGCTGAGGCATTGAAAATCATGCAGCTTGCCCCCCAGATAAGAATTCCGGTTGAAAGCCCTGAAATAGCCTGGATACAACGCCGTACGGGCGATGCGGATGTTTACTTCCTTTCCAACCAGTCGGGCAGGGTAATTCATACGGCTGCCGGATTCAGGTCTGAGGGAAAGAAGCCGGAGTTCTGGGATGCCGTAAATGGCACCATTAAGCCTGCGCACGGGTGGACTGTGGAAGGTGAACATACAAAGGTCCCCCTGGACCTGATGCCCGGGGAGTCGGTTTTTGTTGTGTTCCGCTATCCTGGAAAACCCGGTAGGGATCCGTATGCAGCTGTTGAGAACCCTGCAGAGAATGAGAAGGACAGCCTGTGGTATGCTGGAATCGAAGCCGGAAAAGGAGTGCAGTTACGAACCTGGGAAAATGGAAAGCATATTTTGCAACGGGCTTCGGGAAGAACAAAAGAAATAAACATCAGTGAGATACCCGCTCCCCTTGAACTTGAAGGGCCCTGGATGGTGCAATTTCAGCAGGGAAGGGGAGCACCGGAAAAAGCGCAATTCAATACGCTTATCTCCTGGGAGAAACACCCTGACCCGGGTATCCGTTATTTTTCCGGAACGACAAAATATAAGCTGCAGTTTGAAGTGCCCCAGAGTTATTTAAAAGAAAACCAGGAGGTGTGGCTGGATCTTGGTGATGTGGAAGTAATTGCTGAAGTCCGTCTCAACGGGGAAGATCTCGGAACGCTCTGGAATAAGCCATTCCGCGCAGAGCTCAGTGATGCACTCCGTTCCGGATCCAACACACTGGAGATTGAGGTTACCAATCTGTGGGTAAACCGGCTCATTGGAGATGAGCAATTTCCGGATGACTGTGAATGGGTCGAAGGCAAGTATTTAAAGCAATGGCCCGACTGGTTCTTGAACAAGAAGCAAAGGCCAGAACTTTCACGCATTACATTCACCACGTGGAAACACTGGAACAGGGAGGATCAGTTATTGCCCTCCGGTCTTGTGGGGCCGGTTACTCTGCGTTGTGCCAGAATTACTCCAATAAATTGAAAAACAATAACACAATATTAGAATGAAACTTTACCTGTTGCTTTCCATATCACTGGTTTTTTTATGGCCCGTGGTAAAAGCATTGGAGTATCCGGGAACACCACCGGGGAAGGTGCGTGTATCTCTTACTGATGCACACATATCTTTTGAAAATGCTGCAATTTTCGGAGAATGGAAACTTGCTGCCGGAAAAATTACATCCCTTACCCTGGAGAACAGGGCTACCCGGCAGTCACTAACCATTGAGGGCGGACATATGCCCCGGGTGCTGCTTCATAACGGACGTACAATTGATCTTTCTTCCTTAAGCCCGGTGAAAGCTTTGAGCGTTGAAGACCATGAGGTCCTTGCCACATTCATGGATGACGCCTCTGGCATGGAAATACGGTGGACGGTCTCACTGGAAGACGGAGCAAATGCCATTATCCAATCCCTGCAGCTCAGGGCATCAAGGGATACAAAGGTCGAAGAACTCGTGTATCTCGACGCGCCTGTTGACAACGCACGTCAGGTGGGGAAGGTCGACGGATCGGTGGTGGTGTGTGGCCACATCTTCATGGCCATCGAACATCCGCTGGCAAAGAACGAGGTGAGCGATCACGGATATGTCAGCTGCATATTACCCCGCGGCAATGTGTTGAAGGCTGGCCAGTCGTGGACACACACCAGTGTATTCGGAGCCGTGCCGCCGGGCCAGCTGCGCCGCGGGTTCCTTTACTACCTGGAGAAGCGAAGGGCTCATCCCTACCGGCCCTTCCTGCACTATAACAATTGGTACAATGTGTACCTTGCCCGGCCTGTTGAACGAACCAATGAAGCGGAATGTCTTGAGGCCATTGAGCTGTTCGGTGAGAAGCTGATCCGTGGGCGGGGGGTAAGGATGGATGCCTTTGTGTGGGACGATGGTTGGGATGATTTTAACTCATTGTGGGATTTCCACAAGGGATTTCCTGACGGATTTAAAAACCTGGATGCTGCCGCCAGCAAGTACGGTGCTGCACAGGGAGTCTGGATGTCGCCTAACGGAGGATATGCAACAGCTAAAGAGAAGCGTATTGCCTATGGCAAGCCTTTGGGGTACGAGACCAACCATCGCGGTTTTGCCATGGGTGGGTCCAAATATTCAAAGGCTTTCCGTAAGGTTTGCCTGAATATGATGAGTGAACATGGTGTGACTTTCTTCAAATTCGATGGCATGGGCGAAGGGGGAGAAACAACAGGGACGGAAGCGGAGCTGTCGGATGATATTGATGCGATTCTTGAACTCTCAGGCGATCTATATCGTGAAAACCCGGAGGTTTACATTAGTGCTACCTCAGGTACCTGGCCCAGTCCCTTCTGGCTGAGATATGCATGTTCAATATGGAGGCAGGGTGGTGATAATGGTCTGTATGGAAAGGGAGATACCCGCCAGCAGTGGATCACCTACCGAGATAAATTCTGTTACGAAAGGATCGTGCAGCTAGGTCCCCTGTATCCGATCAGTTCTCTCATGCTCGGGGGGATTATTATAGGAGACCGGAGAAGTCCTGCAAGGATGGTTCGCAATGAGAAATCGGTGGCCGATGAGATCTGGACCTTTTTCGGATCCGGGACCAACCTGCAGGAACTCTATATCAATCCTGAACTGCTGAGCGAGACCATGTGGGACGAGCTCGCTGATGCGGCCAGGTGGTCTCGGGAAAACAGCGATGTACTGGTCGATACCCATTGGATCGGTGGTGATCCGGGCAAGGAGGAAGTCTATGGCTGGGCTTCCTGGCATCCGGGAAAGGGTATTGTTGTACTGAGAAATCCATCTGACTCACCCGGGGATTTTACCAGCACTTTAAAAGATGCTCTTGAGCTCCCCGATGGGGCCATGTACAGCATATCGCCGAAGATAATCTATCCCCGGAGCAGCCGGTCGGCAGCCTGGCCTTCCGATGCCGGGGAATCCTTCAGCCTGACCCTTCAGCCTTTTGAAACCATAGTCATTGAATTATGAGAAAAGCAATCCTCTTAATACCAATGCTGGCCCTGGGCTTTGTGGCTTACTGTCAGACCAGGCCTCTGGAAGAAATTATTATCGATGAGACTGATAAAGAGATTACCATTGTTCAGACCATCGAAATCGATGAGGTATGGGCGGGTCATCCGGTTGGATTCTGCCTTTTGACAAACGGGGATCGGCAATATATTGCATACTACAATGCCGACAGGCATATGGTCGTTGGCCAACGGAACCTGAACGAGGATGCTTTCTACCTGCATGTGATGGATCCAACGTATCGGGATACTCATGGAGGAACCAGCACTGTCCTTGGCTGGGACAGTCACAATTATGTGACCCTTGGAATGGACAGGCAGGGATATATACATCTGTCGGGTAATATGCATGTACATCCACTAACCTATTTCCGGAGTGCTGAACCCCATGATATTAGCACCCTCAAACAGGTGATGAACATGACCGGTAGCCTGGAAAACAGGGTTACCTATCCCAAGTTTATGACTGACCGCAACGGCAACCTGATCTTCCATTACCGTGACGGGGGCAGCGGCAACGGGAATGAGATCTACAATATATCTTCTACCGAAACCGGTAGCTGGGAACGATTGCTTGATACCCCTCTTACAGACGGGGAAGGGGAGATGAATGCATACCAGACGCAACCCACCCTGAAGTCAGATAACTGGTACCATGTCTGGTGGGTATGGCGCGATACTCCCGATTGCGCCACCAATCACGATCTGTCCTATATGAAAAGCCCTGATCTGGAAAACTGGTACAATGCTTTCGGGGAGCCGGTAGAGTTGCCTGCCACCCTCAGGAACAAATCACTGATAGTGGATCCGGTACCTCCGGGCGGGGGTATCATAAACCTTTCAGCCCGTCTTTGCCTTGATGAAAACAAGAAACCTGTATTCATATACCACAAATATGGTCCTGAGGGAAACCTTCAGCTATTTGCAGCCAGGGTGAAGGGGAACAGCTGGGTGAGCAAACAGATCACAAACTGGGATTACCGTTGGGAATTCTCAGGTGGTGGAAGTATTGTGGTCGATGTGCGATTAAAGGATTTCTTGCGCAGGGATGACGGGTACTACGAATTCAGCTACTGGCATGTAAAACAAGGAAACAATACCCTTTTACTCGATGGGAATTTCGATATTGTTGGAGAAGTTCTAAAAGCCGAAAAAATCAGTGAATCAGTGAACGTTGAAGGGGATTTCCCGGGACTGGAGGTTCGTATTGCAGATGATATGGGCCAGACGGATGAGAAGAATGTCAGATATTTTCTCAAATGGGAATCCCTGGCCAGTAACCGTGATCGTCCCAGGCCCAAACCCTGGCCCGGACCCGGCAAGCTGTACTTGTACAAAACTAAAATTCAGTCGGAAAGCAATGTGGTAAAGCAGGATGGACATTACGAAATGCGAAGCGGGTTAAGCCCGTCGAGGCTTGCTATAGCCATGTGGGATTTCTCCTGGTTATACCAACATTACGACGGTGGCCATTTCGAAGATTACAACAAAGTATGCGATGAACTGGTCGAACGCGGATTCAATACAGTGCGTATTGATGCTTTTCCTCTGATAATCGGAAAAATGGAAAGCGATGATCAGGAAATTACCATTGAAGGCGATCCGCTTCGAACCTGGGGCGCCAGCGACAGGGACAGAAAACATGCTCTCATATCCGAGTTGCTGGAATTCATGAAAATATGCAAAGAAAAAAATATTTCGGTCATCCTTTCATCGTGGGGACAGGGCGCGCTTGAATTTCCTGATATCCGAAAAGACTATGCGGATCCTGCGGACCATTGGAAAGCCTGGGAAAAGGTACTGGATCTTTTAAAGGAGAATGACCTTTTGAGCCATGTAGTTTATGTGGATTTCGACCAGGAATTTCCTTTTTTCAGTCCGGTGAGTCCAGAGCTGGACCGTTTGGGACAGGTGAAAAAGGCGCGGCCCTCATCGGCGTCCGCTGAAATGGAAGCTGCTGGAAGGATCTATGACAGTTTCGATGGCTTTGACTGGAACCCCCAACAGATGAAATTTGTGCGGGATTACCTGAACAGCACTTTGACTCACTTTCAGCGAAAGTATCCTGAAAACCGTTTTACTTTTTCAATTACTGCCTATTGGAAAGAAGTCCGGGCAATGAATATCAAAACCTTTGATGTACTGGAACTGCATTTCTGGCTCAATCAAAGTGAAAGATTTACATCACGAACTGGCTTTCCCGGGTTGACAAAAGACCGTGGTAATCATGACTATAAGGATTACATGGACCGCTTAGAGAAGACGATGCTATCGTCGCGCCCCATGTTAATGAAAGATATGCACAACCGCCTGGCCTGGGCAAAGGAGTGGTCGGAAGAAATTGGAGCATCGCTGACAACCACTGAAGACTGGGGGCCCTGGTGGCATATGGATCATAAGGATCTGACATGGAAATGGCTATATGACTGGTGTGAGGATTGCATGCAACTTGCTTCCCATTATCAACTATGGGGGGCTACACCATGGAATTACAGTCATCCCTACTGGGAAAACTGGACAAACCTTGAGTGGTATAATAAGGTAAATGGCAGGTTTTTGGACAATGAGTAACACATTTTAGTTATAAGCGATGAAAAGAATAAAAGTAGGTGATAATTGAACTGTCTGATCAAATGTAAAACATAAGATAAATGAATACAAAAGGATTAGCCCTTTCCCTGGTAGCAGGTTTACTTTTTTTCTCTTGCCAAAATGATTATAGAACTGCATCAACAGATCCTGAATATCTTTTTGCCCTGTACGAGAATCTTCCAGAGATAAAGGAATTGCCGGATCCCTATGTGATGTACGATGGCAAAAGGGTCAAAAACAAAGAGGATTGGTTGGAGCATCGGGAGTATCTGAAAAAGCAACTGGCGCACTACCAATATGGGGAAATGCCTTCACGGCCTGACAATGTAGAGGTAAAGATCGATTCAGTCCGCGAGGCCTATGAGGGGAAAGCCATCATTGAAAATATGCATTTCTCATGGAGCAGAAACAGTGTTTCTCACAGCTTTCGGGTAGGGCTGCTTAGACCCAAAAGGGAAGGGGAATTCCCGGTGATCATTAAGAACGATCTGTACAGGTTCTCCTACGATGACATCTTAAATGCAGACACCAGGGCACGAATTACAGGGACTCGTAGAATTGAAGAGCAGGACTATCCGGCGTTCAAAGAAGCCATTTCCCGCGGGTATGCGGTTTGTAAATTTGTAAGAACGGATGTTGCCTCCGATGACCGGAACACCTGTCTGTCGGGTCCGCTTTTTAGGATGTACCCCGAATACGATTGGGCGGCGATCGCTGCCTGGGCCTGGGCCTACCAATTGATCATCGACTATTTTGAAACCCTGGATTATATCGATATTGGAAAAATTGCGGCAACGGGCCATTCCCGGGGAGGGAAAACGGCCCTTTGCGCCGGTATATATGAGGATCGTATCACCGTTACAGCCCCTAATTCTTCAGGTGGGGGCACAGCCACGTACCGCTTTTTCCAGGAAGGACAAAGAAAGCAACTGGTAGGGTTTCCGCATAAGCGGCAATTCCCGCATTGGTGGACGCACAGGTATTTTAAATTTGCTGATAATGAAGACCGCATGCCTTTCGATTCCCATTTCAACAAGATGCTCATCGCCCCCAGGGCTATGTTAAACACCCATGCACGTCAGGATTACTGGGCCAATCCCTATGGAACGCAACTGACCTTTGAGGCGGCCCAATCCATTTTCGATCTTTTTGGCGTACCCGAAAACAATGGGATACACTGGCGGGATGGTGAACATAACCAGACCCTTATTGATTGGCTTGCCCTGTTGGACTTTTGCGATAAGATCTATTTTGACAGGGAAGAAATATTGGAATTCAAAGCCCAGCCTGATTCCATCTATCGGGAGAAAAGACCTGATGATTTTAACTACTGGGAACTGCCGGTTTTTTAATAGAAAGCATATGAGAAGCACAAAGATATTCATGATTATTGCCCTGGTGGCAACATATTCCTGTGGAAGGCAGGAACCAATCAGCGAGAAGCTCTGGTATACATCCCCGGCGGAGGATTGGTTCTCGGCTTTGCCGCTGGGCAACGGCAGATTGGGCGCCATGGTGTTCGGTACGGTTGAAGAGGAGCATATCCAAATGAACGAGGAAAGTCTCTGGGCAGGTTGTCCCGAAGATCCTTATCCCGAAAATGTGAAAGAGCATTACCTGAAGTTCCAGGGCCTTAACTTAAGGGGAGAATACGCCGAGGCGCTTGAATATGCCATGGATCATCTTGCCATTTCGCCAACCTCAATCCGGTCGTATACACCACTGGGTGATTTATTCATTAAGCTGAATCATGCGGATGCAGGTAGTTACAGGAGAGAACTGGACCTGGAAACAGGAATCAATACTGTGGAATATGAAATCGGGGGAAAAAAATTCCGGCGCGAAGCCTTTATTTCTGACAAATACAACGCCATGTTTTTTCATTTTGCTTCTCTGGACGGGGAAAAAATGGAGGCAGCCATCAGGTATGAACGGGAGAAGGACATTAAACAATATGTGGACGATAACATGGTGATTTGCATCGATGGACAGCTCTTCGATGATCCGGAGGGATATGATGACAACAAGGGCGGATCGGGTAAAGGTGGTTATCACATGAAATTTGCCTCACAGGTTGCTGTGAAATTAAATGATGGTGAGGTATCTGCGGTTAATAATCAGTTGCTGTTAAAAGGTGCTGGGGAGTTCACCGTAATCGTTAGTGCAGCAACGGATTACAATCCCGGGTTAATGAACTTTGACCGGAGTATTGATGCGGAAAAAAAAGCGTATTCCATATTGGAAGGGGCCCTGGCTGAGCCCTATGAAAAGATTAAAAAGGATCATATTAAAACCCATTCAGAAGTTTATAGTCGCGTAGATTTTTGCATCAGTGATATTAAGCTGGATGATATACCCACCAACGAAAGGATAGAAAGATTAAAAAAGAATAAAGGTGCAACGGATAATTATCTCACCCAGATATTTTTTCAATATGGCCGTTACCTGCTTATGGGCAGTTCTGGTGGAAGGGCTACCTTACCGGCTAACCTGCAGGGGATCTGGAATAAGGATATGTGGGCCGCCTGGGAAGCTGATTACCATCTGAACATAAACCTGCAGATGAACTACTGGCCTGCTGATGTGTGCAATTTATCGGATGCCTTTGAGCCATTGTCCAATTATGTATACAGGCTGGCCGAGAAGGGAAAAACAACTGCAAATAAGTTCATTGGTTCGGACGGATGGATGGCACATCATGCAACAAACATTTTTGGAAGGACAACACCTTCGGGATCTAATAAAGCTTCGCAGGTGAATAACGGTTACTGTTTTCCCCTGGCCGGTGCCTGGATGAGCCTGTCACTTTGGAGGCACTACCAGTTTATTCAGGACAAAAATTATCTGGAAGAAACAGTCTACCCGGTTATTCAGGGAGCTTCACAGTTCATTCTCGACTTCCTGGTGGAGAACGACAAAGGCGAACTGGTAACTGCACCATCCTATTCCCCGGAGAATGCATATATCAATCCGAGAACAGGGCAATCCATAAAAAATACAGTTGCTGCGACAATGGATGTTCAGTTAATCAATGAGATATTCCAGGCTTGTCTGGATGCTGAGAAATTGCTGGGGAAGACTGAATTAACAAATTCTATAAATGAAGCGCTTGTTAAGCTTCCTGAAATAAAGATCGGAGCCGACGGAACCATCCAGGAATGGTATGAGGATTATGAGGAGGTCAATCCGGCACACAGGCATGTCTCCCATCTTTTCGGATTGCATCCGGCGGGACAGATTACACCCTCCACGCCGGATCTTTATCAGGCGGCACTCAGGACCCTGGAAAAGAGGCTTTCGTCGGGCGGGGGACAAACCGGCTGGAGCCGGGCATGGGTTATAAATTTCTATGCGCGGTTTTTTCAGGGGAATGAATGCAATGAGCATATTAATGCACTAATTACCCAACTGGCTGCTTCCAACCTGTTTGACCTGCACCCGCCACATATTTTTCAGATTGACGGTAACCTGGGTGCTACAGCCGGCATTGCGGAGATGCTGATCCAATCGCATGAAGAAAATACCATCAGATTGCTTCCGGCACTGCCCGATGCTTGGAAAGAAGGATATGTGAAAGGATTGAAGGCAAGGGGTGCATACGTGGTGGATATGAAATGGGAAGATGGTAAACTGCAAACCGCAAAAATAACATCACAAAAAGGTGGTCAGCCAAAGATAATTATCAACGACAAATCAATCCAACCGCAATTAGAGGCCGGCGAGGAATTTGAAATTGATGTTAATAAACTATGAAGAGATTTAATGTTTCACCGAGGAAAATACAGATTAAAATGAAAAGAGTAAAGGATCCAGGTTTCTTTATTATTTGCTTAGTTATTTTAAGCATAGCCGGCAGCAGCTGCCGGCAAGGAGCAATAAGTGAAAATTCGGCGCCAATCGATGAAAAAACCCTAGAGGAGTGGTCAGCACCCTACAGGAACTGGCACTACTATCCTGATCTGGTTATTCCCACCAGGCCGGATATTCCAGGGGTTGAAGATGTGAAAATGACAGATGTCCCTACCGTTTTTCAGGTAAAGGGATCGGATAGCTGGTTGATGACTTATATTGGTTTCGACGGCCTGGGTTACCAGTCATTTATCGCCGAAAGCAACGATCTTGTCCAATGGGATAAGCACCGGCTTGCCATGGGCTATGGACCCGAGGGGGAATTCGATCATGGTGGTGTGGTTCTGGGAGCTTATCTTTATAAAGACTATGACATTAAAGCTCCCCGCATACTGAAGAAAAAGAAGGGAAACTACTATTCCCTGTACGGATCATATCCCCGTCAGGGGGGCTATGAATTACGTCCCGGGTATGAAGGAATAGCCATGAGCAGGGATGGGATTACGTGGAAGAGAGCCAAAAACGAACCCATTCTTTCGGTACATCAGGAGGATTGCGGAACCTGGGAAAAAGATTGTATTTATCAACCCTGGCTACTTGAGTACAAGGGCAAGTATTATAACTTTTATAATGCGGCCGACGGGCATGTTGAACAAAGCGGATTAGCCCTTTCCGATAACCTGCTTGAGTGGAGCAGGTATGAACACAATCCTGTAATCCCGAATGGGCCTGAGGGTAGTTTTAATGAGAAGTTTTCCTCTGACCCGAAGGTTTTTTGGGACAGGGATCACTGGGTCTGCTTCTTCTTCGGTGTGGGCCGGAAGGGTGCGCATATCATGGTCGCTTTTTCACGGGATCTGTATCACTGGACCGTGGATCCCGAACCCATTTATAAGGCGGGAGGAAATCCCTCAGGTATTGATGGCAGGTTTGCTCATAAAATCTCGCTTGTGTGGAATTCTGCAAACGAGACATATTACATGTACTATTGTGCGGTTGATAAAAAAGGCACCAGAGGTATAGGATTGATAACAAGTAAACCTTTAGATAATAAATAAGCTATTTAAAACCAACTAAGCTATTCCCATGGTAATAACAAGCAAGTCATACAGATTTATGCAATGTCGTTTTTCCTTTCTAAAACTAATGATAACGGGATTGCTATTGTGTAATCTAATCCAGTCTGTTTCAGGACAGGAAAACCGCTACACAGGTCAGCGTCCCTACGAACTCGACTGGGCAGGACGTTATGAAGACGACCATGTGCCTTTAATCGATTTTGAAAAAGAAGAGGCGTGGTCTGTTGATGCGAGTGACGGCTCTGCCATAATAAATCGCTCGAACGAGGAAATTATTTGGGACGATTATACCTATAAAATGGCATATAAGGCAAACAGTACGGATGCAAGTTTTGTAATACGCCCACCCAAACCGCTCAAAATCCCGGAAACATTTACTGCATTGAATATGTGGGTGTTTGGTAATTATTGGATTTGGAATGATCACGCAAGAAAAACACCTATCTCAAAATTCAGTATTCTTTTGGAGACAAATAGCGGTAAATCTTATGAAATTCCTTTTTGCAGAGATTTGGATTTTGGACGATGGTATCTTTTGCATATAAGACTGACGGAAAAACAACGCAAAGCATTTGCAGACGGTGGAATATTTAAAGGATTCAGACTCACTAATTGTCTGCCAAATAAAGATGATGCCCTCTTTTTTGACAATCTCTCTTTTTATAAAGAAGATCTGTCAACACCCCTCGAATATGATATTCTTCCACGTCCGGGAGTCGATTTGGCAAAGGGTCAGGACCTGGGTGTTCATACGGGTGAAGAACGTCTCCCATTCCCAACAAGAGAAGAGACCATCCTGCCTGAAAATGTGAGCAAAGATTATGCAACGGACGTGTTTCGTGACGGTGACACTTACATCCTTCGCTACAGTGGCGATGATGGCGAACTGGAATACCGGTACAAGCCCGGGAAGGGAGATTTAAGCGATATTACAGCTCAGTGGATGGACGGGGAATCAGAAGAATTAAGACCAATGGATAATGGAGGTGTAAAATTGAAAACAGATGATGAGGTAGATAGCCTGATTACCGAACGGTTCGGGAATTTCAGACCCAACAGGGAAACGGTCCGGGATCCCGACAACTTTAAACTGATCGATTGCAGCATTTCTGATAATACAGTTGTTGCCAGGTGGAAAGTGGGATACAACAACCAAAGCACGGAAGTTGAGTACACCTTCCGCATATGGCAAAAATCACTGGTAACAGATGTAAAAAGTTTGGGGGGCGAGGTAGGAATGGTTTCACTTGGCAAAGTAAGTGATGCAGTAAATCCCGAATTAATAGGTGTGCCTTATTTGATAGGCCCCAAAGTCCTAAAAACGGGCACGGAAAATAATCCATTGTTTATGACCTCTTTGGTCGATTATTATCGTACGGGTTCTTCAGGTTTATATTTTACCGGAGAAGACGATAAGGGCGGAGTTTATTGTAATGGAGGTTCTTACTACGTACCTAAAACAAATGGGATAAGGAACGATTGTTACGAAAGATTTTTCCTTACACTTTCTCCACGCTTCGAAGAAACTTTACCTGCAATTCCTAATCCAAAAGCTACTACTCGTGAAGATGCTGCAAATAATCTGGTGTGCTATTATGCTGTTTACGACAGGGATGAAGATTACCAATACTGGAAAAATGCAGCCCGTTATGGGATCAATAAAGTTGTGATGCTCGATTGGGAAGTGTGCTGGCGGGATGATGCAGAAAGTTTTACATACCGTTCGAGTGCTGCACCCGGTAAAGGAGGCGACGAGGATTTAAGTGAATACGTAAGTAAAGTTCAGGCCCTGGGTTTGCGTTATGCGCTGTATAATAATTTTGTTGATTATGCCCCTGTAAATGCCTTATGGGACGAAGATATGGTAATTCGTTTGCCTAACGGAGGATGGCAGCAGGCGTGGTTTCGTACCTACTCGGCAAAACCTGCAAAAGCAGTTAAATTATCACGTTTGATAAGCAAAAATGCAAAGCGTAAATTTAATCCAACTGCCGGAGGTCCCGATGTACATACAGCTGTTAGTCCATATTCGCGGGTAGATTTTGATGAACGTATGCCAGGTGCCGGAACCATGATGACGCAGTTTTACTCTTACGGACAGCTCCTGCTCGAACAACAGGAAATATGGGAAGGACCTACATACAGTGAATGTCATAATGGGTATTACTACAGTGGTTTAACCACTGGTAGCGGAGCTTGCGATGGATCTAAATATGATAATAAATATTGGCTTGTGGATTTTTATTTACGAAAAATGCAGCCTATTAGTGCCCACTGGAGCCTTGGAATGGGAGAACGAAATGACGAAGGTGCGGATCGATATTTTGCAAGGACCATTGCTTATGGAATGCCGGGGGGATACCTGGGGGGATGGCGACAGCCTTTTGACCTGTATTCAATCAGAAGCTATTTTATGATCCAGCAATTGCAATCGTACTATGGCAAAGCATTGATTAAAAGCATCCGGTATGCAAACAGTAAAGGAGAATTGCTTGAGGTATCGGCTGCTATTGCTACTAATGCCCATAAACGGTCACAGTTAAAACTGGAATATGATAACGGCCTGGAGATTTGGGTGAACGGAAGCAAAGAAGAAAATTGGAAGACTCCAAATGCAGATTTACCTCCGTCGGGTTATTACGCAAAATTACCAAATGGGGAGTTGGAAGTATTCAGTGCTAATAAAAATGGACAAAGAGGAGATTATGTAACATCTCCTGCTTATGATTTTATTGACGGACGTGGTAGATGGTTGGAAACTCCTGTTGGAGCAACTGATAAACAACTTATTATCCTGAAAAAAGAGGACGGTTCACGCGAAGTTATTCCTTATGAAGCAGGAAAATTTGCAATAGCTATGGATAAAGAACCCAAAAGCATTGTTGCACTTGATGAAGATTACAACGAAATCGGTGAAGCAAAAGGAGATCTTCGGGATGGCATGTATTATATTCAGCCTGTTTCGGGTGCCTTTAGTTATAGGATAGAGTTCTGAAATTAGAAAAACATAGAAGCAATGAAAAAACTGCAATTTGTTCTGGTTTTTTTAATTCTGAGTTTTACCATCTCGGCAAAAGAGTATCATGTGTCAAAATCAGGAAAGGATAAAAACAACGGCACTTTAAAATCACCCTTTCTTACCATTCAGACAGCAGCAAACATTGCCCTGCCAGGAGACATTATAACTGTTCATGAAGGTGTTTACCGCGAGCGGATCAACCCGCCACGGGGAGGTGCCTCCGATAACAAACGTATTGTTTACCAGGCGGCGAAAGGTGAGAAGGTTGTAATTAAGGGATCTGAAATAATCAAAGGCTGGGAGAAGATAGAGGAGGATGTATGGAAAGTTACACTGCCTGATAGCTTTTTTGGATCCACAATTTATTCAGTTGCCAGATTAAGTTACGGGCCGAATTGGATCGCGAAATACCCTTCCATGAAGTTCATAGCACTGAAATACCTGGTCTTTCAAAAGTTGTCGGTGATGACGAACGCTTCTATAATAACCTGTTTATCGGTCACGGAGGCTTATCCGTATACAACGAATGGACAGCACTGAACCTGCAAGCTTCCGGCAATGTATATCTATCCGGAGCCAAACCAAGCTCGCATGACCTTGAAGCCCTGGTTATTGCAGATTTTGATCCTGGCATTAGCCTGAAAGAAGATTCGGATGGATGGTTGCTGGAGATGGCCATTGATTTTAGCCGGATCTCCGAAGAGAAACGTAACATTATCACTACCAGATTATTGGGCAAGGCAAAGATTCCGGACGCACCATTTGAAAGGCCGGACGGAACCGCTTTAAACCTTGATACTGACTATTTCGGTAAAAAACGAGATGTTAACAACCCAGCACCTGGCCCCTTTGGACGCCTGAAATCAGGCAAGAACAAATTGAAAGTCTGGTAAACAAAAAAGAGAAATATGTTATGTTTTCCAATGAAACGAATCGCACTGATGTTGACGACCCTTCTTTTAATGGCTTCTCCAATGTTTTCAAGAAACCTTCCTGCGGAGTCACCGGATAACGACTCTCCGGCTGATTTGCCGAATATGATCATATTCCTGACCGATGATCAGGGCTATGGTGATTTAGGATGCTATGGCCATCCTGAGATCAAGTCGCCCCATCTGGATCGCTTTGCTGCGCAGGGAGTGCTTTTTACCCAGGGCTACGCACCCTGTGGCGTCTGCTCGCCATCGCGGTCGGCCATCCTCACCGGCCGTACTCCCTACCGCAATGGGGTGTGGCGCTACTGCTCCGACATCGTCGATACCGATGTACATCTGAAGACCAGTGAGATCACCATTGCCACCTTGTTGAAGCAGAGGGGCTACAACACCTGCCACGCGGGCAAATGGCATCTCAACAGCAAGTTCAATTCGCCGGAGCAACCCCAGCCGAACGACCACGGCTACGACCACTGGATGGCTACACAGAACAATGCCGAACCGCATCACGTAAACCCGGTCAACTATGTTCGCAATGGAACACCGGTGGGGCCTATGGAGGGATCCTCATCGGTGCTGGCAGCCATTGAGGCTATCGATTGGCTTGAAAACCTTAAAGACAAAGAGCGTCCATTCTTCATTACGGTCTGGACGCATGAGCCGCATACACCGGTGGAAACGGCACCAAAGTACATGCAGCCATACAGCCATATAGACAATGAGGACATCCGGCAATATTACGGTAACATCACACAGTTGGACGATGCCTTTGGCGTTCTGATGCAGGCCATTGATGAGATGGGATACACCGACAACACTGCGGTCTTCTTTATGTCTGACAATGGTCCTGAGGGGACCGGTCTGAAGAACCGAGGGCGCGGTTCCACCGGCGGTCTGCGCGGCAGGAAACGCTCCGACTTCGAAGGTGGTATTCGTGTACCTTTTATCTTCCGTTTCCCCGGCTATTTCAGGGAGCACGGCATTCAGGAGGGGACAGAGAGCACCGTACCGGTGATCGGGCATGATATATTTACCAGCCTGTGCCAGCTTGCGGGAATCCCGGTTCCTGACGACCGCGTGATTGACGGAGTGAACATGCTGCCCGCACTGAAGGGCGAGGAACTGGAGAGGGAACAGCCCCTCTACTGGCGCACGCATGTTTCCAACCTTGACTGCCGTGTGGCACTGCGCGAAGGTGACTGGAAGATCGTGGCTGACTATAAGATGGAGGAATTTCTATTGTTCAACATGGCAGATGACTGCAAAGAAGAACATGATCTGTCTGAACGCTTTCCGGAGCGATTTGCAGATCTCAGGGAAAAGTTAATTGCCCACGATCGTGTAGTACGCACCGAAGGCGGTACTTTGGATGTGCCTGAGCGCGTACAATAGTTATCGTGTTCTGAAATGCCATCTGAATGAAGTGCACAAACGGATAGTAGAAATCAAATTTGGACAAAAAAAGAAATTGCAATATGAATCAAAGAAATACTTTTTCACTGTTACTAATTGGATCATTACTCATTGCATGTTTCAGCTGCAAGACCAAAGACTACACCAAAAAGATTGACGACAAAGTTCGGGCAGAACAAATTAAAGAGATGAAGTTCGGTATGTTCATCTGTTGGTTGTACAGTACCTTTTACGGTAAGGAGGCGACACCTACTCTTGATAAGGATGCCTCATATTTTAAGGCAACAGCTTGCGATACCGACCAATGGTGTAAAGTCGCAAAGGATGGCGGGAGGAACGGTGGCACTCATCCTGAAATGAAAAAAGCACAGTTAAAGGAACTGTGTACCCGGTACTGTCCCATTGAGTTTTTCTGGATGGATCATTCCAGGGGTGATGGTGGACTGAGTCATAAGGAAACCGTGGAGTGGATACACAGGGTTCAGCCCAATTGTTTTGTTGGCTTTAATACGGGTGAAGCAGCCGGGCGACTGGATTTGCGTGAGAGGGGAAGACCGGGTCCCATTGGAGATGAAAATGCAGTATGGAAGAAACATCATTTTAAAGAGGGTTATGATGATTTCCTGGTGGCAGAATTCACCTATCCCATTTTACCCGAACACAAAGGTGGTGCCGACTGGTTTTATTCCCTGCCAGAGCACGATAAGCTGTGCCACCCTGCTGAGAAAATTTATCAGGACTATATAGGTGCTGAGAAGTATGGCAACATTTTCTCCATTGATGTCGGTCCTGATTACGATGGTAAAATCCGTGATGTTGATGTGAAAACACTTCAAAAAGTTGGCAAGTATATATCCGGGGAGATTAAACTGACGGAGGTAAAATAAAACATATCAACAAACATTTTATGCCACAAAGACAAAAAAATAAAAGAAATGGTATGATGAATAGAAAAAACTTCTTCAGAATACTGGGGACAAGTGCTTTAGGCCTGACTACAATAGGTTTTTCACCTTACCAGTCTGACCAAGAGACAGATAAAAAAACAAACCAAAAAGGCAATCAGCGTTTGTCAGTAGAAGAGTTAGAAAAATGGCAAGACTTAAAATACGGGATGTAGGCATTAATAAGCAGATTATTTGATGAAGAAAACACTTATATTCTTATCGCTGATAGTGTTTTTGGTACCAGCCAATGCCCAGAAACCAAATTCAGCGGTTATCCCGGCCCATCATCTTGATCGGAAGGGTTGGAGAGAAAGACATGAGCAAATTCTGGAGAAAGTAAGAACATCCGATCCGCAACTCATTATGATCGGGAATTCAATTACCCATAACCTGGACAAGCCTGACAGGCAGGTATTATGGGATATGTATCTCAACGATCTTGATGCAGTAAATATGGGTATTTCAGGTGACAGGACGGAGAATGTTATCTGGAGATTGCAGAATGGTTTGCTTGAGGGTATTAATCCGAAAGTTGCTACTCTGCTGATTGGAACCAATAATACCGATGGGAATCATTACCTTGAAATCAGCACGCCGGAAGAGTTATCAGAAGGGATATGGAAGATCTGCTCAATTATCCGGGAAAAGCTGCCAGACACAGAGATCGTTTTACTGGGGATTTTACCATATGGTTACAAGCCCAATCACAGGGATGAAGTGAATAAGGCAACCAATAAGATTATTTCAAAGTATCCTGAAAAAGACAGTAAGATCCACTACTATGACCTGGGATACCTGTTCTTTAACGAAGAAGGGAAAGTCAAAAGAGAGCTGATGCCTGATTTTCTGCACCCGAATCTGGAAGGTGAGAAACTGGTATTCGAAGCATTGGCTCCGGAAGCATCAAAGCTGATGGCGGCAAAGGACTTACTGGATCTGAATGAAAATATCAATGAGTCGAGTCTTAAAACACTGGTAGAAATAGGTGAATCAAGAAAATAAAAAGCCAAAACAATGAACCAACTTTTAAAAACTGCAGCATTTATTGTGATCATTTTTTGCTATTCCTGCAAACCGGACACACAAAAAGGGGATGAACTTCTTTTATGGTATGATACACCTGCAACTGACTGGATGAAAGAGGCGCTTCCTGTGGGGAACGGGTATATGGGAGCCATGTTCTTCGGAGGGGTGGAAAAAGAGCAGATACAGTTTACAGAAGGAACTCTGTGGGCCGGAGGACCGGGAGTTGGTGAAGCCTATAATTACGGAATTCGTGAAGGTGCATGGAAATACCTTTCTGAAGTGCGCGAATTATTGGATGCCGGAAAAATGGAGGAAGCACACGCGCTTGCAAGTAAAGAGCTTACCGGCAAAGTGGAAGAAAGGGGAGGGAAGGTGAATTTTGGAACTTTTGGGGCGCAACAACCCATGGGCGATCTGTTTGTTGAGGTGGCTCATACCGGAGATGTTGAAAATTACAAAAGGGCCCTGGATCTATCAAACGGCGAAGGTACAGTTTCATATAGTGTTGCCGGGAAAAAATATAAAAGAACCTATTTTGGGAATTACCCGGCGAAAATCATGGTGTATCATTTCGAAAGTGATGCAGTCACCGATTACAATATTGTGTACAGCTCTCCACATATAACGATGGAGGAATCATTTTCAGACGGTCTATATTCGTATCAGGGTAAGGTTGACTATAACGGGATGGAATATGAAACATGCATCAATTTTGATACTGACGGAAACATAGAATTCAAAGAGGGAAAACTCATGATATCAGGGGCAAAGAAACTTACACTGTATCATACAGCTTCTACCGATTATGTCGACACATATCCGGATTATAAAGGGAATGATTACAAGGCGGTTAATGCAAGTACAAATTCAGGATTGCAGGGAAGAAAGTACAGGCAAGTAAGAAAAGAGCACATTGAAGATTATCAAGGCCTTTTTTCAAAGGTTCAGCTTAATCTGGGCAGCGCTAACCGAAATGCAATCCCAACCGATATTCGTTTGGTTGAATATAATGAAGGAACGGCAGATCCGGATCTTGAGGAACTGTTTTTTCAATACGGCCGGTATTTGATGATCTCGGGATCCAGACCGGGAACCCTGCCGCTGAATCTTCAGGGAAAATGGAACAACAGGACGAATCCGGCCTGGGCATGCGATTATCATACAAATATTAATATCCAGATGATATACTGGCCTGCTGAAGTGACCAATTTGCAGGAGTGTCACTTGCCCTTGTTTGATTTCATGGAGAGCCTGGTGGAACCCGGAAGAAACTCGGCAAAGGAGTTTTTCAATGCACGCGGATGGATCGTGAACACGATGAGCAATATGTTTGGGTATACAGCACCGGGTTGTCGTTTCCCCTGGGGATTTTACCCTGGCGGAGCTGCCTGGCTGTGTCAGCACGCCTGGGAACATTATGATTTTACCCGTGACGAGGATTTTTTAAGAGAAACAGCCTGGCCATTAATGAAAGAAGCAGCTATGTTCTGGATGGACTATCTGGTTGAGGATGAAAATGGCTATCTGGTATCATCGCCTTCTTATTCGCCTGAACACGGTGGGATTTCCCGTGGGGCATCCATGGATCACCAGATTGCGTGGGATTTACTGAACAATTGCGTTCAGGCTTGCGAGGTGTTGGATGTTGATCAGGAGTTTAAACAGGCAGCAAAAGCCATACGTGATCAGATATTTCCTCCGACCATCGGTCGCTGGGGCCAGTTACAGGAGTGGAAGGAAGACGTGGATGACCCTGAAAATACCCATCGTCACATGTCACATCTTTTTGCTTTGCATCCGGGTAAACAGATATCAGTTGAAAATACTCCTGACCTTGCATCAGCAGCCAGGGTGAGCCTGAATGCCCGTGGTGATGAAGGCACCGGCTGGTCCCTGGCCTGGAAAGTAAATTTCTGGGCACGTTTAAAGGACGGCGACAGAGCCTACTTTCTATTCCGGAATCTATTGCGTCCCAAAGGTATCGAAGGAATGGAAGAAACAAGCGGGGGAGGAACCTACCCCAACCTGCTCAATACGCACCCTCCCTTCCAATTAGACGGAAACATGGGGGGTTGTGCCGGATTGGCAGAAATGCTGTTACAGTCTCATACCGGAGTGATAGAGTTATTGCCGGCATTGCCAGCCGAGTGGAAGACAGGGAGCGTGAAGGGTTTAAGAGCCCGGGGCGGATTCGAGGTGAATATGGAATGGAAAGAAGGTGTACTTGTAAAGGCTGAAATAGCCGGGGAAGCCGGGGCAAAGGGTACTTATAAGTATGGCGGGGAAACAAGGGAATTTGAAATTCCTTCTGGTGGAATATTCCTGAGCGAGTAAAGTAGTCTTTTCCCGAAACCAAACAACCGAATAAAGATGCAACGAACAAGAAAATGCCTGGAAAAACTGGATCGAATGAATAAGGCCCTGAACCATCAGGAGCCGGATCGTGTGCCGATCAGTGATTTTTTCTGGGGAAGTTTTATTGCCCGGTGGAGAGATGAGCTGGGACTGCCCGATGATACAAGCCCTTATGACTATTACGATCTGGACTGGATAGTCACCATACCCAATAT
>SDBT01004657.1_pt1 | contig 23223 bp, 34 predicted proteins | sample 2277101 | NCBI WGS metagenome assembly SDBT01 (sample SAMN10404973, study PRJNA504765) | marine sediment metagenome | isolation source: marine sediment core GS10_PC15, 103 cmbsf | place: Arctic Ocean: Southern Knipovich Ridge | collected 2010 | reverse complement strand
AGGAAAAAGAGCAATGGTTTATGCTTTCGATCATGAAGATGACGGAATACAAAAATTCAAGAGGGTGTATGATGGAGATAAGAGTTATATTGAAAAGATATTAAGAGGGGAGATTGAATGAAGAATAAAGAGAAGTGTGATAGGTGTAAACTTGCAATGAGGGGTAATGATCTTACAATCCCTAAATTTTTCAAATCAAAGAATGTATGTAAAAATTGTTTTGGAATATTAAAGGAACAATCTTCAACAAAGAGGCATTCAGTTAGAGTTGGAAGGCCAATTAAGAGTTGGATGGATAAGTTGATTAGTAAATGAAAAGGGAAAGTTTATAAGTAACGTTTATCTTTTAAGATAAAGATTAAGGTGTCAAAATGTTTAACAAGGAAAATAAGGATAAAAAAGAAGTCAATCGTTTAACTTTAACTACTGTTCATGAAGGATTGAAAGTTGGGGTTAAAAAAGATGGAAGGAAATATTCTGTTAGAGATGATCGGAGTAGATTTTTCTTTCCAAACGAATGGGTAAGTTTTATTGAAAATATTAAACCAGAAAAGAAAATCCTATTTGAAACTTTAATTATTACTGGAGCAAGAATTGAAGAAGCTCTTAATCTTAAACCGAGAGATTTTGATTGGACAAGAAATAATCTTACTTTAAGAGTAACAAAGATTAAAGCAAGGAAAGGGGAAACTGTTGGGAAGGCCAGAACACTTCCAGTGAGTTCTCAATATACCCGAAGAGTTAGAAGTTATATTAATTCAAATAAGGTTGGAGATGATGATTTTCTATTTCCAGTTTCTAAACAATCCGTTTGGCAAATGCTTCGAAGAAAATTAAAAGGTGTTGTTAAGGATGATTGGAATTTTGGATTGCACAATATTCGAAAAACTCATGGTAATTGGTTGAAGGCTTTAGAAATACCCGCTGAAGAAATCTGTACCCGTCTAGGACATGATTTTAACACATACCTAAAACATTATGGATCACCCAACATATTTGATAGGAAGGATAAAATGTTAATGATCAAAATATTGGGAGATGTTTATGGATTCAAATGAACTTAAAGATAAACAAAACGAAACATACTTAAAGGTAGAATAACTCATAATGTTAAACTATTATTATAAAGATAAACAACTAAAAGAAAATGCAAACACATACACTACTAATAATCGCACAACTCATCACAATATTTTATTGTGCTAAGGCAGGAGATCTAATATGAAAAATAAAAATAACCCATGGAAGAAGATAACAATAATTTTAGGAGTAATCTTAACAATTATGTTTCTTATTGAAATGGCTGAAGAAATAAAACAGAATAATCTTGAAGACGAACAATATGAACGAGTGTTAAGTTTTGTGGAGTATATAGAGAAAAATGGTTACCAGGATATGTGCCACTTATTGCAGGATCTGTCTTGTGATACTCCCACAGGGGATTGTTATAATCTAGTAGAAGGAGATATGTGCCGGGAGGTTTAAAATGAATAAAGAATTAATTGAGGCGATAAAGAATCCTCCACCAGAGAGGTTGGCGAAGATAGAATATCAAAGTCATTTCTTACAGATAATTGGAATCTCAACAGTTTGTATTTTCTTATTCCTGAAAGGATTCTGGTACATCATATTTGCATTTATCTTTGGAGTTGGAATTTCTTATTCTCAGGGAATGACTGCACTACAAAAATATAGAATGATTAAAGAACTGGTTAAAAAAGAGGAGGATCCTTATTTTGAGAACGATCCTTCATGGACAAGAAGAAGAAGTAAGATAATAACTTCCGTGATGGGGAGGTTTTGGAGTTTATGTTCAGTCGTAATTTCTGTTCTCGGAAGTTATTATCTCATTGGGGTTAACCAATCAAGGTTATTATTAATGATTCTTTACCCCTTAAATATCTTGCTTATGTATATTATAGTTTTCTTCTACATATCGTATTGGATTAGTTTCCCCATCTATAAACGGAGGATGAGAGTATGATTATAATCAAGAAGGAGGTAAAAATAAATGGAAAAATATGAAGAATTTGATGACGACACAGAAGTATTGGAAGGGGAATCACCCCAAGAGGTTGAACCAATTGTAGAACCAATCATGAAAGCACCAGAAGAAAACGAATTGGAGAAATTAACAAAAGATTTGGATGAAAGAATAAAAGTCTTAGAAGAAAAAATAAACGTTATCCACAACAATCTTAGAGTTCACCATAAAAGCTTGTTAAGCTTGAATGAGAATTTCAAATTGTTACTGGAAACAAAAGAATAAACATGGGATTAATAGAAGCACTAACACCAAAACATACAGAAGAAGTTAGGCCGGGATGTTTCATCCAAAAAAGAAAGAAGGGATATAAACAAATACATCCAATAGCTTGGGAAGGTAAAATAGATTGGGGTAAACAAATCAGGGGAATACTTAATGTGAGAACTCTTTTCACAATCGCAGTAATTTTATTTATTTACTTTTCTTATTTACATGACTATCGAGAACTCAAAAGTTTCTACGAAACTACAATGAGTGATCCGCAACTTTTTTGTTTGAAGGTTGCAACACAAAACATAGATGGAAGTAATACAATAGAGATGGCAGGAGGTTCAGAGGTGTATGCTAAAAAAGAAAGTGATACCAATACCCTATCAAATTATCCTTAAGAAGTTTTTAGATGAATCTTATGAAGGCAAAATAGAAGTAGGCAGGGCCAGGCACATATTAAGTTTTGGAATGAGAATGGATAAAAAGAAACGTGGTCTCATATTAATGGAGATGAAAAAATGTGGTTGGATTAAATTTGAAAGTTATAAAAATATCTTACTTAAATTTGGTGCCGGGGATTTGAAATGTTTTTATTAATTATTAGGTGGCTCATGAAATTGATTTGGTGGGCTGCCCTATTATCTATAGGCTTCATTGTTGGAGTGGGTGTTGGCTGCAGATTTATTTGAGTGTTAATTAATGAGTAGGGTGTTGAATGTTTTTGTTTTCAAGATCTAATAGTATAATATAATATATAAGGGGTCACGGATTTTGGCTTTTTTCCTTTGTTTTAGCCACCAATTTGCTTATTCCACTAGCTTCTATGGGGTCTTTATGCTTCTTTAGGTACTCTGATTGTTCTTTAAAGGTAATCTTTGCCTTTTCTTTTAGTAATTGACACATCAAACCGAATTTAAAGTAATACTTATCTTTCTTCTCTTCCTCGTCGTTCTGTTTAGCACACGTATCCTTCTTTGCCCTGTAGGCTGCTTCATCAATAGGGTATTTACCCCTGAAAACATAGTTCTTGTTTATCCAGGGAGTCTTATATGAATAAAACTTAAGTCCATTCAAGTATAGCAACTTTTTATTGGACTCATTGTAAACTCTGTAGTGTCCACGAGTTCCTTTCTTTCCCAAGTAAACATGAAACAATGCTTTGCTCCGAAAAATTGAAGCATATTTTTGCAGGAGGAAAAATGTTGGCAGAATAATTATGATAAACAAATTTCTTTGCCTACATTCCATAAGTTTTCTAACAATCAACCTATTCATCTTTGAAGTTGAACCTCCAGAAGATAAACCATTGAATGCTTCATCAAAAATAACACACTGCCCTTTCTTTGCATTGTCTATTGCATTAGAAAACTCCTTTCCACTAAATGTTACCCTATCTAAATTTAATGTGGGGTCAAGAAATGAACCAAGTTGTAATCCAAGAAGGGATTTTCCAGTTCCTTCGCCTCCATCTATTAAATAAACTCTATCCCAATCACTCTCTAATACTTTCTTCTTTGCAACAGAAAGCATTTGTTTTATTGGAGGAGAAATGTAATAACTTTTAACTTCACTCGAATCCTTCGTTGTCTGCATCAATATACACTCCCGCTTTTCCTGCAATGTCTTGGCACTCTCTCAAGAATGTGTGGCGGCCCATAAGTGCAAAGAACAATTTATTCCTTTTTTTTGATTCAGAAATGTGTTTCATAAGAGAATCATTCTTATTTAATAACACATCTTTATTATCTTGACGTAGAACGTCCGGGATTAATTCCATCCAAATATTATCAAGTTCAACTTTCCATAAACGAAGGTTTCCTGAACGAATGTATTGCTTACATAATACCCAACTATCATGTAAACGAGAAATAGATAATCCCCCGTCGTTAAAACGTGAGATTTGATTTGTATCTTCGTGATTTTCCATTATAATATATCAAAGCAACTCCTTGATAATAACTAATCTTACAAGTATTTAAAACCACCTAGAAATTAAAATTCGGGGTTGGTTTAAATAGTAAAAGATATTAGGAGTATTAAGGAGTTATTATAAATGGCATTAGGAAGATTACTTGAGGGTTTTATTACAATACTTATCGGTGTAAACCTTATCCCTTCAGTTGCAGACCAAGTGGTTGCAGCTCAAAGTGGTAACGTTACCGGCTCTTCAGCGACAATTTTAGGACTAGTTACATTATTCTTTGCATTAGGAATAATGATCGCTGGTGTAAACATTGCAGTTGGTGGATTGCAGGACGTAGGTTTAATTTAAGTATTAACAAAAGTTAATTAAATTTTTAATTTATTTTATTTCCTTTTGTTTCTACTATTTAATAAAAATGATACAGAGAAAAAAAGAAACAAAAGGAAATATTCATTTAGTTTTTACTAAATTTGTATTTCTTTTTTTGTTCTTATTAGTTCTGCCTGTGTCTTCAGCAGCAGTTCAAGACTCAGAAGAGTTATCTGTGGCGTTCAATACACAATTTGATTTGAAGAGGGCGTGTGCAGTCAATGGTTTTTTCTGTGGATCAAATGTAGTCTGTAATATTTCTTTAATTTATCCTGATGGAAATATATTAATTGATAATAAAGTTATGACAAGCACATCAACATATCAAAACATAACTATTTCCCAGGCACAAAACAATCAGCTTGGTTATGTTCAAGTAATGCAATCATGTAACAATGTTACCGACGCTGATACCGACACTTTTAAAATCGCAATAACCGGAGATGGAAATCCTCCACAAGATTTCCCAACACAATTCACAATCATAATTCTAGGGTTCTTATTAATCGGTGCAGGAATGGTAAATGAAAGATTAAGATTATTCAAACATGGTGGAGCAATACTAATTTTAGTTATGGGGGTAATAACATTATACCCAGGATATTCTTTTATTAATTGGAGTACCTTAATGGGTAAGGCACTTGGATTCATCTTCATTGGTTTAGGATTTTATTTCTTAATAGAAGATTCATTCTCACGAAACATCCAAGCTCAAAGCTACAATTCTCTTAACGAAGAGAACATGGAGAAGGAAGAGATAAGGCGGGTTGAAAGAGGACGACAGGAGTTTTTTGATGAAGCAGATGATCCAGAAGATGGGAGAATGCACCAATGATAATTTGTAGAAGGGAGGTGGTTAAGAATGTTTGATGATATGGATTTTCCTTGGATAAAATTTTCAATTCTTTCGATTTGTTTCATGGTTCTCATCTGGAAGATGGGTGGAAGCTTAGATATGTTGTGGAGATTTGGATTTGTTCTTTGTGCTCCAGTAGGGGTGTATTTTGCATTAGCAGGTAAATCAATGAGGTCTAGAAATTGATTAGATTAACTTTCTCAATTGGTGGAAACCTAAGAAAGGTTTACATTGATAAAAGAGTTATCTCAATGCTCACTGCAGAAACAGGATTCACTCCAATTAAAATGGATCTTGATAAGATAGATGAAGCTGCAATGATTAAGAAGATGGGCAAAGACGGAGCTAAATTAATCAAAGAATTATCTTTGTTAAACACCGAGGAGGAAATGGCTCAAGACGTAATTAAAGATTTCCAACAAACAGGTTGGAGGTGCGTGAAGAGAGAATGAGTTTACAGATAAAATTTAGGCAAGATGAAGATGCAAATATTAATTCCTACTTTCTTCTAGCATTGCTTATATTACAAATGCTTCATATGGGTTATGAAGGGGCCAGTACATGTCTTGCGTTTATCTTCTTGCTTTGGGCAATTGTAGATCATTATCAATTTAAATTTGTTAAGGATAAGAGAAAGAAAAAATGCCCTTAATGGATATAGCAATTGTCCTAGGAATCTTTGGAGGGTTTGGTTATCTTATCCTTCACAGATTAGAAGAAAAGAAACCAGGAATGATTAAAAAATTAAAGGGATGGTTTGAAGAGAAAAAAGATAAAATGATGCCAGGCAAAGAAGAATCAAATGCTCCTTACGTTTTTGAAGGGGATCGAGGAATGATGTAATATGGAAGAACAAATACAACAAGAACCAACGCAAGTTGAAATAGAAGCAATGGAAGATTACCAGGATGAACAATCTTGGGAAGGCCAACAAAACCAGATGGAAGATAGTGCAGAGTGGCAAGATGCTTATGGTTCACCCGAACCAGATGAACAACAAAATGCTCACACTTTCATTCACAAAGCCACATTTGATAGTGATGACACGGTAAGAACAACTTGGTTATCAGAGTCAGAACTTGGAAGACCTTTATTTTCTGTAAGATTTTTATTAGACATGGAAGACATTTCAAAATTCTACATTGATCCTCTTGCAAAAAGAATGAAAGTAGAAAATAGAATTGCAGATTACTTTGCAAATAAAATACAGAACACAACAGATAGTGGAATGAGTAATAAAGGATTTGCAATGAACCTGAATGTTACAAGAAAGATGGACACAACTAGAAGAAAAGTAAAAGATATTCCTCCACACTTGAAGGATAATATTAAAAAATAATTGTAAGGAGGTTAAAATAAAATGAAAGATACCAAAGAAAAACCAAAGAAGAAAGAAAAAGATAAAGGATTTTTTTCCTTTTTGTCGTCGAAGAAGTTGAAGAAACCAAACATGGTTGCAGTAATTTATCTTCGTAATAATGGAATGGCAGAACCAATAGAAATAGAATCTAGCAGAGGATTCTTTCACATTGCAGGAAAAACATATCACGAAAATAGGGATTGTATTTACACAGTTATTGGAAAAGATAAAGCAAGGATTCCTTTAGCAATAATTCCTGAATCAAATTTGCTTCCACTTGGAACAAATAGATGGGAAGATAAAGATATGCAAGAGAAATTCGCAGAACTTCAAGACCATACACTTAGAGGAATAAGACACGCAGAACTTGTTAAGATGGGAGATAAAGGAGATAAGAAACCAATGACTTCAAAGCAAATCATTTTGTTAGCTATTGCAGCATTAATTGTGGGGGCCATAGTTGTAAACTATATTTAAGATGGGGAAAGTTAAAAATATTAAGAGAACAAGGCACGGTTCTCCAGCAGATATTGCTAGATTAGATTTTCATGATTGGCATGGTAATTTGATTGACAGAACAAAAGCTAAAGTTAGTGAAAAAGATAAAGGAGCGATGTTAGTGGAAAAAATAACTAACAGCTTCGGAATAACTTTAGAGTTTGTTCGTAGAAGAATAGATGAATGGAACATTGAAGCACTTACTCCAACAGAATTTCCAGAGGATCAAAAGGACAAGTGGACTAGAGACGAGAGGGGAAACATTGTTTCTCCTTTTAGATCTAACACGTGGAAGGACAATGAATAATTACTAGTAATCTTAGGTTGTTTTAAATAGTAAAATGTATATACAATCCTATGGGAAGGTCAGTTAACATTAGATTGGATGATGAGGAGAGTATTCTTTGGGATAAGTTGCCGAGGGGTAAGAGATCCAAGATTTTAAAAGACGGTAGGCTCAAGGCAAGTAAACCAAAGAAACTTAAATCTTATTCTAATTTAAAAAAATGAAAGATAAAAAAATATTTACAAATTCTAAGAACAAACAAATGAGTATTGTAATTCCAAAACTTAAAGGTAATAAAATAATCCTCAAATTTCAAAACGATAAGTTAGAGGCCAAGGTAATAATTAAAAGGAAGGTACTTAAATAATGGCCGAAAGAAGAGCTGTTGGTTCTGGTTCACGGGGTGGAGTTTTAGTTGGTTCAAGCGGTACTGAATCTTTTCAATCAAGAGCTGACCAACCAAGTGATCCAGGGAGAACTAGCTTTGTAAGAAGTGGTGGAGGGGGATCTTCCGGTGGTCCTACTAAAGAATTCTTAAAAGCAGAAGCACAGAGAAAAGCAAAGATAAAAGCTGAGAAAGAAAAGAAGATTGCAGATGAACAAAAGAGAATCACTAAATTAGAAAAAGCTTTTATTGGAAGAGGAGGACAAACAAGAACCCAACAATTAATTGATAGGACTTCTGGAGATAGAATTAAATTTGATACGACTATTGATCCTCGAACTAAAGAAAGAGTTTTTACTAAAACTAATGTTACGACTGGAAAAGTCACGACAAAAACTTTTGAGAGAACGGGAAAAGGTTCAGGAGTTTTTCAAACTGGGGGACTAGTGACCCCTCCAGAAAAAGCTAGTGAAAGAAAACCCTCAACGCTAACAATTGCTCCGAATTTAAGAGAACAATTTAAAGAGCAAGTTAGACTAAGCACACCAAAATTATCTTTTCTTGGAAAATCACAAGAGGCAGAATTCTTTAGAAACGTGTTAGGTGTTATTGGAGGGGGTGCAAAATTCACAAAAGAAAAAGCTATTGGAAAATTAACTGAATTAAAAGGTGCAGATGGTAAGAGAATATTTACCCCAAACCAAGCAAGGAAAACTGTTGAACTAAGTGCAGAAGTTGCTAAAGAATTTGCTCTGGGTAAGGGTATTGGAAAAGCAACTTCTCTTGGAAGGGGAGCAGTTTCTATCATAACTCCAAAGGCAATCAAAGGAAGTGCTACAGTAAAGAAGATTACAAAGGTTTCAGACATTGCAATCTTAGGAGGACTGGGTGCTGTAGAAACAATTAGGCTGAACAAGGTTTTAAAAGATGAAGGAGAAGATGCTTTCATAAGGGAGTTAGTGGGTGCTGCATCCTTTGGTGTAGGGTTTTCTAGGACGGGATTAAAACCAACAGCCCAAGCAGAACAGGAGTTTAAAAATCTGGCAGGTGTTCTGAAGAAGACAATTCCAAAAGGAAAAAGAGGACAGTCTGGATTCCAACTCTTAAAGAAGAAAAAGAAGGTTAAAAGAATACGGAAAGATGGAACTGTAGAGTTAGTGGAGGTAAGTGAACAAGAAGTTTTATCTACAATAGAAAATAAATTAATCCAACAAAAAGATTTAAAGGGGCAGTTAAAAATATTAGCTGAAATTAAAAAGAATCTAAAAACTCCTGTAGCTAAGGAGAACTTCCAGAAGTATGTTGAAACATTAGTAGATAAACAAATAGTAAAACTTCCAAAGTTTGATATTGTTGCACCCAAAATACCTGGAAGAAAAATTATTTCAGAAACACCACCAAGAGGGGCAGTTGTTGGAGAACCTTTTCTAGGGAAATTAGGATCTACTTCCGATATTGCTCAATCATCTAGTTTAAGAATAAGAACTTCCGAAGTTCCAGCAGGAAAATTCTCTAAATCTTTAAACATTCAGAAAGTTCAACAAGCACAACAAAAATCTAAAGCTCTAACCTTAATCTCTCAAGAAAAATCAAAACTTGATCAATTAATTTCTCAAAGAGTGGGGACACAGATAATCACAAGGCAGAGGTTAAAAGTTGAACAAGCATTAAAAAGCAGACAAGAATTATTAACAAAACATCAACAGCAACTAAAAACATTATTAGCACAACGTTCTGCCTTAGCTCAAAAATCAAAATTAAGACTAAGATTAAAGATACCGCAAAGGTTAAAACAAAAATTAAAACAAAGATTAAAAACAAAGTTTAGACGAGGAAGGGGAAGGGCAAAAACAAAAATCTTTGGAAAACTAATCGATCTCCCCTCACCTTTGGAGGAGGGGGCTCTTAAAAAGAAGCGAATTAAAAGATTAGTTCCACTACCCTCTAGAAAAGCAGGTTATAATGTATTTGTAAAATCTAAGGGAAGATTAATTAGGGCCAATGTAGTCCCAATAACTAAGGCAAAGTCTTTTGATCTTGGTTCCTGGATTGCTGATAGGACTACCTCAAAAACATTTGTGGTTCAGAAGGCTGGTAGAGTTGCAAAGAAACCAAAGATTAAAACTCCTAGAAATTACTTTGCAACAACTCAAAAGAAATGGAGGGGAAAGATTAAGCGAGGAAAAGAAGTTCCAATTAAGAATAAACCAATAGAAAGGACTGCCTTTGCTATCGACACCATTGGTGAAAAAAGGCAATTGAGTGCTTTTAGAGAGATAAAAAGATTAAAGGACTCAGTAATTAAAAGATCAAAAAATAAGTCCCCAAGGTTTAAAGTTAGTAGATTAATCAAAGGGAGGAAAAAATAAATGGAAAATAGTAAAAAAATTGGAAGAAATGTCCCTTGCCAAATTTGTAATGAAGAATTTTATGTGCGCCCCTCATTAGAAAAACAAAAACAAACTTGTTCAAAAAAATGCTTTAAAGTATGGAGAAGTATCCAGGCTAAAAAAAAGGGTTATGGGTTATGGATGATTGGTAAAAAATTATCTGCGGAAACTAAACAAAAACTAAGTTTAAATTGCAAGAAGAGAAATTCCATAAAATATATTAAAGAATATATTAAAAAAAATGGAGCTTGGAATAAAGGAATTAAGCATACAACACAACATAAAGACAACTTAAAGAAAGCTAAAGAAAAGGAAAAAGAGAGAATTTATATGAGGAATGGAAGATATATGCCTTGTAATTCTTGTGGAAAATTAGCCTATTTTGGAAATTCTCTTAAAACAAAACCATACTGTTCTAAGAAATGTTCACCAATTACAAAAACAACTTGTAAGGATAGTGAGATAATTAATGCATTCATCAATAGTGGAATGACTCTTAAAGATATTTATAAGAAGTATCATTGTTCAAGGGTATGTTGTAAAAAAATCCTCCTTAAAGCAGGAATTTTAGAAATAGATATAAGAAGATTGGCAAATAAAAAGATAGGTGCAAATACCAAGAAACATAGAAAGTTTCAAATATTTCCAAAGACAGACACTTCAATAGAGGTTAAGATACAAAACTTCTTGAAAGAATTGAACATAGAATTCTTAACCCATCAGCATATGAACATAAGAGATTCATATCAATGCGACATATTTATCCCTTCAATTAAATTGGTTATTGAATGTGATGGAGATTACTGGCATGGTAATTTAGAAACATACAATAACTGGAATAATTTATCTCAAAAACAGAAGGTTCAAAAGATAAGAGACTATGGAAGAACAAATGAACTAGAAGAAAAAGGATTCAAAGTTTGGAGACTTTGGGAGAAAGATATAAAAAAAATTAACTTGCCAGAATTTAAACATGAATTGGAAATAAAAAATGGCACTTAAATCAATCAAACCTCTTAAGTTTAAGAAAGAAGGGAAGGACAATTTATTATTAAAGGCAAGGAAAGAAACCAACGAATTTCAGATATATGGCTTCTTTAAAAGAAAAGTAGAGAAGCTATTTGTAAATTCACGATGGAGGAGGGTATAATGGTATTATCAAAAGAAGAAGATTTTTTAATTAACGTAAGAAAGGAATTTAAAATAGATGATCCTAACAAACTTAGGGCGGAGAATGAAATTAAATTAAAATGTACGTCGGAGTTTAAAAAATGCAAATTAAAATAAAAAGAAACAAAGGTGTGATCCATAGGGTTATTAGAAAGCACTTAGCAAAGAATCCAAAGTTAGTTGTTCATGGAGCAAGAGCACAAAATGCTCAGATGCCTAGGAATCTTTCAAGAAAGTCAACAGTTGATTGGGATATATTTTCTCAAAACCCAAAGAAAGCTGCAAGAAAACTTGAAAAGAAACTAGATAAAAGATTTAGAGGAGATGTGTTTGAAGTTGTTCCTGGTGCAACTACAAGATTAGATGTTCAAAAGGTTAAAGCAAGATCAACAGGAGAGGCTTATGCAGACTTTTCAAAACCAGATAGAATTGTTCCGACTAAAGCATTAAGGGGAAAAACATTTGCAACACTTTCAGATCAAAAGATGAGGGCCTTACAAAACATAAATAATCCTGAAGCACAATTTAGAAAAGAAAAAGATTTAGATTTCCTTAAGAGAGTGAAGACATTTGAAAAGAGGAGGTTCGGTAAGAAATTTTAAAATGGAAGTTACAAAGAAAAAAATTGGAACGCCCATCATGTTTTTCATAATTGCAATGATTGTTATTTCTTTTGGAATAGTTGTATTTGAAAATGTTTTTAATAACGCACAAGCAATGGATACAACAACCCAATCACTAAACGAAACAATCTTAGCGAACAGCGGAACTGCAAATACCTTATCTCAAACACCCACCTCATTAACAGCAACAACTTACAATCAAACGTGGTTGGACTTTGATGGGATAAACAATCCAGACAATATTATTAATTCTACCTTTGATAATTGGAATAATCAAATGACATTTAGCTATTGGTTTAATAGAAAATCTATTTCTGATGATAATACTTTATTTTCAACCAAAGCACCTTGTGAGATGATATTTAGATTAGGTTCTAATAATGATACCAAGGTATTTTTTAATACAAGCGATAGCTCCACGTGGGCAAATACTGCAAATAATACTGGTGATTGGCAACATGGATTTGTAATATTTGATGGAGATTCTAATACTGCAGAGTTATATGCAAATGGAATAAAACAATCTCCAGATACGGGGGCTACTGCGGATATTTGCACCACAAATAATTTGTATGTTGGAAAAAGAATTCAAAATGGGGGAGATTTATTAAATAGTTCTTTAGATAATTTTTATATTTATAATTCAACAATTAGTGGAGGATTAGGGAAAAGATTGTGGAGGGAAGATGAAAGGGGTTCTAATTGGGGAAAATCAATTAATGTTGTTTCATATCATAGCTTCCATGATGATACAGGTGACGATAATGTTAAAGTTACTCCAATGAATTTTAGTTTACAGATGGCTTATTTAAATAGTTCTGGTTTTGAAACAATTACTTATGATGATTATTTCCAATGGAGAAACGATAATTTTACACTACCAAATAAACCAATTATAATTGTTTTTGATGATGGACATCTAACTGTTTATACAGAAGCATTATCAAATATGACGCAATACGGATTTAAAGGAGTTGTAGCAATACCAACAAATAGACCTGATTTATTAGTAAATTATATGAATTGGAGTCACTTGCAAAATTTAAGTAATTTGGGTTGGCAAATAGCAAGTCATTCGATTAATGGTAGTAGATTTTTAGACCAGTTGATACCTTCACAATGGATTGATGCTTTTAATAATAGTAAAAATGATATTGAAAATAACTTAACAGGAGTGTCTGTAACAACATGGGTTTATCCAGGAAATTCAAACAACCTTTCAACAGATGATTTATGTGATGATTATTATACTATCTGTACAGGAGTTTCTGGCAATGAAGAAGCAGTTGATTCTTCAAATAAATTTATATATAAATATTCTAATTTAACACATGAAGGCTTATCTACAAGTAATAATTTAGGTAGATACACTATAAGAAATTATACTACTTTAGAAATGTTTAAATCTGAAATAGATTTAGATTATGATAGAGTTTTGCAGTACAAACTAAACGAAAACTCAGGAACAACAGCATACGATGTTTCAGGTAATGGAAACAATGGAACAATCAGTGGAGCAACCTATGATAATGATGGTGTTTTGAATACTTTAGTAAACGTAGTGGATTATACTTTATCTGGTGCAACATTCACAATAGTCAATACATTATATTCTTGGGATCAAGTTAGTACAAGTTATGATTATGCTTCTGTTTCTGGAAGTTCTTCAACAACTGTTTTAAGATTGGTTGGAATATTTGTTGCTCTAGCAATATTAATTTTCCTTCTGATTCCCCTAAAAAGTTTAGGGAGGAAGTTCTAAATGGGAAATTCAACATTGGGGTTTGTATTGCTAATAATTTTCTTCTTACTAGCAGTTACAACTTTCGCATTCATCGAACCATTCAAAGAAGCATTAGATAATAATCGGGGGACTTCCTCATTAAATTGTCCTGGAACAGTTGGACATGATGAAACAGATTATAATAATGATACATCTTTTGAAAAGTTAGTTAGAAGGCCAACTTGTTTTGTTACTGGGATGTCGATGGTGTGGTTCATTGCTGCTTTTCTTATTGCAGCAGTTAGCTGGGTTGTAAAAAATTGGAGGAAAGTTTCAGCATGAAAAAGCTATTCCTTTTCCTAGTTCTTGGAATGTTTATGATTAGTTTTGTTTCTGCATTAGAATTTGATAATTGGGTTAAAGAAAAAACAATTACAAAAGATACTTCTTTCACCGTGGGTACAAAAGAAGTTGAATACAAACAACTATGGGAGAGATATTCTCCAATAGAAATTGATAATGCGTTTGGTTTGGGTGAAACATTATGGAGTGGAGCAATAGATGAACACACCAATAGTTGTGGAACTAATTGTAAATCAACAATAGAAATATATTTAGCCAATGAGGGGAGTTTAATTGATGATATTAAATTCATTGGGAAAGTAGAAAGTTATGACTTATATATTCAAACTGGAGAAAATTCAAAAGAAGTAGATGATTATGAAGTTCAATGTGTGGGAACTAAAAACTTCTTAAGTAATGGAACTGAATTACAAAGCTGTTCAAATAATAAAATTGGTTCTCATCTTGAAGTAACACCAATCTGGGGAGAGTATAATTTAGGAGACGAAGTTCTGGCCGGAAATCATGTTATTAAGTTAGAGGGTGAAAAGAACTCTCAACAAGAAGTAGATTGGGTAATTGAGACTCAAGGTAAGTGGTTAGATGATTGGGCAGTTTGGGGTGCAAGTTCACTTGGGGTAGGACTAACTAACTATTGGGCGTTTGATAATAACACCGATTTAGTTAGTGGTGAAATGAATCTAACGCCTGAAGATGGACAGGTTACATTTCAATCTTCTAGTCTAAATGGAAATGCGGGGGATTTTGATGCAACACATAATATGTTGTTTGACAGCTCACAAACTGGCTCAGGATTTTTGTTCCCAGTTAATACAACATTATCTATCTGGGCAAATAGGACTGGTGGAGAAACATATATTTCAAAAAGAACCGGAGGTTCTGGTTGGTTCTTTCTATCATCTGGAGGACTTAAAATGAACGGATTAACAGCATCCTCTTTAGATACCACCGATACAAACAATGTTTGGGTTAACTATGTTATTAGAAGAAACGATACAAGAGTTAGTTTATGGAAAGACGGAGTTCTTGCATCATCTCAAGCAAGTTCAGTAACAGATGGGGCAATAGATGTAAGTTTAGGTAATGGGGATACAATTGGACAACAAGATTTTATCGGAGAGTTTGATGAAATTGGTTTATGGGAGAGAAGTTTAACAGATGCAGAATTAGTTGAACTTGCTACGGGAGTTTTTTATGATGAACTTGTTGGAGGAGGTGCAGTAATTTTAAACTCTCCAGCAGATGCCTTTGCATCATCAACACAAGGAAACATCTTTAATGCCACAGCAACACAAATAGATGCAACAATTGCAAATATGAGTTTGTGGACAAATCAAAGTGGAACTTTCCAAGTTGAAAATTCAACAACAGGATTAAGTGGAAATACAAACAATACTATTTGGGATCATAATTTAGGAGCAGATGGAACTTTCCTTTGGAATGTTCAAGCTTGTGATAGTGATGGGGATTGTGCCTTTTCAGCATCAAACATAACGATAGTAATAGACTCGGCTTCCCCCTCCATCACAATAATCTCTCCAACAAATACCTTCAATTATGGTTTTGCAGGAAAGAATGAAACTTTAAACTGGAGCATATCAGATACGAATCTGGATTCTATTTGGTATAATTATAATGGGGCTAACATAACAATCTTTGGTGCAGCCAATTCAACAATCTTTCAAATTGATTCAATAAATAAATCCATAACTGTTTATGCAAATGATACTACTGGTCTTGAAAATTCTACTACAAGTACATGGGATTATCGTGTTTTTGAAAATGCAAGGGCATTTAATTCAACCTCTTCTTTTGGGAGTAAAGAATCCTTTATTCTTAATGTTACTGCCAACTCTAGTTTAACTTCAACAGCATTAATCTATAATGGGATTTCATATCCTACAAGTAAAACTGGAGAGATCATAAATAATACAATCACAATAGATACTCCTGGAACAAATTCTTTCCTATGGAATTTTACTTATGGTACATTAGAATTCTCCTCCACAAACAGTTCACAAACTGTTGGGGGAATTATCCTTGATCTTTGTAACACAACATTAAATAATTCGTTCATAAATTTTACATTTAAGAATGAAACAGTAAGTGAAGAAGCAGTGAACGCAACAATAACTTCCACATGGAATTATTGGATAGATGATCCTGCAACCTTTCAAACACTGACCTTCTCTAACGCAACAGAAAATCCTAGTTATGCGTTTTGTTTTTCTCCCGCAGACTCAGCTATTAATGTTAATTATACAATAGATTATAACAACGCAGTAAGTCAACAAAGAACAAAGACGGCTGTGGCACTCTTAACCAATGTCACCGACAACCAAGTTTTATATTTGCTACCAACCTCCCTGGGATTATTCTCTCCATTCCAAACTGTTAATGTTAATGGTGATTCTATCTCTGGAGTTGTTGGAACAATCAGTAGGGTATTAAATTCTGTATCTGTGCAAATAGATTCAAAGCAAACAGATTCTTCGGGGTTTGCAACGTACTTCCTAAACCCAGACATTTCTTATTCGGCAGTATTTAGTAAACTAGGTTTTACTTCTAATAGTTTCACCTTCACTCCAACAACAGATATTCGGACAGTAATAATGGGAGGTGGAGGGGTTAGTGCTGTTGGTAATGGAACTCAAATTGCACAGAATACAACTTACTCTGTTACTCCGACTAATGCTACCCTCTTAAACAACACCCAATATGATTTTTCATTAACTGTTTCAAGCACACAAACAATTACTTTCATAAGCATGAACATAACAAATGCTAGTGGGAATCAGGTATTATTTAATAGCAATGCAGGACAAGGGACAATCCTAACTGCATTTAATACAGGAAATAATACTAAACTAATTGGAAGATATGTAATTAATACTGCAAGTGAATCAATCTCTTTCACAAAGGTTTGGTTTATAGGTAATGAATTTGTCGGGGACTATTCTATCTTTAGGCAGTTTACTTTGTTCATGGGGTATGGCTTTAGCGATTTCATTAGATTCTTACTTGTACTCTCAATGATTATTGGTGTTCTTATCTTTATGACTGCAGGAGAAATTACAGATACAAGTGAAAGTAAGATAGCAGTTTCAATATTGATGATTTGGGTATTTAGTTTGGTTGGATGGTTAGATACAGGAATCATTGTTGCTACAACTGATGTGGGGGTAAACTCCCTTGGACAATTCAGTAATCAATATGGAATAGCGATGCTGACTACAGCTGGTGGAATGTTTTTTATACTAAGGAGGTTATTCATTAGAAGGATTTAAGATGGGAAAATTGATTTCATACCTATTAATTCTAATCTTCATAGATTTGCTCTTACTAATTACTGGCCAATTTTGTGTTGCAGGAGATTGTACTCTAAGTTCAATAATCTTTAACGCAATATTAAATGTGGGGGATGTAACATTCACCCAATTGTTTAATGAATTAATTGGGGATCTGGTAAGTAAGCTATCTTCTGCCACGGGAATCTTATCCTTAGTTGCTACGGGGGCCGTATTGATTGGGGCATTTGTTGCAACAAAAGAATTAAGAATCTTATTAATCCCTATGATGTTAACCCTTTCCCTACTTGCTTCAGACTTTGTAACAATTGCTGCAAGATTGATTAGTTTAAATCCGGTTCTTGGAACTTTCATCATGGTGCCAATTATTATTGTGTACATTGTTGTAGTTATAGAATGGTGGAGAGGTAAAGATTAAAATGGCAATATGTGATGTTTTAGATTTGAGATGTATCTTTGTGAATGAAATAGTTGGAAGTGTTTTGCTTACTGCAGTATTTTCAGTTATAATATACTTCATAATTGCAGCTAAATTAAGATTAGGTTTTGATACAACCATTGCTTTCCTACTTCCAATTATCCTAATCTTTGGTTTAATGCTCACAGGATTTTCAACAATCTATTATGTGATTACAATCTTTGTGGGAATCTTGGTAGCGTGGGTATTCAATGAGATAATTAGGAATAGATAAGGTTAGTTTAAATAGTAAGAAATACTAGTAAAAATAAGGAGAAAATATATATGGCAAAGTCTAAAAACATAAACTTTAGTGATGGGAATCTAAAAGCCATCTTTATAGTTTTCATTGGTGCGATAATTGCGGTAACTTTAATTTCAGTAATTTCAAACCAAACTAATCTTTCAACAAATTCTTTTGTTACAGTTAATGAAACATTCACTATTCCCACTAACGTTGGGGAAACCGTTGATTTAGGTGGTAGAGAATTAGTTAGTGCTACGGCAATTCGTTCTGCGAATGCCTCAACAATTTTAAATTTAACATTGCAAACTGGAACAGGTGCAAGTGGTTTAAGAAGTGTGCAGATTGTTGTTGATGGTCCGGTTGTGGCTAACACTAGTCAAACAGGATTGGCAAGTTTTACTTATTTACCTGATGGATACGTAGGATCATCTGGAGGAAGATCAATTGTTAATTTGATTGTAATCTTTGCAGCATTAGCTATTGTTGTCTTCGTTCTTGTTGTTTTCATTAAAATAGGTTTTTTAGGAAAATTAATGGGGAGAAAATAAATTGGGTATCTGGGAGAACTTAACCTCTGGAGTCAAGAACCATTTCGAGAAAAAGAAAGAAGAAAGGAAATGGATGGAAGGGCTTCAGAGGGAAGCTTCCGCCCAACAGAAGATTCTCTTTGAGGAACAATTTAAGAAGAACGCATTAGAGGTTGGTAGAAGAAAAGCTAAAAAAGATGCTGAGAAATTGTCTGGGTTACAAAAACTTAGGGCAATTAATAGGGCAAGTAGATTAACAGAATCAGGGCAAAATGAAAATCTTTTTTCAAAGCTTTCCCAATTCACTCAAAAGAATATTGCACGACGAGAAGAAAATCTTAAGAGGACTGAGATGATCAGGAAAGAAGCAGATAAAATTAAGAACTCAACTCAAAAAACAATTCCCTTAAGAAAACCTTTTGGACAATCAACATGGAAATCATAAAATGAAAGAAGGAGCTAAGAGAAAAAGATTTGTTAAGGGGGCCAACAAAAAAACAAAGGTTGGACTCGCACTCACAAGATTAGGTAAATTATTCAGAATCAAAAAATATAGTTAAAATGGTATCACAATTCAAAGCAGACATGGACGCAGGTAAGTTGAGATTAATTTCAACTACCAAGAAAGAAAGAAAACAAATAAAGGCAGCCCTAGAAAAAGCTAGGAAACTAAAGAAAATTAAAAAATAAGATGGCACTAAAATCATATACAAGCTTTAAGAAAAAGAAGAAAAAGAAATCCCCTGCTAGAGATTTAATCACTGCAGGAGTTACTGCGGTTATTGGTCTTGGATTGCTTGGTGCAACTTCCAAAGCAGTATCAAATATATAATATTCAAAAATGACAAAGAAAATAAAAGAACCACAATTGAGAGAGATGTCTTTCTCTGGAAATATGGCAAGTCCGTATGAAAAGAGATTAAGTGCAGCTCTTAAAAAATCATCACAAAAAAGGAAGTAGGTATTAAAGAATGATGACTCATATAGGAGGGAATATAAATGGCACTAACAAAAGCTGGGAAGAAAGTACTTAGGAGAGCGGCTGCTTTGATCATAGTCTCTAGAAGATTAAAAAAGAAGGCTCGTAAGATGGTTCTTAAACAAATAATTAAAAAGAGGAGTAAAAAATAGATGCTTCCTAAATTCTTTTTATTTATTTTTATTTTTTTATTTAGTTTAACAAGTATTTCTGCCTTGATTAATATTGGGGAAACCACAATAATTGAAGGGGTTTCAATTGTTCCTCCTGAAACTACTTCTGCAATGGGCACCGGAAACGTAACAACATTTCTAAATCTAACTGATACTCCAGGTTCTTATTCTGGAGAAGGTGGAAATTGTGTTGCTGTTAATGGGGGGGAGACTGGTTTAGAATTTATTACTTGTTCTAATGCAAGTGGGGGAGGAAATGGTTCAACAGATTTAACCAATGTCGCTCTAACAAATCAATCAAATGATTTTAATACCTTCAATCAAACAACAACTGGGTGGTGGAGAGGGAAGTTTAACTGGATTGTTAATTCGTTTTATGCAACCTTCGATGGAGAAACCCTAACTTTAAACGATACACTTTTGAATGATAACTTTAATCAAACAGGACAAATTAATTCAGTAAATCAATCACTACAAGAAGAGATAAATGATCGAATCCAAAATGATTCTTCAATTAGGAGTGATTATGTTTCTGCAGATCTTGGAAATAAGTCTGAACTTAGAGGAGATATTGATTCTAATTATTCCGATCTTGAATTAAGAAAATTGAATATTACCGATCAAAGATACAATGAGACTGATGAACTCCTAACTCAAAATAGTTCTAACTATCAAGCCTTCATACAATTTGCTAATGAGACAAATCTAAATGTTAATAGTTCAACTTGGTGGGCGGGATTAACTGGATGGGTTGAGGGTTGGTTCCTTAATGAGGGTGATGAATTACAATTCAATGAAACAAAAATGAATGAAACAGGAGACTTGCGATACTGGAATATCGACGGAGATAACGCAACAGGAGATTATAACGTAGTTGGAAGTTTCAATATTTCAAATAATATAACAATTGGAGATTCAATAAAACAAGGAAATTATACTTTACATCCAATGAGTACAAATGGAAAAACTATTGATGATGTATTTTGTTTAGAGATGCCAAGTCCAGATGGAGATCGACATTGCAAGTTAGTAATCCAGCCAGGAGGAAGTGGACAATTCTCCATAATAAGAAGAAGTTTTGCAACAGTTAATGATGATGTTTGTGTTGGGGCTAATGCTACAAATTCACAATGTTATGCAGATGTTGGAGGATTTGAATGGAACATAGATTTCAACACTTCAGTTTCAGGAGCAGATATGGGAGTAGCAGATGACCTGGAAGTTATTGGAGAAATCTGGTTAAGAAATTCAGCAGGACAATCTAAATTCCTTACAAGAACTTTAGATTTGGATGATGAGTTACATGAAAACATTTTATTCAATGATGCAAACCTTTCAATTGTTGGTGGGAATTTAATCATAAACGATACCTTAAACGAAACACTTGTTATTAACATTGATAGAACTGAAACGATCTTAGATGTAAAAGAAGATTCAATTTCATTAAATACTGGGACGGCTATTTCCCCTTCAGTAAATCATATCACTTATCAGAATAAAGATAACCCCACATTAACAATAGACTCTGGAGAACCAACTGTACCACACGCAGAAGTTGCAATAATTTATATTGGAGAAGATACAGATAATATTTATTTATTTGAAAATACAATTTCACATAATGAAAGGTTCATAGACCAAGTTTATGATACGTTTGCAGATTTGGGGGGGATTTATAAAAGTGGACTAGGGCAAACAGTTTCTACAACTGAATTAAACATCTCTACAGGAACAGCAAGAATAAGAATGAACGTACAAGAATATCCAAATGAAGTTTCATCTCTTCAAGACTTTTTTTATATAAATAGTACAGGAAACTTTGTGCAATGTGTGGACAATACTTGCTTAACTAAATACGTTGATGACGCTGATGTAAGTAATAACAGATATTATTCACTTGTTTGGGGAGTGATTCCAATAGATGATAATAATCAAAGGTTGATGGTTATTCTTCAAGGAAATCCTGGTTCGGGAAGAGAATATATCTCCGCATTAAAAGCTGAAGAAGATCCTTTAGCTCAAGTAAACTTTTTTCCAAATGATGAAAATTTTAAGGGAGCATTTATCCCAGTAGCAAGAACAATTCATAGAAGAACGGGAAATAATGATTTTGTGGTTTTCCCAACAACAGGAGAATTATTTCAAGATTTAAGAGGTAAGGCAACAGTAGCAAGTGGGGGAGTTCCAAGCCCACCAATAACGGATCACGATATGTTGGATAATCTTGCGTGGAATGTTTCAGGACATGAAGGAACAAGTAACTTAACTAATGCTGGTTTTGATATTATTGCTGATAAGTTTTATGGTTTATTTAATTGGACTGTTATTTCAAGTTATCTTTCTTTTGATGGAGCAACTTTAACTTTAGACGATGCTTTATTAAATACGAATCTCAATCAAACAGAAACAATCATTGTGAGTAATGCTAGTTGGTTATCAACATTTAATGCAACTTATGATGCTCTTGTTCAGGATAATGTTTCTTGGAATCAGGCTTTAGCAGATACCCTTTACACGAACGAAGCATTTGTTCTTGCAACAAATGTTTCAATGGCAACCTATGTTAATTCAGAAAATATTCGTTTCAATGATTCAGCAGGAGCTTACACAGATGCCCAAATATCTGGAGTAGCAAAACCAGTTTGGGAAACAAACGGAACTGCAATTTATAATGCAACTGTTGCTCAGGTGGGAATTGGATATGCAACACCTCAAGAAATATTGCATCTTCGTGCAAGTAGTCCATTTTTAGAAATTGATTCAAGCACAACTCAATTAGATGCAGGAATAAAATTAAGTAATGTTGGAACTGAAAAATGGCATATTGTAAAAAGAGGAAGCGACCATCGATTCTCTATTAATGATACTTCAAGCGAAGTTTTTACAATTCTTCAAGGAGGGGATGTTGGAATTGGAACAGCTAGTCCAAAAGCTAATTTACATATTACAAATGGAGGTAGTACAATAACAGACACTCTTGCAGGTTCGGTTGTTGGAATAGTGGAATCGGATGGTCATGCACAATTTATAATAAATAGTGGAAATGCCGTTACTGCAACTTTGGCGTTCGGCGATAAATTAGATTATAATGCTGGGGGAATAACGTATGATAATTTAAATAATGATTTAAGTTTTAGAACAGCTGGTACTGCTGATAGAATGGTAATTGATTCTTCTGGGGGGGTTTCAATTAATGATGGTGGGCTGTGTCTTGGAGCAGGGATTTGTAATCCTCCTGCTGATGGAAACATAGAAGCATCTGGCGGTATTGCACTTGGACAAGATATTGATTGGAATGGTGAATTATTACCAGATGGTTCTCTATGTT
>SDBT01004656.1_pt1 | contig 23234 bp, 34 predicted proteins | sample 2277101 | NCBI WGS metagenome assembly SDBT01 (sample SAMN10404973, study PRJNA504765) | marine sediment metagenome | isolation source: marine sediment core GS10_PC15, 103 cmbsf | place: Arctic Ocean: Southern Knipovich Ridge | collected 2010 | reverse complement strand
GAAAAACGCGTTGAGTAACAAAAAAGAAATAGTGCGCGTTGGTATTATATATAAAAAAAATATAACTAATATATAAAAATAAAAATGTCCGAAAATTTTGTATTTATTGTTTCAAAAATATATAAAGATGCTGATTATCCTAAAAATTCTTATAATCATGTGTATGGAGTTTTTACAGATGAAAATCACGCTAAAGAATTAAGAAATAAATTACACGAAAATTATGATTATGATGAAGAATATGATAGTAGACTCGTTGGTATTTATTGTGAGAAGAAAAAATTAAATAAATATTATAAGGAGGGTATTCATCTCCCATGAATAAACTTTTTTTTTTATGTGTTTAATTTAAATAATTTAAGCGTTTGGATTCTAATTTTATTTTATAAAGAAAATGAAATAGATTTAAATAGACAAATAAAACAAAGTTATGAATGGATAGCAAAATGTGAAAAAGACTTAGATATTTTGATATCATAAAAATAAATGTTCCCAATTAGTTGGAATAAAAACACCCTACATGTGGGCCATGGAAACAAGTTATGAGGGCATAAGTATATCAAAGTCATAGAATCCAGCATGATTTGAATCCGACATCACTCCTCCGCAGTCACATTTAATATTCGACTTTGAAATCCAAACAAAATGTTCTTCGCTTGAAAGGATTTTTTGAAACTGACACTCGGAGCACGCAAATGCGTATGGAAAAAAAGCATATCTTTTCCGAACGTAAATGTCAGAGACATCGTTGGTTAAGTCTAAATCCGTATTCATTGCCATTAATTCCATAAGTTTCGCTCTTGTTCTCTCTTTTAAAACCTCGTCATTGGGTGATGACAGCAAATAATTTTCTGTTTGCGACAACCATTGAACCGCCAATTCTTCCTCTTCATGAGTTAAACCTTGTACCGGAACAGAAGCAGGGACGAAATAAACTTTTTGCATTGTTGAAAGAATAATTTAATTGGCGTTGTGAAAAGCTTTTTTCCAACCGCCACAAAAAATGTTCCTGATCCGGAGAAAAAAAAACTCACCGATGGAAAAATAACACCGAAAAAAAAACTCACCGATGGAAAAATAACACCGAAAAAAAAAAGAAACGAACCATAACCTCTCCTCACCCAACTAGTGGCGTCACACCAACACCGCTTTGGATCTTTGCCAAATTTGACCAAAAGTCGTAAACACGTATGTAAATCACTCCAATATTTTTTTTAAACTTTTTAACACTATATGTGAGCTTAATATATTATTTTTTTAGATTCGAGTGATGGATTTCGAGCTTCATTACTTTAACCGCGACGGAGAGGATGACGAAAGCGACAGTGAGAGCGAGAGCGATACTGGTAGTGAAAGCGAAGAAAGTTACTTGTCTAGACTGGCACAAGTTCGAGATCGCGTCGAAAATACACAATTGGGAAACCCATACTGGCGTGACTTGGTGCAAGCAGACGATTACGACAGAATGATAAAAGATGACTACCAGCGTGTACTTTGTTTTGTGGGTAAGTCAAACAATCGCCCAAGTTTGATTGAAGTTTGTACTTTAGATTCGGAAGTGGGGGGCAATGACTTTACCTTAAAAATGCTAGAGACCACAATGTTTATTAGAAACATGAATTTTATGAAAGCAATTGAGCTTAATAGGGAAGGTTTTGTTCAGCAACCTCATAGAATCCCAAGGGTGAGAATACGTCGGGAAAATATTAACAATAAAGTTTGTATTATTGATTAAAAAATTATATAGTGTATTATTTTTCCTTTTGTTTTTATGTTATATTTAAATTATTATTTTCATATTTAAATATTTTACAACTATCAAATATATTATTGTTCAAATTAAATTGTCTTCCACAAATATCTATTATGTTATCTATCGAATACCAATTTTTTATGTACATGTTTTCTTGTTTTGATTTGATAACTTTACAATTATTACACTTGCTAAAATCTATAGCAGGACATTGGTCTATAGTTATCGTTAAATATTTACAGCTTATTAAATCGAGTCCCGACCTCACCTTACATAAATTTATTTTGCAATACTTACAGTTAAAGATGTTTATATGATTAACATCATTAACAATGTTTATTACACTTTTTTTACAATCACTGATAATTATTGTTTTTTGCTTTGTTGTTGATATGTTTATATATTCTTCTCTTTTGTCTTGGACGTATATTCTAATTTGTTCAACATGTTTAAATGCATTTATTAATTTGTAAACTTCTTCCCTTTCTTTTTTAGATAAAATATCTGCATCCATTTGACATTCTAATTCATTGTCCATATAATATAATTTATATTAAATAGCTAATGCTGAAGTCAGGAAAACCAGCAGTACTTGCCATACCTTGTGTAAATGTTGTATAACCGTCGCCACCTCCATCGCTGATTTGTCTTTGGAATGTCATAATACCGTTTGTAAAAATTTCTAGTTTACCCGGAACTAAATTACCATTCTCTTCAACAATAACAGCAAAATGTTGAGGTGCTAATGGCCTAAATCTTATTGGAAGGGCTGTATTACTGCCAATGTTATTAGGTAAAGCAGTTATAGCTCCAGATATTGATTCAAATTTAATGCATATAATATTCCCAATTTTTTCAATATCTACATCGGCAATTATAGAAATATCTAAACCTGCCCACGTTATGGCTTCAACGTGAGTTTGATGACTTGACAATTCTGTTTCAAAACCATCAGTTGGATCTAAAATTAAACCCAATTCATTAATTTTTAATCTATTTGTGCCTTTTATATCATATAATAATGATGGAGAAGAATCATCATAAAATACTTTTGTTATGCCCGCATTATCTCCATATTGAAATGTGACATCATTCATAGGACCCATTATTGTTTTACTGATTGATGTATTTGTATCCACTATATTTAATATGTTGTTAATTGTTACAGTTGTCTGCTCTATGCTAAATTCTGGATTTGGAGCACCATCTATTCTCATTGTTAAAATACCCAAAGCACCTATACCTCCCGTTCGATTGTAATCCAATCTATCCCCACCATCTAACGTCCATCTTGGGTTTCCAGAAATAATTTCCATGGTGTTGTTAGCATCTCCAATTTCCAAAGTGTTATTAATTCTAATATTTTGTGCTCCAGTTAGTTCAGAAATAGTATCTGTCTTTAAATTGCCAACTTCCAGAGTAGCCAGTCCACCTGAATTATCATTTATTTGTAGTGTTTTATCTCCTTGTCTGAACAATTTAATATCATTATTTGCTAAATCTATCACAAGATTATCGTGATTTGAATTTACCGATTGAATCGTGCCAGCTCCTGTTTGGTTATCATCTATATTTAAAATGCCTTGACCAACTCTTGACAATTTTACATCAGTGTTTGTTCTGTCTAATACTATTGTATTATACCTTGGATTTGTAGATAAAATACCGCTGTTAACAAATTCTTCACAGCAATCAACCGGACTTATGAATCCGAATCTACTTGTTCTACCCGTTGTCATTGTATTATATAAATTATATATATTTTATTTTCTCATTAACTCCTTAAGCTTTTCTTTATTTTCTTTCTTCACATTCAATTCAGTGAAATTTTTTCGATACCTAAGTTGTGGCTTATCTGTCTTGAAATCACACATAATGAAATTAAACCTCTTATTGGTAGCTCTTTTAAAAAGTTGCATGAATTGTTCTCTTGTCACAGAAGTACAAAATGTTTGGGCAAAGTTGCTTATTTGTCTTGCATCATCATTTCCAAAGAATATGAAGTACTGGCTGTTACCTCTCACAACTTTTGGAACCTTGTAAAATAGTTGTGTGAGATAAAGAATCATACAATTTCTCTTCCTTCCTCCAATGAATAAATCTGATGCTTCTTTTTGGTTCTTTTCATTTATCATATCATCAATTATTACAACGTGTTGAAGTTTTTTTTTGAATGACCTACAATTTGGTATTGCTCTAATGTCTCTGCTGAAAAATAAGTTGCATTCATTTTCTTTTTCTATATCATCTGTCAAGTCTTCTTCATCATCTGACTCATCTGGAAAATCAATATCATCCATTCTATCATCTCTTTTTAAAATTTGGTATCTCGGACCAAATAATTTTTTAATATATCTGTACTTGTCTTCTGATGGTTGTTTGCAAAACACATATAACTTATCGAATATTAACATTTTTGTGAGTACATTTAACATCACATTGGACTTACCTGAACCACTTGTACCACATATAACAACGTTGCTTGGAAACAGTGGGGCTAGTTCATGACCATTCCTCGCTGGAGGGAGATCAGTACCCACAGTGTCTTCTATTATTTTATCAAAGTTCTCAACTACAAAATTAGACATTATTATATAGTTATATTACATTTATTTTTTTTTATTTTTTTTTATTTATTTTTATTTTGTCTATATTATATATAAAACATGGCATTTATTACTGTTAATAGTTTAGCAGAACTAGAAAAACTTATAAAAATTCAAGATGAACTTGAGGAACAGGTTAGAAGAAAAACCATAGGTGAATCCAGATTATTTGGTGAAGTGTTGCCAGAAATTGGAGAAGCTTTGATAAAAAAACCTTTGTCTAAATTGCTTGCACCAATATTGTCTACTATAACAAAGTTAAAATTAGATGAAGTATTCAAAGATCTTGTTCTTGAAGATCCCGAACTTCAAGACATTCTTGACACAGCAAGAGCAAAGGCAACGGAGGATGAAAAAGAAGCAATAAAAAATATTCTCAAAATTGTTTTACCAAAAAAAGATCAAGGTAAAATTAATAAGTTTATTGAAGAATTAGAAAAAGCTAGAATAAAACAACAAGAAGAAGCAATATTTATTGAAGAAGGGTTTGAAGGGGTGCCCCCACCTGAAGGTCCTCCACCTCCACCACCAGAAGAAGAAGTACCAGAAGTACCAGAAGTACCAGAAGTAGAACTAAAACCACCCTCCAGACCAACATTTTTAGAAAAAGTTGTAAAGACCATGAAAAAAAGGAAGCAATCAGGTTTATCTCGCCTATTAGACGTTAAAAGAGAAGGCAGGCTTGGTGACATTGGCTCTGTAGCCTTTAAAAATTTATTAGAAAATCGATTGATTATTATTGATCGCAATCAAAATAAATTATTTGATATTCAAAATCCAAGTAAAGGTCTAGTTAATTTATTAGCGAAAACATTTAGTCAAATGGAAGGCAAATCACCCGCTCAATTAAATATAAATATTAATAATGCTAAACAATGGATTGCAATAATTGAGAAAGTTACAACTCAAAAAAGGCTAAACGCAACTAAAGATGCAAAAAAAAAAGTAATTTTTGACAGACTTAATAAGAAAGATATAGATCTACAAACACCTTTTAAAAAAAAAAAAGGAAAGGCTAAAAAAGGAGAAGGCGCACACATTCCCATACAAGGACAAGGATTGACTCAACTTAAAAGAACAACTCGAAAATCTATAAGAAATTATAAGATAGATAATAATTTCATATTTGGAAATAAATTATTTGTTCAGCCACAAGAACTACTAAGATTGAGATTAAAAGTAAAAGACATTAACAAAAATAGAGTAGTTATGAACAGAAAAGTTGACTTATCAACAATCGAACTAATAACAAAAAGATTTAACCCAAAAACTAACTACAGCAACAAAGCAAAAAGCACGCTTCGAGACCTCATTATGTTGGGCGATTTGCCAATCTTGTCGACGAACAGAAAATACAAATTAATATCAGGTGGACAAGCATTTGGTTCGTTCGGTGGTTTGGGTAGAAAAAGACAAAGCAAAATAGTTGCACTCAGTGTAAAAACCCCATCATCTGTCGAAATATTTACATCAATTGACGAGATAGTAACAAGGCTGGATAATTTAATTGCGGAAAGAGCATCAGGAAACACAAACAAAACTATTGTAAACGAAATTGTCGAACTGGGTGACGTATTACTGAGCAAAGGTGTGTTGGATAGGCAATCACACAAAAATTTATTAGAAAGTGTTCTCTAAAAAAAATACTAATTTAATTGTTCTTCGTCATTTGAATAAGCTTCAAGGTCTTCAGGACTAACAACGTCTTTCATTATTACGTCTACATCTTGTGCGCCGAACTTGAATGTTGGTGGGTCGTATCCACGAGATTTTAAGAATTTAGCTGTTCCAGCATGTCCATCTTCCGTAACCTCCATTAGATAAATTTGCTCCATCAGTGCCTGTATTTAGATCGTTTAATAATTTAGAATGATTATGAAAACAAGAAGGCAAAAAAAAAACTTACCTGGACATTATCTTCTCCGTTTTCCTCGAAAGCAAGATGAATCTTTTCGTAGTCGTATTCTGGAGCCGTATTTTTCACAGGTTTTTCCCCCTGGTCAATATCAATTCCCCACATCTGTCCTAGCTAAAAAGTGATTTCAGAACCAATTCACAATCATGAACGAAGAAGAGAAAAAAAAAAAATACCGATATTTCATGCCCATAAGCGTCGAAATATTTGTTTTCTTTGATGAGATTTACTCCCGAGAACAAAGTCTTGAACTCATCATTGGATTCGATTTCCTTCTTGATTCTGTGAACCCATAAAGCAATATTCGCCCATGTAACACCGCTAAAAATAATCAACGGGTAATCATGGACCAAAAGAAATACTTGTGCTTTTGTCTTCAACTCTAGATAATTTGTCCCTATTGTGAATAATATAAATAAATAAAATACCACAAACACAGACACAACAAAAAAACTCACCCAAACTTGCGTTTTGGCAAATGCTCTTCCATGAGTTGGCTCCCCTGCCGCGCTTTACGAGTTTTAACATGGTTGCCAAAATAGCCGCATCGAAGAGCTGATTATAGTTCAACAATGTTTCGATAACATTCCTAAACCGCTTGTTCTTTTCCAAGTCGTTCCTTAGCTTAAGTTGAAATCCTTCCAGACCTGCATTGATCGATTCTGAATCCCCCCCTTTTAACCAGGTCTCGAGTTCTTCCTGGAGTTGGTCGTAAAGCATCCTTAGAAAATGAAAAAAAAAGCAACAAAAAAAAATGTAAATAAATATTTACCACAAAACAAAAGCTTATGTTGTTATATTTACCAAGGGTTGTTAGCATCCAAAAAGTGGCGGAAGTAGGCTATGGTCTCTTCCAAAGTAACATCGTATTTACCGGTTGAACACATCGTGGTATATTTTCTTGCACCTGAAAGCAAATTGCAGTAGAAAAAGCGAGTGAATTTTTCGCCCGTCGAAGTAGCGTAAGAGCCTCTTCTCACCACTTCTTTTTTGGCCTTTTTTTTTTTTTTTTCCCCGACTGTTTGCTGTCCAAGCGCTGTTATGATTTCGACAAACTCCTTGGGCATGTTCTTGCATCCTGCCACACCTATCTTTCTCAAATAAGTTAAACCATCCCGAAACTCTTTCGCTATTTGTTTGTCAACTCTCTCTTCGAGAAGGCCATCGACGGCAAGCGAGACATCGAACGTGGCCATTGTTGAACGGAAGTGAGAAAAAAAAGCGATTCAAAGAACTGCCACAAATAATAATTTTAAATTGATCGTGCCACTTTTTTGAGCACGATCGATTTGGTATAATGCGGTAAAACGCTATAGTATTTCGACCATAAATAATGGTCGAAATACTATAGCGTTTTTGGACATTTTCACGCAGTAATTAATATTTTCCGTGCTCAAAAAAGTGGCACGATCGATTTAAAATTATTATTTGTGGCACCCATTAATTATTGAAAAAATTCGGTCAAATAAATTATGATTCGGAGTTTTCCATGTGATATTATAAATAAAAACTCAAGAAAAATAATAAACTCATTGTCTTCACTTGTAACAATGGAAGAGGTAGAGTTTTTGAAAAAGAAAGGAAAAACTTGCAAAATATGTGATGAACCTGTTTGGGATTTCGGTAATATCAATATGTCTCGAATAGACGTGGATGAACATATTTGCCAAAAATGCTACGCTAAGGAAGAACAGGTGGGACCCGAACATTGGTTTGTCGACAACGACATCGAGTTCAAGGAGTGGGCCGATTTCATAAGATCGTGTCCCGAAGGTGAAAATTTACTGCAAAGGTTTAAGGACGACGACAGGTTTATGTGTGATGTGGACAACGAACGCTTCGAAGAAAAGGTATATGTCAGCAAAATATGCCTTCGATGCAAAAAGAACTACATGGCACCTGATACTACAGAAAAAAAGCATGAGTACTGTGTCGATTGTTTTGGCATTGTTATGGGGGAGGAATTTGAGAAGGCTTCTTCTTGCCAAATTATCGAAGACGGGGACAACATATCTTTTGTTTTCCCACCAAAGAAAGAAGAAAAGTAATTTTTTTTATATAATGACCATTTGGTCATCATATCAAACTTTTTTTTTGAAATAAACTTATGTATTGCGCTTGGCAAATCTCGAATACAAGAACTCTTGTGTACTTATTGTTTGTCCCATTGTTAGTGCTGTTTTTTTTCTTTGTTCAACTGTAATGTTTGGGTTGTCTAGCATATTGCTTATATATATTTTTCGCAACATACAAACACTCATACCAAATATGTTTTTCAAGTACATTGAAAGTCCAGCAGTTGACATACTTTTATTATTGTCGGTTACTTTGCACACAGTTATGTCTGTATTAAATTTTTTTTTGTATATTTTTATTGTTCTCACAAGTGAATTAGGCAAGGGTATTTCTCTGTCGTGGTGAGCCTTCATTGTTTTGTAATTTCTCATGTACAATATTTTTTTATTTGTGTCGATGAAATTGTTAGTTCCTGTATCCTCGACATCTATAAACGCGCCTAACCACTCTTCCTGCCTCAGGGGTGGGCATTTGGTGTAAAGGGATGCAACATAGTATCTCATGTATGCATTTTTACTTTCATTTCTTTTTAAAAATAAAGTTTTTCTAATTTCAACTAAGTCACTCCATTTTTTTTGTTGTGCAAGTTCTTTTGTTGTTGGTTTTCTGTATATTCTTTCGCTGTCTGCTTCAGAAGCCATCTTCTGATAGAACTTTCTGTAGCAAACAGTGAGGTCAGATTCAACAGCATCCAAACCTCTGTACATACCTGCACACAAGTTCTTTCTAACTGCTTTGTTTGGTATTGAATAAATGTATTCCTTATAGTCTCTAATGTTCTCATAATATAGTGAATCAAAATTGGAAACACTATAACATTCTTTCATGACACGCTTGGCACATGATATTCTGATATTTATTGTACTTTCAGCGTGATTGGGAAACTTTTCCTGCATTTTAATCTTTAATTGTTCGAAGTTCATTACTATTATTTTATTATTAAGTATATATTGACAAATCCTTAAGTACTTTAAAAAAATAAAAAAGGCTTAAGAAGATATTAATATATTATATTAATAAAAAATGAAAAAAACAAACATGGTTAAAACACAAAAAAAAACATCTAAGAATGTTTTAGACATGATTGAATTTGAATCTGATTTACTTCTTAATGGTGGACAAGATGGACATTCACAACTTTTTATTGAAGAATATAAAGAAACCATCAAAACAATTACAGAATCAGGCTCAGGGTATGTTTATGACGAATTTACAGCACTTTGGGTCGAAAGAAGCAGAAAATATATAGTGAATATGATTCCTAAATTTCTTAAAAAAGAAATAAAAAAGAGATTTAACAAGGCCATTGATAAAAATGACATTACAGTTAAAGCTGGAGTAAGAACAATAAATGAGACTATTAACCTATTAAAGAAATTATTTAAGGAAGTGTCTAAGTATAATCATTGTAATAATGTTTTCAATTTAGCACAGCCAAAATTATACGATATTTCATTTATTGAAAAACTGAATGGTGCAAAACATTTGCTACCAATAGTAGGAAATTTAGTAATGAATTTAAAAACTTGCACAACAAGAACAAGAACAAAAAAAGATATGTTTTCTTTCGAATGTCCGGTAAGCCACTTGGATAATTCTGATTTATCAAATGCAGAAAAGTTTTTTTCAGAAATAATGTGCAATGATATCCCAAGTTGTGATTATTTACAGAAATGTCTAGGTTACTGTATGACTGGAGAAACTTCTGAAAGATGCTTTTTTATATGGTGGGGGGGTGGTTCAAATGGTAAAAGTTCTTTGACTGAATTACTTGATCAAATTTTACAAAAATTTTGCGTTTCATGTTCACCAAAGGTACTAATACACCAAGAAAAAAATGGAAGCGCAACTCCTCATCTCATTCCTTTAATTGGTGCCAGGCTTGCAATACTATCAGAAACTGATAAAAATGAGAAATTAAATCAAAAAATGATAAAAAAACTTACTGGTAATGATAAAATATCTGCTAGGGCTCTATATGGAAAACAAGTAGAATTTAAGCCAGTATGTAAAACAATTATGCTAACGAATAATAGACCAATCTTTAACAGTGATGATACGGCTATGGTAGACAGATTAAAATACAACCCTTTCAATCAGAGATTTGTTTGCAATCCAATTAAAGGAGAATTGAAAAAAGATCCTGAATTTATTGAAAAATTAAAAACAGAATATCTAAATGAAGTATTTACTTGGTTGTGCATTGGCGCTAAAAAATGGTATGATAATAAAAATCTAAATCCTCCTGAAATTGTACAATCTGCAACTGACGAATATATTAGCGAATTAGATGTTATTTCTAGATTTATGGACGAAAATTGCGAATTTGGTAGTAAGTATACAGTAAAGCGCTCTTATTTATTTGAATACTTTAAGACATATTGCAGAGAAAATGCTATATTTATGCGCAAAAAAGAGTTTTTTAACAGAATGCAGAAAAAAGGCTACAAAAATGAACGGCTTAAGGAGCAAGATAATTGCATGGGCTACAGGGGATTCAAAATTTGCGAAGATGAAGATGAAAATGAACGAAATAAACTTAATGACTGATTTATTATTGTTATTATTATTTTTTGTAATATTATTTTTTTTAATATAAAATTACAAAATTACAAGAATTACAAAAAAAAACCAAACTTTCTAGAAAAAAGCACTTTTTTGTCATATATGAGGAAATGTTGGTTTTTTTTTGTAATTTTTGTAATTTGTAATTTATTATTTTATTTTCCAATTGTAAATTCATTAGGGTTTGCCATAATTAACTTGGAATTCGTTAATATGGTGGTGAAATTTTGAGTTTTCTTTTCCCATACGTAGTTGGCTCCCAGCATTCGTTTAACTGTATGGATTATTTTAGAGTTTTCTCTTCATTTGAAGAGAGAAAACGAAAAAATAATATCTACAGTTAGATGTCCTTATAATATTTTAACCACCTTGCTGTAAGGCAGTTAAAATAAAAAATGCGTCATTCTATTTAAAAAATAAATATACATCAATGATAAATTAAATGGCAATAACAATAGCCAAGAACATTATTGTTTCAAAGGCTGAATCGGTTAATAAATTAAAAATGAATATGATTGAAGTGATGCTGAAAACATTAAAAGATTTAAATATAGAAATAAATTACACTATGACATCATATAATTCTTATGACTATCAACAAGTAGAGAGATTATTTTTTAAAAATATGCCCACCGATAATCTTATAGCCTTTATAGATAATCTTATAGAATTTACGGATAAAATTGAACAAATTGTTGAATGAAAAATAATACGTCTAAATATTTTAAAACAATATACTTATTAAAATATTTTTATAAATAAATGATATTAAATATGTACGACTAGAATATTATCCATATTGACGAATATTTCATCTTTGTCATCTACTTCTAATTTGTTCTTTTCTTTCTGTTGTTGTTTTTTGCTATCGCATACTATAAAATTTATCAAATCTATTACATTTTGTTTTTCGTGCGCTACGCTTTCTATATGTTTATTAAAATCAGAAATTAAATTTGTAAAATAACCTAAAGCAAGACCTGGAGGATTAATCATTCTAGAACATTCATAACATATCCAACTATCTTCAAATTTAATAGTCTCGTATTTATGTTCAAAAAAATTAAAACATATAATACAATTAAATGATTCGTACATTTTTTGTTTTGAATAATCTTCTTTATTATAACCTATTGATAATTTTCCATAAAAATTAGAGTAGTCAAGATTTGTTAACTCGTTTAGTGATTTAAAAGACATTTATTATATTAATATATTAAAAAAGGAAACTTTAAACTAGATAAAAGTCTAAATATTTTAACCACCTTGCTGGTAAGGCAGTTAAAATAAAAAATGAAAAAAACAAACAATATACTTATAAAATGTCAGGTCGGTTGACGCTCAGGAACCTCTAAAAAATATTAAAATTAAGCACTGGTTCCTACATAATTATATATTTATTTCTTTAAGTGGTTTAGTAAATATTGAAAAAGGTTTAAAAAAAAGAACAACATAAAAAAGTAATATAAATGGTAGTGTATTTTTGTACGCACATATACGTTGCAGGTAACAAGAAAGGAACCAAGTGTCAAACATTTATTAGAAAGAAAGATGAATTTGATTATTGTTCAAGGCACAGATATCAAAACTTAAAAAAAATGAAAAAATACGAAATGTCAGAAAAAATGCAAAACTATATTAAAAAATACACAGGAAGTCAAGTGGTCGAACAAAAAAGATTAGTTCTCAACATAGGATCTTAAATGTTGTCAAGGATTTTCACTTTTAAATGCTTTGTATGCGTTCATTGTGTATTTGTCAAGGTATACAAGTTGTAAATTTGTCCGACTTCCAACCCAAACCTGTTGCCACTTCCCTATGCTTGGTTGTTGCTTACCAAAACCGTAGAAGAATTTTCCATAAATTGGATTTACCAAGAACCAATAAGTAGGTGGTTTCCAATGTTCACCCTTCGGCGACTTCCATAACCCTTTATAATCATCACCTGTGATGGCCTGCTTCAATGAAAGAACACGGATGACTTCAGTTTGGTCGCATAAGAGAACTTTTTGCACCCATTGACGGTATTCTGAATTCTCCTCATAATCTGGATTTGTTTCTTCCATACTTTTATAAAAATATTCAAGTTATTACTTAGAAGGTTTTTCAAACACAACACGATTTTTTAACCACCTTACCTTGAACTTCTTCTCGAAGGCGTTCACTAGCTTGGGGGCGTCTTGCAAAAGAGTGTCTCGCGGTTCTTCTGTAGTATCCTTCCAACCCTGCCACTTAGTTTCGTAAAACCGCTTTCCTTTTGAAACAAACGGTCTGACCAACTTCGAAATAATGAATTTCGGTTCTCGGTTTTTTATTGAAACGGTGTTCGGGGGTATTTTCAAAATATCCGTTGCAAAAAAGGTCCCGTCAACCGGATTTGCATCTTTGTCTTTGAGCTTGAACTGTTTTGCTGTGGTGCTCTTTCTGGGGATAGTTACCTTGTCGACCTTGAAGATATCGCTTGACCAATTCGGAACAGAACCTTTCGGAAACAAATCTTTCTCGATTCTCACGCGTACGTTATCTCCTTTAACAACATCGAAGTTTGCTTTTATTGGTATTTTTCTCTTTGTTTTTGTTTCAATGAGTTGTTTTGTTTTTTTTTGAATGTTTACATCGCCGTCATCTACTTCATTTGGAGTTGCTTTAATAGTATCTTGAAATGTTTTGTTATAGTTATCAACAAGCACTTGTAGAAAAGTGTCCCACTGTAATAATTTCAACTCTCTAGCTTTTAATATTAGCCTTTTCAAAGTCCCATTGAATCGTTCCACCAACCCCTGACTTTGTGGCGTTCTTGCCTTTCCAAAAACCTGTATAACGCCTTTTTGACGCATTAAATTTTTTATTAAGTTATTTTTAAATTCACTTCCTGGATCAGTTCTTATTATTCTGAACGCGCCTATTTTATTAACCATTTTGCGCATTGTTATTAAGACAGTCTTATCACTTTTATCTTTCATTGCTAGAGCCCAAGCTTTTTTGCTAAATACATCAATGGCAGTTAATATCCATTTGCTACCTTTTTTAGTTTGAAATTGTGACATATCCATTAAATCCATCTGTACTTGTATTCTTGTGCCTTTTACTAGAGTTGGTTGTAAAGTTCGTCTGAGCGGTTGCCTCAGAAACAGTTGGTGAACCTCCTGTTTTTTTAACCAAACCATAACTTGTCTTCTGCTTATGTTTTGTTTGTTACCCCTTGATTGAAGTAATTTAAATAATCTATCTCTGCCAAAAAAATTCTTTTCTTTATAAAATATCTTTTTTAACACTTTTTCTTGTGTTTCGTTTAATGGCCTTGGCATAATTTGTTATATTACTATATAATAATAATAAATCAGTCCACAAATGAAATCTATTACATTCGAATTTATTGAAAAGAAATACGACTTTAGAAAATTGATAAAATATATTGGACATTTTGTAAAAATAGATCCAGATATAAAAGTTTGTGTTTATTACAGCTTTGTATTCAATTTTATGGAGGACTTTGTCAGAATAAAATGTTACATATATGGTAAAAGTGAAAATACATCATTCGTTATATTGCCTTTTGAATATTGTGGTTGGACCATTTATATATTACAAAAAAATAATAATAAAAAGAATGATGAATGGGAAGTGCAAAAAACTCAAATAAAAGATTTTTTACAAAATATAAAAAATGATTTAAAATATTATTACAAGCATTATATTAAAATTTTCTCTATCTATTGCAAATATAGATTTCCTATTGATAGACCTTTTTTTATTTGCCAACAGGGTATTTATAATTTGTTGAAAACAAAAGTTTTATAATATAAATATCAATTGAAATTTATATTATTTTTTAAAATCCATGCTCCTCTGGGCATTCATAAATATCAATATCAAGATTGAATAATTCTAGATCTATCAGATATGGTTGTGTTTGATATGGTCCGTCCCAATCATCTCGAAAATATCTACCATCATCTAATGCGTCCTCTAACGTAACTCCAAAATCTGACACTTGGGTACCTTCACCATGCACAAATTCAAGTAATTCTTGAATTAGGTAATATCTACCTTTAACATCAGTGTAACCAGCCCACAAACAACGTATATCATATGCTAATGATCCTATAATTCGTTCAGCTGAATTTTTAGCTTCTCTAATACTTTTTTCGTCAGTTTCTCCTATGTATTTCATATATTAGAACTATATAGATATAGTTGGTTGTAGTAAACGCAAACTTATGCATTTACAAATTTTTACATTGTCATAACTATTATACGTTTTCCTTCTTTTCTCATTTCTACTATTTCATCGTGGTGGTCTTCAATTTTTTCAACATTTCTGTCAAGGATAAATTTTATGTCATCATAGTACTTACAATTTTCAAGATAAAGTAATATTTCGGAAAATAATTCAAACCTTTGAGTTTCTAGTTTTCTGATGTTGTTTGTATAATCATATATTTTTAGTTCATACATGTTTACTTATTTATTATATATTATTATTTTTTTTTAACCACAGATGGAGAAAAAGTTGACAAAAAGGTGCGCATTTTGTCTGGAATCAGACTTGGAAATGGTTGTTCCATCTCCAAATAAAGTATCGATAACTGGTCATGTATCGAAAAGTGGTCATACGACTCTCATTTGTTCAACGTGTTCATCATTGGAAGATATATTCTTGAAATCAATCAAAGAAACCCTTGAAGAAATGGTAATGCAAGTAAGTTTCGAGGATTGGAAAAATATCGTCAATGAATGGTCATCACGAACGATTCCTGAAAAAAAACCAAGTCGACTTTTCGGGTCGGGTCCAGTGGTTAAATTCATGTTGTCAAATTGTTCGAAGTGTGAGAAGAAATTCCTATCGACTGGGGCAATAATGTGCTCAACTTGTTGCACAGGAACTTTTGCCTTTGGAAGTAACAGTTTGAACAAATGATAACTTTTTTGTTTCAGTTCACCCGAACAATTTTTTCAATACATCATCTTTTGTAAGCTCTTGCTTCCTGCCTATGCCTCTCTTTACTTTTATCTGCATAATTTTTCTTACAATTCTGGCATTTGTTCTTTCGCTTTTATTACCAATTTTTCTCCTGATTACTTGATCTGCAACCTCGGCCAAATCTCTGTCTGCTACATTCCTGTTTTTTGTATCCTTAAAAAATTTATAAGCGATATCATGAAATTTACAACCGGTTTCATCCAAGGTATTCACGCCAGGAGTGATTGTTCTTTGTAATGTCTTTACAAGTTCCTCTTTTGACGTGTCTTTTGGTATCACACCAGGATTAAAAATTAGCCTTTTTTCCAATTTGGTTCCCGGACCGCAGAATGAATATTTTACAATCTTTACAAAAGGAAACTTTTTGGTAAAAATGAAATCCCTTGCATGAGCTTCAAAAGGTAAGGCTTGAATAAACCTATTTACAATACCAACATCTTTAGTTCCAGAACCAAACTGCCCAAATACTTTTGGCGATAAAAATCTGCTCTTGAATGTTTTACATACTAAACATTGGGATCTTGTCCTTACCTTTCCATTCTTTGTTTCAATAAAGAATAAACTTCCTGGTTGGTTATCTGTAAAATCTTTACACTTAATACAAAATATTTTCTTTTTAGTTGTCATTTTTATATATAATTTACATTAGATTATATATAAATTATTTTATCTAACCCCTGAATTTACTTTTAATTAAATTTTCATTTCTTTGAGTTGCCGTTGCATCAAATTCATATACAACATCATAAAAACTTATTCCTTTCATTCTGGACGTTATAAAGTGCATGCAATAATACCCGCACATGATTGAAAAAGGTAGTTGTATTGTGTTACTGTTATAAAGTATTTGTTTTCCAGATTTTTTTAAGTATGTAACTGCTTCAGTTGGAGGGTATATACCATAAGAGTCAAAATATTCAATATATTTACTATTACGTGGGTTAAACCAACAGGTCCAATGTGAACCTCCCATACTATTAGGTTCTAAGTTTAGAATTCCGCTTTCGTTAATTTTTGGCTTTCCTGTCAGAGTGTCTCTTGAAAATACTCCTTTAAAAGATGTAACATTTTTCAACATTTCTTCTAAATCGAAATTTGTCAAAATTTTAAAAGTTAACGTTTTTTTTTACGGGGTCTACCTCTACCTCTTCCTCTTCTTCCTCCTACTTTTTTACGCGGTCTTCCCCTTCCTCTTGCCCTTCTTCTAGTAGCTCTAAAACCAGGAAAGACATTACCTTCAAAATCTACTCTAGCTAATTTCTTTCTTCCACCAACTTTTCTTTTGACAACTCTTCTTCTAGGATTCGTTCCAGGAAGAACAAGAATACCGCCATTACTTCCCGCAATTAATTTTCGCAATTGTAGAGGAATTCCCGCCTGTTTTAGTTGGGCAGTTGTTGGTCTTGTTGTTATTCCTTTTTTACCTCTGCCTTTCCGAGGTCCAACAAAATTTATGGCCCGAGTACCTGGAGGTATATTTTTTATTAATTCAGATATAAATCCAACCCTACCGCTTCCAGGAACAGTCAATATGCCTCCATGCCTTCCTGCTCCATAGCCTAAGTCTGCACTTGCTCTACCTGTACGTTTTAGTGTTCTTTTTGCTCTAGGTTTTTTTCCTGTTCCCAAAAAAGGTGGTCTAGGTTTTCTTCCTGTTCCCAAAGAAGGTAATCTCCCAACTCTTGCTCCCCTACCTTTTCCAAAAATTGATTTTATTAGAGGTCCAGCTAAAGCCCCCAAAAGAGGTGCTAAAAATGCAATACCTCCATTTTTTGACATGCTTTTTATTGTTTGTCCTGACATTGCTATTTGCATACCTTTCCTTCTTCCTCTTGCACTCTGTAGCCTTTTTAATTGTGTTTTAGTGAATAGTAATTTATCAGGACCACTTAGATTTCTAAATGGTAATCTTATAGTTGTTCCTGATCCAACCTGTAATGCCTTTCGAATTTTCGTCTTTTGCCCTTTTGTTAGTCTTACACTTGATAATGTGCTCATTTTGTTAATATATTATTATATGTTAAAAAAATATAATTATTTGATTATATGTAATCTATGATTTTTTTTATGGAAATGGTTGTAAAGCTGGTTCTGTAAATATGAGTTTATTATCGTACTTACTCGATTTGATATTTATGATTCTGTCATATGTGACAAGTGAATATGCTATTACAGGTGCTTCTAATCCTGTTCTGAATCTAAGTTCAACTATGAAATCATTTGTATCTTGGTCTTTTATGAATTTTTTATCTATCGAAGACACGTCAAATCTAATTATCATGTTGTTACTTTTGAAATCTTCGTAGCTGACTAAAGTCCCATTTAAGTGTTTGCCTCGATATTTTAGAAATTCGTCATATAATTTTTGGTAATTAGACAGAGGCGTTGCAGTAGTGAAATCTGTGTTGTATCTATTTCTCATAAATTTTTGCCCGTTCACAAATATGTTGGCGTTGCTTAAATTTGCATTGAGAAGTGCCATACTATCTACTTGATTATCAATGTCTGCATTATCAGGTCTTAAAACAGTAAATACTTGATTTGGTTTATATCCCAATGTCGTTATAGCGTATTCTAAATTTAGTCTACCTGTTTCAATAGTAGCACTGGGGTAAACATTCCAATCTTGAAAACCAACAGTAAAAACACTAGAAGCCAAAAAGAATTTACCTAGCAGTGCCTTAGCACGGTGAGAAGGTTTGTATTTTGGAACAAACCACGTTACATCAATTATTTCCACCAAGCGTGTGACTCCTCCCACAGTTGTTAAAATTGAAGATGCATTACTATTTCTAGAAAGTTCCATACTATGAATCAGACCCATACTGATTTTTTTAAAAGATCGCATAAAAGCTGATAATTTCCTTACGGGTATTTTTATTGCAATGGTTATTGATTCTTTGGCATGCCTTCTTCTTGTTGTTTGTTCAGTATACCAATATTCAGCTGTTCCATATGTGTCGTAAGTATCAAATTCTCTCGTTAGAATATTTATTAAATTTCCTATATGGTAATTTTGGTGATCAGTAACAACACGCTCATTAATTTTATAAACTGATCTATTAAATAATGCACCAGTTTTTACCAGAGCTGTGTCTTCATCTGGAATGTCGTCACCGTTAGCTATTGTAAGCTTCAAGTCTACAACAGTATAAGAATCTTGATAAAGATAAAATCCAGCTGAATCTTTACTTCTTATAATAATTGGGTTAAGATTTGGATTGCTTATGTTTTTTGCTCCATCACTCTTATATTCTATAATTTCAAATCCAGTTGTTGAACTGTCATCTTTTAACTTTTTTTTACTAAGTTTCCAAACCGGATCTATAATTTCATTAAAAGGTTTAGACATATAATTAATAATAATATAAAAATTAAAAAAATAATTTTTATATTTAATTTAAAATTACAGTGGCTGTTGTGCTGAGTCTTGAAAGTTCAGTCTCCCTTCAACAAACCTTGCCTCCATAATTCTGTCTGAACAAACCATAGTATACAATGAAAACTCTAGAGGATTTACTGATGAATTTCTAACCGTGATTTCAACAACGAGATCTGTTGTATTTCTGCTTTCAAATATGCTCCTATCCATCTTTGTTAAATCGAATTTTATAACCTGGAAAAGCGCTCTGAAATCTTGATAGTTTAGTAAAGTACCGTCACCATATTTATTTTTGTTTCTAAAATTAACGAACTCTTCGTACAGTTTTTGAAAATCTCCATGCGGAGGAATAAATTTCGTTTTATATTCATTCCTCATTAACCTTTCTCCATTAACTTTTATGTTAGCTTTTTCAATATCAGGCATTGTTATTACCGTTCCTGGGAGAACATTTAAATGCTTATTTCCAAATAATTCAGCATTTATCACTTGAGAAGTTTGTGCATCAGCTCTCTGCACAACACACCAAACATAGGACGGTCTATATGTCGTAGTGTTTACAGGCAGTTCAAGTGAAAGAGCTGATACATTTGGAACAGTAAAATTATTTTTATACACATTGTAGTTGCAAAATCCTATGTTTATGCTATCATCTGTGCTCATAAACCTATTGATTATACTTCTTGCTTTTGGACTTGGTTGTATTTTTGGAATGAACCATCTCAATGCTGTAAGATTCAATTGGGCTGGAGTTGCAACTGCTTCAACGTTGTATATCATGGCATTGTTATCATTGCGCTCTAATTGCAATGTGTGCTCAAACCCTATACTAATTTTTTTCCACCCTTCCATAAGAGGTGTTAGCGCTTTTAATGGTATTTTTACAGCCACTGTTGATTGATCTTCTACGTGCGACAACCTCCTTAAAAATCCTGCACCACCAAAGGTCTCAATGTTTTCAGTTGTTGGATCATAAACAGGTGGAAAATAATATTGTGAAGTTGCGTGAGTGGCCCAATGTTTATATTTTTCTATGTAAGTTTTGATATATCTTCCTATATGCCAGTTTTGCACATCAGTTTTTTCTTGCTCATCAACCAAGTAAATTACACGCTTAAAAAGTGGTGCCAATGTATTTACAACGTGAAAATTTGCGTTACCTCCAGCAACGAGAGATATATTAAATTCTGCAACTAGATAACTATCTTGATATAATAAAAAAGATGTTTTATTCTTCGACCTCAAAAAAATTGGATCTAATGTTGAAATAGAATCGTTATTGTCAGCCAAAAATTCTTCCACTTCGTATCCCATTATACTATAATTTGCAGTTGGTTTTCGTTTATCGGTGAAATTCCAAACGGGATCTATTATACTTTCAACGTGGGGGTTAATTCGTTCACCAGTCGGAACTTTTACCATCTCGTTTAGTCTTAATGGCATATTTGTACTATAAATATAATATATAAATAAAAAAAAATAATTATTAGTAATTTTTATTTTTTTTATAATATTTTAGTTAACCTTTAATCCACTTCCTCTTATAAGTCTTCCAGACCTATCTATTCTTAACCTTGGAAATTTAAAAGGTTTTCTACCTACATGCTCTCCAGGTAAAACACCCCCAATTCTTTGCGAGCCTAGAATGCCTCCAATTCTACCTTTCCCACTCAAAACATCTACTATAGCAGGAAGTAAAGCAGGCAATATCTTTTTGCCAATTTCTTTTATAGTTCCGAATATTTTTTTGCCTATATTCTTAAGTGTGTCTATAAAACCCGTTCCACTCTGAGGGCTACCCAACATGGGTTCTTCTTCAAACAAATCTCTTTCGTCTACTAAAACCATTAGCTTTATAATAATATATCACATTATATATTTTAATTTTTATTTTTTTAACGAAATTCTAACATTTGTCTTGGTCTTACATGACAAAACAAAACTACTTGTTCACCATTAAAATCAATAATTTTTGTGGCTGTTTGATCTGTTATTGTTACAGTTATATTTCTAACTTCTCTATCTCCTCTTTTGATTCTTGTGTATATAGGTTTTGGTACCGTCAAAGTAATTGCTGACCCTGGTGGAACACTTGGAACAAAACTAAAAAGGGCTCCTTTATTTTGTGCATTGTTCCACGAATCTGTTGCTATACTAACATTTATTAAAATACTAAATATATCATCTGTAATATTAACTAATTCTGTTCCAACATTAGTACCGACACCAGTGTATTTAATACTTGGGTGTCCAAAAAGTCTATTTATATCGCCATTTACACCTGTTGTTAGATCAAATTCAAAATCAGCATCGTCTATAACTATCTCCAATCTTAATGTATTGAAATTTGGTGTCAAAAATATGTGAAACACTGGTTCTCCGCCAACAAGATCAAAATCTAATCCTGAAACTTGAGTTAACATAAAATCGTGCAGTACTCTTTCAATATCTATTATATTGTATGTCCCATCTGGAATAGTAACAACTCTTACTGTTACTCCCGAATTTGGAGAATAAGTCATTTTATTTGTATTTGTTGTAGCTGTTATATTAAAAAAACTATTGACCAAATCTGCTCTTATCAATGCTATTTCCCAATCACCAGCTCCTCTCAACTTAATAGGTTGTGGGTAATTAACTGTAAAATTACCAGACGGTTGGTTTGGAACTTGAGAACTATCTAATATAATAATTTGACTCATTAATATTATTATATTATATTAAAAACAATTCCAACGCAGTCATTATATTTTAATATAAGAATATTTCCGATCACTATCTTCCATTCTATCCAAGTCTTTTCTGATTTGATCTACTATGCTTTTTTTAAATACATTAGACAAATGGCACAAGTTTTTAATTTCATCAATTGTTGCAACTCTGTAAGGCATCGGTTCGTACTTAGAAAATTGCTGAATTTCTTTTTCCAAACATTCAATAATACTCCTAAGTCTTTTTAAATCTTCTTGGAAGTCAAGCAACATAGTTTGTTGATAGACATGTAAACTATATTTATTATTTGATTCTAAAGTCATTTGATATTATATAAGTTTATTATTCATACAATTCCAACGCGCGTTAAAAACCCCCTCCATCACTGTCATAATACTGTTCAGAGCATTTCTTTGCGGAATTCAACATAACCACAAGATGAGCAAAAAAAAGGGAAAATATCATCGCACTCTTGAAGGACAAACGTACAGTTATCGCAATTCGGGCAATATTCAACGTGCACATTAGACGTCTCAATAATTTCTGTACCTCCTTTCTCGTCGATAACCAAAAACGAATTCTTTTCTTTTGGAACTTGTTTGTCGCTCTGATCGTTTTGTTGCTTCTTCCGCATTTCCTTCTGTTTAGTCACAAACACGTTAAAGACTTGTTTCCAATCTTCAAATTTTAGTTCCGCCAGTTTATGATCTCCTTCATCTGCTTCTTTAAGAAGAGCTTCTTCGTTAAATGAACAAACAGCGCAAACAGGGATATTATTGCCAAAAACAGAATAGTTTTCCGCTCCATTGTACTTGTTGTCGCACATTCGACAAGTAATCATATCAGTGTCGTCCCCTTCCATGAAGTTTTTTTCTTCCTCCTTTATTATTTTATTCACATTCAAGGCAGGAGTTTGAAGCATGCGGAGTTGTTTGAAAATAATTCTCTGAAGAATTATATAGTTTTTTATTCCTACAATTCCAACGCGTTTCCCACAAATAAATTAAAATCTATAGTACTATTGAGGACTCAATAGTACGCCCCCCACATGTGGGCTTCCAAATATCTACTATACTATTACTGATATTAAATAATTTCATTATAAGGACGTATAACTGTAAATATTATTTTTTCGTGTTCTCTCTTCAAATGAAGAGAAACTCTAAAATAATCCATACAGTTAAACGAATGCTGGGAGCCATATACGTATGGGAAGAGTAAAACTCAAAATTGCACAACCA
>SDBT01004655.1_pt1 | contig 23234 bp, 19 predicted proteins | sample 2277101 | NCBI WGS metagenome assembly SDBT01 (sample SAMN10404973, study PRJNA504765) | marine sediment metagenome | isolation source: marine sediment core GS10_PC15, 103 cmbsf | place: Arctic Ocean: Southern Knipovich Ridge | collected 2010 | reverse complement strand
CCTTTTATACTAAGCACAGGCAAACTGGATGAGCACGCCCTGAAGAGTATGGTCCTTTTCATTGAAAAGGGTGAATCCCTTACCCGGGAGGCCATGTGGAACTCCATTCTTGACCGCAGGGAGGTTGGCGTTCTGGAACGGGGCAAGATGATAGGGCCGGCGCTCTACCGGAATACCCTGCAGATGTTATTGCTTGACAGGATATTTCTGGAAGATTATTTCAATGATCGCTTAGATATCACCACGGTGGTTGAAGGCTATGATTTGAAGGTAGCGGTAAGGAATACCTCTGCGGGTGCTGTATCCGGATCCCTGGAAATAACCCTTCCACCGGGGATGAAAATGAAAGAGACCACAGTGGTATCTCTGGTCCTTCCTCCCGGAAGTTCAACCACCAGCCATTTCACTTTGCAACCGCAAAAAGAGGCCATGGATCATACCAATCCCGTGGCGGTACAATTTAACTGGGGGGGAAGAACAAAGAGTACCCTGGCCATGCTGGACCTTCCTCCGGCTATTTCAGTACATCGGCTTCTGTATGCTCATGCACCCCGGGTTAGTTATCCGGTTTCGATCCATAATTTCACAGGACAATCTTCTTTCCCTGTGGAAGTTCAGGTAATAGATGTAAATAAAAAGGGGAAGGTAATTTATGAGACAAGTCAGAACTGTCAGGCAGGAACAGGAACTTTTAAGGATCTGCTATTTATGTTGGATGTGCCTGCAGGTGATTATCAAGTAAAGGTTTCTGCCCTGGGTACCGAATATACATCACAACTGGGTGTTGGCAACGCAGAGGGATCACCGTATGCTTACGATGTTGACTTAAACAGCGATGGAGTCAAAGAATATCGCATGGAAAATGACAGTGTACAGATAACCCTTCTGGCCACCGGAGCGCGCGTTATCGAGTACATTGTGAAAAGCAGGAATGACAATGTGCTGTTCAAATTGTGGCCTGAAAAAGCCATTGATCACAAACGGGCCTTCCGGAAACAGGGTTACTATCCCTATGGAGGATTTGAGGATTTCCTGGGCCAGGCCAGCATGGAAACCCATCAGGTTTATGATGCGGAGATAGTTAAAAAGAAGGGGGATTATGTCAGGGTACGGATGTGGACGGATTATTTTGGCAACAGGCTGGAAAAGACCTTTACACTTTACGGGAACTCCCCATTGCTGGAAGTCCGGTATGCGCTAACCTTTAAAAATCCTGAGGCCAACGTCCTTGGTCCGCAGCCCATACTGGAGCTTGGTCAAAAACACTGGACCGAAGATGTATTCATTGTCCCCGAGCAGGATGGATTGCATGAATACCGCATGAAGCCTGAGAGATATTATGGCCGGTTATTTTTTCCTGAGGAAGGCTGGAATGCAGGCTATGATACGAAGGAAGACATTGCTTTTGTTGGTGCTTTTCCTGTGGATCAACCACTGTTCCTCCATATGTGGATGAACCATCCCAGGAACAAAGATGCGCATCATTATTATGTGGAATTTCAACCCTGGACACCAATTTTTCAGAAAAGCACCATGTATTTCACTTATTATCTATGGGGTGCAGGAGGTCCGTGGGAGAACGGAGTAAAATTCCTGAGGGAGAAGAATTTAATTACCACACGATGAATAAAAGAAAACTACACACGATGAATAAAAGAAAACTACACACGATGAAAATAAAAGAAACCTGTATAGTATCGCTTCTGTTAGTGTTGTTTGTGACCGTAGCCTCCAGTGCAAATTCCCCCAAAGACAAATTACTTACGATCCAAAAGCTGGAGTTGAGCTATCCCTGTCCGGCTATTCCCTTTTATAATTTTCTGGCAGAACTGGAATTGCCTCACCCTTCAATGATCGAAGTGGAAGCGGTCGTAAACGGTAAAGTGCTTCGCTTCACTGACCTGCATCGGGCTGATGAGATTGATGATATGAGCAAGCCGGTATTGAGCCACCGCCCGCCTTCTGGCTATGGTTTATCCCAGGATGGAACATTGTATCACCATCCCCATCTGGTGGGATGGATGAAATGGGAGCCGGACATGGAATATGAGATAGAGATTACAGTACGGATGAAGAAAACCATTGACGGGTCACAGGATGATCTGTATTTGACGGCTTCGAAGAAATTGAAAGCACCTTCAGGTGTTTCTGTTTTTGACCACACCTGGAAGAATTATAAGGCCCTGGTAGTTTCTGAAACAGCCGGAATTGAACGTAAAAGTGAACCGGTTGAGGTCTTATTGTCCTTTTATCCCGACGAGGCCGGACAATTGACCCGGGATGTCCGTGTGGTCTCCGTCGATCCTGAATCTCATGAACTGACCGAGGTTCCTAGCCAGGTGTATGACATAAAAAAATTCCTCGAAGAGGATGATCTGGAACCGGACGAGAATGGTGTTCCCACCCGTGATATCCCTTTGTGGATGCCGACAGTTACAGCTCGTGTGGCCTTCCTGGCAGATGTCCCTGCCCGAACCAGCCGGGTATATCTAATCTATTATAACAACGAGGATGCCATTGACACAATGTATACCACCGATTTACGGGTGCAGGGTGAAGCGCCCGGCTTGAAGATTGATAACAATACATACTCCATTGTGTTACATCCCAATTCCGGCCATCTGGATCAGATTACACTTAAGAACAAGCCCAATGTATCCTTGTTTCACAGGATGGAGACCAATGGGGCTATTCACTGGAACCCGGGTGTCTATGCTCCGCCCCGTCCCTGGACACATACAGCTGACTGGAAACCCCCGGGAAATGTAACCTTTATGGCCGGTCCGGTTATCTCTACCGCTGAAATGTGGGACCACCTGAGGGAACTTCCTGAAGTTGATGCCTCGGTTCGGTATGAGTTTTACCCCGGCGTACCCTATTTCATCAGCACTACATCTATGAGAATAAACGAACGGATCGATTGTATAGCACTTCGCAACGGTGAGATCGTATTTAAAAGGGAGCAGATGACACATGCGGCATGGTATGATATCATAAGGGATAGTATCATTGTGTATGATGTGGCCGGAATGCCCGATCTGGCAGACCTTTTAATGGAAGCCGATGTGCCCTGGATTACTTTTTATAATGAACAAACCGGAATAGGTTTTTGCGGTATCCAGCTAAATTACTCCAATGCAGGACTGGAATCCAGATCCAGACTTCTGAATCCATACATGTATATCACCGGTGGTCCATGGATATATTGGGCACGAGCACTTTCTTTGAGTTTTCTATCCTCCAATATGCAGCAGGTGATCCCTGCCATGAAGGGTAATTTTTTTACTGAGAAGTGGGCCTATATGGCCTATGAATTTGATGAAAGTGAAAAACCATATACCCCGGTGTTGTATTGGCAAAAGCGGCTAACCAATCCATTAAGGGTTCGGTTGGCTGAGGAGGTGGATGAACGCGTATCAAGAACTGTGCATGAAATTTTCATGGATGAGGGCAAGAGTGGATGGGAGGAGCGTGAAACCGGCCGGCACTAATTTTTTTTTTAATACAGTGATCTCATTGCAGGTCACTGTCCTGCCAGGCGGGCCGGGCAACACTGCTGAATTTCAGTCAGGATCAACATTAATAAATTTTCACACCCCGATATAATTTGATATTTTTGGGCTTCATTTTTTTCACGGACCATCACTTTTTATACAGATTAATATCAACATGGATAACAAGATTCACAGCAGAGCAGCAGACAACATTCGCATCCTTTCAGCGGCCATGGTCGAAAAAGCCAAATCGGGTCATCCCGGAGGTGCCATGGGTGGGGCCGATTTCGTGGAAATACTCTACTCCCGGTTCCTTAATTTCGATCCCGACGACATGGCATGGCCAATGCGCGACCGGTTCTTTCTGGATCCGGGACACATGTCTCCCATGCTGTATGGTATACTCACCCTTACCGGGAACTACAGCCTGGATGAGGTAAGCAATTTCCGCCAGTGGGGCAGTCCCACACCCGGTCACCCCGAAGTGGAGGTGACAAGGGGGGTGGAGAATACATCGGGACCGCTGGGCCAGGGCCATACCATGGCTGTTGGTGCTGCCATCACTGAGAGGTTCCTGGTGGCACGCTTCGGTGAGTGGATGGCCCATAAAACCTATACATTTATCTCCGACGGTGGTGTCCAGGAAGAGATCTCACAGGGCGCCGGCCGTTTGGCAGGATACCTGGGGCTGAGTAACCTGGTGATGTTCTATGATTCCAACGACATTCAGCTGTCTACCCGCACCGAGGCCGTTACCGCCGAGGATACAGCAAAAAAATATGAAGCATGGAACTGGCATGTGCTGACCATCAACGGCAATGATCCCGCAGAGATTTTCAATGCCCTGCAGTCGGCACAGGAAGAGAATAAGCGGCCCACCCTGATCATCGGGAAAACGATTATGGGTAAAGGTGCTTTGGATGAGGATGGTGCCAGCTTTGAGGGAAAGACCTCCATGCACGGGATGCCCCTGTCAGCCGCAGGTGCCTCCTTTGAGAAATCCATTGCCAACCTGGGAGGCGATCCCCACAATCCATTCATGATCTTCCCGGAAGTGAAAGCCGCCTATGAGAAAGTGCTGGACGAAAAACGTAAAGTGGCAGCTGAGAAAAAAGCAGCACAGGCAGACTGGGAGAAAGCCAATCCCGCCCTTGCTGCAAAACTTGGCCGGTTCCTTGACGGAACCCTTCCGGAGATTGATTTTTCTGCCATTAAGCAGCAGTCGGGCGCAGCCACACGAGGCGCTTCCGGAGCTGTTCTGGCCAGCGTGGCCGAAAATGTGGAGAACCTGATCGTGGCCTCGGCCGACCTTTCCAACAGCGATAAGACCGATGGTTATCTGAAAAATACCACTGCTTTTACCAATGGGGATTTCACCGGTTCCTTCCTCCAGGCGGGGGTGAGTGAGCTCACCATGGCTTCCGTTGCCAATGGAATGGCTCTTCACGGTGGTGTGGTACCGGTGATAGGCACCTTCTTTGTATTCAGTGACTATATGAAACCTGCCGCACGCATGGCAGCACTCATGCAACTTCCTGTAAAATATGTGTGGACCCACGATGCATTCAGGGTAGGTGAAGATGGTCCGACCCACCAGCCTGTTGAGCAGGAAGCACAGATCAGGTTGCTCGAGCACCTTAAGAACCACCATGGCAACCGTTCCATGATGGTACTCAGGCCCGCCGATGCAGCAGAGACCACGGTGGCATGGAAGATGGCCCTTGAAAACAATGCTACCCCCACGGCCCTGATCCTGTCGAGGCAGGGGATACCTGATGTGCCTGCCCAACCCGGTTCCGACAGGTATACCGATGCACTTCAGGCAGAAAAGGGAGCCTATGTGGCCAAAGATTGTGCAGGCACCCCCGATGTGGTTTTAGTGGCCTCGGGTTCTGAAGTTGCCACCCTGCTGGAGGGAGCTGAGCTACTCCGGGAACGAAAGAAATTGAAGATCAGGATCGTATCTGCGATCTCTGAAGGTGTTTTCAGGGACCAGGAGCAGGGATACCAGGAAAGTATCATCCCCGCCGGTGTTCCCGTATTCGGAATGACTGCCGGATTACCGGTGACCCTCCAGGGATTGGTGGGAGCGAACGGGAAAGTTTTTGGACTGGAAAGTTTTGGTTACTCTGCGCCCTACAAAGTGCTGAATGAGAAACTGGGATTCACCGGTGAGAATGTATACAAACAGGTGGTTGATATGTTGGGAGTTTAATCATTAGCACACTGTTGTGATGAAGTTTCAAATTGCGTGCCTGGCAGTTATCCTGGTTTCGGGGACCCTTGGGGTCTCCGGACAGAGGATCCCGTCCCAGAAGCCTAAACTGATCGTGGGCATAACCATTTCAGGGATGCGCTATGATTACCTGTCGGTGTACTGGGACAAATTCGGTGATGGAGGTTTACGGATGATGGCTTCCACAGGGGCCAACTGCAAAAATACCAGGTACAATTATCTGATCACCGAACCATCTGTGGGATATGCCTCCATTTCCACCGGTGCCAAACCCAACGCACACGGGATCGTTTCAGATTTCTGGTATGAGCGCCTCTCCAACCAGATCATTTACAGTATCGACGATGCAGAGCAAACCACCATTGGAGGATCCTATGGTGCGGGGCAATTTTCACCGGCTTCGTTGTACAGCCGGACCGTGGCCGATGAGTTGCGTGTGATCAGTCGTTTCAAATCCCGTTCCATTGGTGTTTCCATGGATCCCCAGGCCGCAATTCTGATGTCGGGACATACTGCCAATGGAGCCTACTGGATGGATCCGGCAACTGCCTTGTGGATCTCAAGCAGTTATTATATGGATTCTCTGCCGGATTGGGTCAGCGACTTCAATGGGAAGCAGTACCAGGACATCTACCTGAACAAGACATGGGAACCTCTGTTACCCATTGCGGAGTACAATGAAAGCATGCTGGATAACAATCCTTATGAGACCGGGTTCAACGGACAGATCACCTTTCCCTATGAGTTGTCCCGGATCAGTGGAATGGACCGTTCCGAAACCGATTACAGTGTACTCATGTCCACACCCTGGGGGAATACCTTCACCAAGGATTTAGCCATTGCGGCCATCGTGAACGAGGAGCTGGGAAAGCGGGGGGTCAGTGACATGATCCACATTGGTTTCAATGCCACCAGGTACCTGGCTGACAGGTACAGTACATGGTCGGTGGAAATGCAGGATACCTACCTTCGGCTGGATCAGGATATCGCCCATTTGCTGGAATTTCTGGACGACCAGCTGGGGCTCGAAAATGTACTGGTTTATGTAACCGCCGAAAATGCCCTTGCCGACGATCCCCGCTACCTGGCCGAAAGCCGCATCCCTGCTGGATACTTCAATTACCGGAGCAGCATTTCGCTCCTGAAATCATACCTGAATGCCATTTACGGACAGGGCGACTGGGTGAAATTCTACTATGCACAGCAGATCTATCTGAACCACCAGCTCATTGAAGATTCCAGGCTCTCACTGGAGGAGGTGCAGGACCGGGTGGCAAGGTTCATGATCCAGATGGAAGGTGTGTCCAATGCACTTCAGGCCTACGTTTTGCAGCGAAATAATTTCACCGATGGCATTTATGAAAGGATACAGAACAGTTACCACCAGAAACGCTCGGGCGATGTGATCATATACCTGACCCCCGGATGGGTGGAACACAGCAGTGTGGGAAGGAATGGTTTTGCCGATTTCAAATCCGGTCCGCATGTACCCCTGATTTTTTATGGCTGGAAGGTGAAACGCGTTACGATTCCCTATGAGGTATCCCCGACAGATATCGCAGCCACCATAGCCTATTTTCTTGAAATTTCCATGCCTGAGAATGCATCGGGCAGGGTGATCCCCGATCTGGTAAACTAAGGATCGTTCTTTCCAGTCACTCTGTTTTTCTGTTTAACTGTTCATCTGTTCCCTGAGTTTACAGAAATCCCTGACCAGCCGGGGCTGCTTTTCCAGCGCAGTGCCCACCACAATCATGTCGGCTCCGGCCTTGTATACTTCCTGCGCCTTTTCGGCCGAAGCAATGCCTCCACCCACGATCAGGGGCAGGGATATCTTTTTCCGGATGGCCCGGATCATATCAAGCCCCACCGTTTTTGCCGCTCCGCTTCCTGCCTCCAGATATATGGTTCTCAGTCCCAGCATCTCCCCGGCCATGGCAGTTGCTACGGCGATCTCCGGTTTGCCGAAGGGAATGGGACGGGTGGTGCTCATGTATTCCACAGAGGTGGATTTTCCATTTTCAATGAGCAGGTACCCTGTGGGGATCACCTCAATGCCTGAACGGTCCAGGTGGGGTGCGGCCAGTACATGGTTCCCAATGAGAAACTCGGGATTGCGTCCCGAGATAAGCGACAGGAAAAGGATTCCGTCTGCCCTGTCGGAAAGCTGCATCATGTTTCCGGGAAAAATAAAAACCGGGATGTGGGTGCCCAGCTTCAGTGCGGTGACAGTGATATCGATGGGATTAAAAAGAAGGCTGCCTCCCACCAGCAACAGATCGGGCGGATCCTGGTTGATACAGCGGATGAGCTCATCCAGGGCCAACCGGTCGTATTTATCAGGATCAACCAACAGCGCAAACCGCTTCTTGCTCCGATCTGCAAGTTGTTCGTAAAAACTGTTCATTCTTTCACGCACCAGACCAGTGCATAATTATCGTGTTGCAGGTATTCAAGTTTAAAATCCTCCTGACCGCTCCCGTTGACCACATTCCCGTTCATAAAACCATTGTCGTCCGGAGTGAATGGTGCAATGGTGAGGCCGTCCCGGAAGTTGATATCCTGCTTGTCGCAGATCTTATACATGGCCTCTTTGGCACACCAGTGCAGGTAAAGGTGGTACTTTTTCATCTCGGGATCGGCAGTGATACTCTCCCGGTCATTGATGAATTTATCGGCCACTTTGCTGATCTTGCCCGACATATACTCCAGGTCAATACCCACCCTTTTGTCCTTGCTGATCAGGATTGCCGTCAGATTGTTGGAATGAGAAATACTGATGTTATGCGTGTTGCCCCTTACAAAAGGCTTATTCTCAGCATTATAAAGAATTCGGGTGTCTTTCCCCAACATGTTCTTGACCAGAGCCCTTACACTGAGCCACTCCACTTTTCTGCTAATATTCTTGAAACTGTCGAGTTTTGTCTTCTCAACTGTGGCCAGGTCAACGATGCTGTAGAGAGAATCGAAATCCTCCGTGATCTCCCACACACCCAGGTGGCAATCAGGCAATATTTCTGTTTTCAAAAATACTCCCACGGTATCTTTATTCAGGTTCCCTTTAAGGGGGGACTAAGTTAAACAAATTTGATTAATACTTCCATTCTGTGGTCTCAATCATATGTATGATATCCTCACGTAAAAAGTCAATAATCGGATTCAGTGAATCACGGTTTGGACTGCAGTTGAAGTAGAGCGAACCCCTGAGAAAGTGATGCGTGCTGTCCGTAATGAAAAATTGTACCGCGGAGGCCACATCCCCTTTCAAATCATAAACCATTCCAAAACTCCCCTCTTCCCGTTGCATAAAGGGCGACTCCTCGATCCCTTCCGCCTTTACCGTGTGTTTGTACACCAGGGTCCGGCTATCGGTAATGTAATCATCCAGGTTGTTATCCACCGGTTTGTAACTCAGGTGGATTTTTCCATTGAGCCCGGGGATCACCACATTGATCCATCCCGGCTCTGCTCCCGGGCTGGTGTCGGTTTCCACGTTCGCGTAATCAGGTATCTCAAACTGGAAGAACTCTGATCCGGTATAGACACTGTAGGTCTTCTCCGGGTAATCGATCCGTACATACCCGGCCGGTTTGGGGGTATGGGAACGGTCGCATGAAATCAGCACAAACAGCGAAAGAATAAAAAATATCAGGATCGATGATGCCTCGCTGCCGGCAGAGATGATATTCAAAATAGTGTGGCGTATGGTCATAGGGTCTTTCAGGTTATTTATTACAGGTCCTTCAGGTATACCTTAACCTCCTTGATCCTTCTCTTATCCATCCCCAGCACCGTGAATTCAATGTTCTTGCAGTGGATGATGTCGTTGATCCGGGGGAACCCTCCCTTCAGTTCAAGTATCAGTCCCGCTACCGTTTCAGCATCGCCCTTCACATCATCGAACAGCTCATCGTCCAATTCGGTAACCTTGTAAAAATCATTGAGAAGGGTCTTGCCATTAAAAATCGTGGTCCGCGCATCAATCCTCCTGTAAAACTCCTCTGCTTCATCCGATTCATCGGTGATCTCACCCACCACCTCCTCCAGGATATCCTCCATGGTTACGATCCCTTCCGTTCCCCCGTATTCGTCCACCACGATGGCCATGTGTATCTTCTTTTCCTGGAATTCTTTCAGCAGGTCATTGATTTTCTTGGTCTCCGGAACAAAAAACGGATCGCGGATGAGCTTCTGCCAGTTGAACTGATCCTGTTCATTGATGTGGGGCAGAAGGTCCTTCACATAAAGGATCCCCTTCAGGTGATCGGAGGTCTCCTTATATACAGGGATTCGGGAGAAACCGGAATCGATGATAACTTCAATAAGGGTTTTCAGATCGGTCGTGATATCCACAGTTACCACATCTGTCCTTGGTTTCATAATCTCAGATACTTCCAGGTTGCTGAACCTTACGATACCTTCAAGCATCTCCTTTTCATCCTTCACCACACCCGTGGTCAGATCCAGCGCTTCTGAAAGGTCGTCCATGGAGATGCTCTGTCCTTTTTTAACCAGACGGCGGTTCACCACGCTGGTGGATTTAAGCAGGATGTATATGAGCGGTTGGAAAACGCGATCAAGGACGAGCAGTGGTATGGCCATCCACCTGGCGAAGTTGGGGGCGAAACGGTGGGCATACACCTTGGGGATGATCTCTCCGAAAAGCAGCAGGAAGAAGGTGATGATGATAACCTGGATCAGGAATCCCAGCAATGGACTGCTTGAGAAATTGAAAATGGTTCCCGTAACAAAAGAGGCGATAATTACAATGCCTACATTGATGAAATTGTTGGTAATGAGAATGGTAGCCAGGAGTCGATCGGGTTTCTCAAGGTGCTTAAGCACCATTTGTTCCTTGCGGGACGGGTGCATCTTCAATGCATTGAGGTGCTGTGGATTCATGCTGAAAAAGGCCACTTCCGATCCGGAGATCATGGCCGAAAAGAACAGGAGGACAACCACCACAACGATGCCGGTGATAGCGCCTGTTGTTAAGGACATCACTTCAGCCTGAAGCACAATGGTTAAAAACGCCGGTTCCAAATCTGGAGATAAAGGTTAACGATCAAATCAGAACGGGAGATCATCGGGACCATTGTCCCCTGAATTTAAAGGATCGCCCTCACCGGTTGATGGTGTCCGGGCCTCACCGGTTGATGGTGTCTGGGCCTCACCGGTTGATGGTGTCTGGTCCTCACCGGTTGATGGTGTCTGGGTCTCACCGGTTGATGGTGTCTGGGCCTCACCGGGACTGGCCGGCTGTGCAGGGGCAGCTTGTTGTGGTTTTCCCCCCGACGCCTGCATTCCCCCATCGTAAGAATCATCGGGCCGCTTGCCCAGCAACTGCAACTGATCGCCGACAATCTCGGTGATGTACTTTTTGTTGCCTTCACTGTCATCATACGACCGGGTCTTGATCCTCCCCTCAATGTATATCTGGCTCCCTTTCTTCACATACTTTTCAGCCACCTGTGCAAGCCCCCTCCAGAGCACTATGTTATGCCATTCGGTTGTGGAGACACGCTCACCACTCTTGTTCTTATAAGTTTCGCTGGTTGCCAGGGGAAATTTTGTCATGGCGGTTGACTCGTCAAGGTACCGTGTTTCAGGGTCTTTTCCCACATTCCCTACCAGGATTACTTTGTTTACAGACATGCGATCCTATTGATTTATTAATTCTTCGCAAAGGTACTAAATTTTGGCTACTTCCATGTACCTGTTAATTAGCCGGGGAACGGGAAAATCGTCCAGCCTGTCTACAGAAATTTTGATCCATCCTGCCGGCAACGGGTCGGGCCAGTACCGGAGGCAAACATGGATAAACCTGGCATGAATGGTGCGGTGGGTCAGCTGGTGTTTGATGGGATTGGAGATTTTTTCAATGGTTACCCCGTCGGTATCCGGCAACAGAGCCTCATTCATTCTGCCAACGATCTCCCCGTCCCCGAGCAAGGTTGTGGATTCCACAGCAGGGAACTGGTAGAGTGATCTCCAGATATCATTGTTTCCCCGCTTGCTGAGGATCGTCTCGTTGTTGGATGTCATGATATAATAGTATATCCACCTATCCACGGGTTTCCGTTTGGGGATCTTTACAGGGAGTTGATCCACACGCGAGGTCTGCCATGCAACGCAATGGTCCTGAAGGGGACATGCCTCACAATCGGGCGAAGTTGGGATGCACAGCAGGGCTCCGAATTCCATGATGGCCTGGTTATGGGTGCCCGGATCCCGGCGGTCCAGCAACTCTTCAGCAAGTGAGGCTATGATTTTACCCCCGGCGGTGCTGTTTATGGGTTCATCCACACCGAACAGACGGCCGATCACCCTGGACACATTGCCATCCACCACCGCACGCGGTTCACCGAAACAGATGGAAGCAATGGCCGATGCGGTATAGATGCCCACTCCCTTCAGCTGAAGCAGGGCTTTGTAATTATCGGGAATGCTGCCATTGAGCGTGTCTACAATATCCTTTGCCGCCCGGTGCATGTTCCGGGCCCGGCTGTAGTAGCCCAGACCCTGCCACTTTTTCAGAACCTGATCCTCACTGGCACTGGCCAGGGAAGCCACATCCGGAAAGCTCCTGATGAACTCCAGGTAATAACCAAGTCCCTGGTTAACACGGGTCTGTTGCAGAATAACTTCTGACAGCCATATGCGATAGGGATCATCTGTGTTGCGCCATGGAAGGTCCCTTTTGTTTTTTTCATACCACCCACGGATTATTCCATCTATTTTCATTATCTTCGCCGGCGCTTATTTATAATACACTTATATTAAGCACAATAAAATAAGAATTAATTGAATTCAATTTCATATTCAAGCAAAAGTATTTATATTTGCAAATACAGGATTGATAATTAACGTAAATCATTGATAATTAAAGGTTTTTTAAAATGACTAAAGCTGATATCGTAAACGAGATTTCCAAGAACACGGGAATAGAAAAAATAACTGTTCAGAAAACAGTTGAAGCTTTCATGGAGACAGTAAAAGACTCACTCGCCAGTAACAAAAATGTATACCTGAGGGGTTTTGGAAGTTTCATCGTGAAGAAAAGGGCCAAGAAAACTGCCCGTAACATTTCCAAGAATACAACCATCATTATTCCCGAGCATTCAATTCCTGCTTTCAAGCCTGCAAAAACTTTTGTCAGCAAGGTGAAGACAAATGTGAAGTAAATTTTAGTGAACCATGCCAAGCGGAAAGAAAAGGAAAAGACATAAGATGGCAACCCACAAACGCAAGAAGCGTTTGAGGAAAAACAGACACAAGAAGAGGAAATAGAGTAACTCCTTTCTCTTTTAAAGATCTAAACCTAAAGCACCTGCATTGGTCTTTAGGTTTATTTCTGTATAACATTCAGCTTAATCTTCGTAAATGCGGATATTGTGAGCAGTGAACTGGTAATCAACTCCAACAGTGAGAGAGTTTCGATTGCACTACTTGAAGATGGAAAGCTCGTTGAACTAAATCAATCATCACTTAAACAGCAATTTTCAGTTGGGGATATCTACCTGTCAAGGGTCAAAAAGATCATGCCGGGCCTGAATGCTGCATTTATTGATGTGGGATATGAGAAGGACGCTTTCCTTCATTACCTTGACCTGGGACCACAGTTCAGTTCTCTGAACAGGTACCTGGGACAAATCATTTCAAGGAAGGGAAGACCCATTCCCATTAGCAAATTCAAGCGTTTATCTGATATCAACAAGCACGGAAAGATAAACGAGGTCCTCAAATCGGGCCAGTTCATTCTTGTGCAAATAGCCAAGGAGCCCATCTCTACCAAGGGTCCCAGGCTCAGCTCTGAAATCTCCATTGCAGGAAGAAACATAGTGCTGATCCCCTTCTCCGACAAGATCTCCATATCCTCGAAAATATCTTCCCAGGAGGAGAAGGAGCGGCTGAAAAACCTGCTTCAGGCCATCAGGCCGCAGAATTTCGGCATTATTGTCCGAACGGTGGCCGAAGGCAAAAAGGTTGCTGAACTCGATTCCGAATTGCGTTCACTGGTGAAGAAATGGGAGAAGGCATTTGAGTATTTGACCACCAAGAACCTGCCCAAGCTTGTGATCAGCGAGCTTAGCCGTGAATCGGCTGTGGTGCGGGACCACCTCAATGTGAATTTCGACGGGATCCATATCAGCGATGAGAAAGTATTCAACGAGATCAAGGATTACATCAGGGAAGTGGCCCCGGAAAAAGAAAAGATCGTCAAATTATATTCGGGCAGGGATCCCATTTTTGACAAAATGGGCATTGTGAAGCAGATCAAGGCTTCTTTTGGAAAGACAGTATCCTTCAAACAGGGAGCTTACCTGATCATTGAACATACCGAAGCGGAGCACGTGATTGATGTGAACAGCGGAAACCGGTCCAGGTCTTCAAGCGATCAGGAGACCAATGCAGTGGAGGTGAATCTGTCAGCTGCAGAAGAGATTGCCAGGCAACTGCGCCTGCGCGACATGGGCGGGATCATCGTGGTGGACTTCATCGACATGCACAAGCATGAGCACAAGCAGCAGTTATTTGAGAGGATGAAAGAGTCCATGTCGACTGACAAGACCAAGCACAACATCCTTCCACTGAGTAAATTCGGACTGATGCAGATTACCCGGCAGCGGGTTCGGCCCGAAATGCATATCAAAACTGAGGAGAACTGTCCCACTTGTGCAGGCAGTGGTAAGGTACAACCCCCCATCCTCTTCCCCGAAATGGTTAAAAATGAACTTTCAGTGCTGATCAAAGAGAACCAGCTGACGAAGGTTCAGGTGCAGCTCCATCCGTTTGTAGCCACCTACCTGAAGAAGGGATTCAATTCCGAAGAGAGGAAGTGGAAAAAAGAGCTGGGCTGCAGGGTGAAGATCCAACCGTCCGAATCGCTTCATTTTCTGGAGTACAGGATTTATAATGACCAGGGCGAGGAGCTTAAGCGGAAACGCCATTAAGAATTTCTGTAATTTCCTGTAAACCTTTCCGACAAACCAGTTGTTAAGTATTGCAAATAACCCCACAGGGTTTAAATTTGCACTGTCAGTCTGAACAATATAATTACTATATGGACATGAAAAAATTGCTCACAATGTTGGGCCTCTCCCTCTGGATGGTTTTCAACATCAATGCACAGATAGCCGATCCGGTTAAGTGGACTTTCTCGCATGAAAATATTGGAAACCAGGAAGTGGTATTGGTATTCAAAGCCAGTATCGAACCGCCCTGGCACCTCTATTCAGCATACCTGCCTTCAGGAGGTCCCATTGCCACAAAGGCCTGGTTCAATGAGTCGGAAACCTACTCACTGGTGGATGGGATTGTTGAAGTTACAAAACCTGAAAAGAAATTTGACGAAGGATTCCAGATGGAGCTGGGAACCATCTCGGGAAGAGCAGAACTGAGACAGAAGGTGAAGCTAAGCGGTCCCGGAACCCATACCATCACCGGTGAGATCGAGTTCCAGGTGTGTGATGATGTTACCTGTCTTCCTCCCAAGTATGAAGAGTTCTCCTTTACGGTAACTGTCCCGGGGGATGGCGGAGCTGCAACTCCTGTGCAGACAGAGGAAACAACTGAAACTCTATCCAAAGAAACTATTTCCACGGAAACCGGATCCGGGGAATCCACCCCGGTGTTGTCCGGTCTGATCAATGATAAAACCATATCCACCATTGCCGGTGTACCTGCCCTGGAGGATGAGAGGTCGTTATGGGGCTTTTTCTGGCTGGCATTCGGACTGGGATTGCTAGCGCTGCTTACACCCTGCGTTTTCCCCATGATCCCCATGACCGTCAGTTTCTTCATGCAGGGAAGTGGCAGCAAAGCAAAGGGTTTTTTCCGGGGATTGGTATTCGGACTCTCCATTGTAGCCATATACACATCCCTCGGAGTGATCGTGAGTATCTCCAATGTGGGTCCCAATGCGGCCAACGCGCTCAGTACCCACTGGATCCCCAACCTGATTTTCTTTGCCTTATTCATACTGTTTGCATTTTCATTTTTTGGCATGTTCGAATTGGTATTGCCCACAAGCTGGATTAACAAGGCCGATAGCCGGGTGGACAAAGGTGGATTTGGAGGTGCTTTTTTCATGGCCCTGACCACCGTTCTGGTCTCCTTTTCCTGTACGGGCCCCATCGTGGGAGCCCTGCTGGTGGAGGCTGCTGGCGGACTGGCCCTGAAACCCATCCTGGGAATGTTTGGATTTGCCCTGGCCTTTGCCATTCCGTTCACCCTGTTTGCCATCTTCCCCTCCTGGTTGAAAGGACTGCCCAAATCAGGTGGCTGGCTCAATGCTGTGAAGGTGGTGCTTGGATTTATCGTACTCGCTTTCAGTATGAAATTCCTGCTGGCACTGGATCCTGCCAATAAAATCCTCACCCGGGAACTCTACCTCGCCGTTTGGATCGTTCTTTTCTTCATGCTGGGGATGTACTTCCTGGGTAAGATCAGGTTTGCACACGACAGCGACATGCCCCATGTTACCGTACCCAGACTCCTGCTGAGTGTGGCATCGTTCACCTTTGTGATATACCTGTTCATGGGACTCTTCGGATACGAGTTGAAAACCATAGCACCGCTGTTACCTTCCAAATCCCCCAACGGCATCGACCTGACACAACAAGCAATCTATTCGGGAGCACCCCAGGCAGCAACAGGTGACCTGGAGGAATGCACACCCACAAAATATGCGGACAAGTTTCACATGCCCTTTGGCCTGAAAGGATTTTATGACCTGGAGGAGGGTCTTGCCTGTGCCGGGGCCACCGGAAAACCGGTCCTTATCGATTTCAAGGGACACTTTTGCAGCAACTGCAAGAAAATGGAAGCAGCTGTGTGGTCCGACCCGGAAGTACTGAACATGCTTCGGAACGACTTTGTGGTTGTGGCGCTCTACACCGACGACCGCACCAAACTGCCCGAATCGGAATGGTATACTTCAGATATGGACGGAAAGGTAAAAAAGACCATCGGACAGCAAAACATAGACTTCGAGATCAGTCACTTCCGGACCAACACCGTCCCCCTGTATGTCATCATGGATTCCGGCGGAAATGTGCTCAACCAGCCCAAAGGCACCGATATGAATGTGCAATCCTATCTGGCATGGCTGAAGGAAGGGAAGGGCAAAAACTGAAAGTTAAGACTTGATGATCTTTTCAGTTGTCCGGTAAGTTTATTAGAAACTTCCGAACTTAAAGGTTATCCCATAGCTCCATCCCTTCAGTGCATCCACCGGAGTATTCACCGGAGCATTTATCATAATGATATCGGAGGTGTACCGGTAGGAGCTATACAGGGCCAGTCTGAAGAAGCGGACCAGGTTGAACTCGAGTTCGAAACCAAACTCGGCCACAAAGAACGCCGTGGCATCCGCCAGGTATCCGTCCCAGTGATTGTGGGGATCGCTCCAGTGGCCACTGTAGGAAGTGGAGGCCACTCCACCACCACCAATCAGGATGGGCAGTGAGATGTGGACCGGAAACCACCCCATGATAATGGGCTCCATGATCAGACCTCCGTATCCACCTGCCAGTGAATAGTTCAACTGGTCGACGGGATTGTAGACCGGGTCATTCACAAAACCATAACCCCCGAGGCCCAGTCCGAATCCGTGACCCACCACCCATGCTCCGCGTCCACCCATGAGAAAGGCATCACGCCCGCTGATTTGCGTATATCCGATGGTGAAAGCTCCGTAACCACCACTGCCCTGGTTGTTGTCAAACAAGGTCTGCACCTCTCCGGGTTTTCTCCGTTGTTTTTTTTCAGGTTCCTGTACGTCCTGTACATCCCGGGTCTCCTTTGGCTCTTCTGCCGGCTCCTGGGCCAATAGTGATGGAACTGCCATTGCCATCACTGCGATCAATGTAATAATCCGTTTCATAACTATATTCATTTTGATTAAAATCTATATTTCACATTAAATCCAAAATCCCAAAGATTGACTCCAAAGATCTGTTTCAGTGAGATCTCCATAAAGGGTTGGAAATTAACACCGAAACTTACCGGTGCATTCACCAGCTGGTATTCGATCCCCAGGTATCCGTCGAATCCGATGACCGGGGTGAAAATTTCCCTGCCAAAATAGATCTCCCTGTAAAAGATGCGGTAGCTGTCGGTAAAGTAAAAACCGGTATGGGCGCCAAATCCATAGATGAAGTCCCAGTTTCCAAACTTGTCCATTCCAATCTCAAGATGCTGTTGCCTGAAAAGGTTGAATATGATGCCATTGTCACGGTATGCCAATTGTCCCTCATAGGAGAGAGCGTCTTCGATATTCACCCGGAAAGTGATCCCTCCGGTGTATCCTCCGCGTATTCCTACCTCCTTTGCATAAAATTGCGAAAAGGCATTTGTGGAGAGGCAGAGGAGTATGATGATGTAAAGATTTTTCATAACCGGACTACTTGAAAGAGATGTTGATATAACACTTTTGAAAGGCATCGATTTTCAGTTGACCCACCGGTTCTCCTTCACCCATCGTCCCCACGGTCTGGAAATGATTCTTACCATCGGATTTCTCCTCTGCATCTGTCACTTCACCCGGTAATCTCAACACCGATTTTTCGTGGTGAAGGATGTCAAAAGCAAAAGCACTTTCCCGGTGAAAAAAGAGTGTAACATCGGTATAATCCGATTCCACATAGATCCTGGTGAAGCCGGGCATTACATGCTCGATGGTCAGCTTCCCGTATTTCATATAGAGATCACTCTCCCTGATGAAATCATAAACCCAGACCCGGGTGAAATTGCTTTTCCCATAGAAATATTCCACCTCCTTGAAGTAGAGTTTGTCGCGCCGTGAATTGATCTTCAGTACATTCACCTTATCCACATTCACCTTGGAAGATTTACTGATCAGATCCAGCTGGTTCACCTCACTCAGCACCAGGTCGGAGTAGGAAAGCTTCATGGTGGCTGAGCCCAGGGATTTGATCATCCCGTTGGCAAAACTGAGCGCTATTGTTGAATTCCCCTCCAGACGGTTGGCCTTCAGCACACCGTTGGACAGTTCAATGTCCACCTGGCCGCTCAGGTCGTCCATATAGATATCCCCGAACTTGTTGCGCAGGATCACGTCCATGTACTCCGGCACATGCACCATATAATTGATCTCAACCTGTTTGTTGGTTCCGGAAATGGTATTGCTGATGGATTTGAGCTCGGAGGCCAGGCGCCCGCTTTCACTTTTGATGGTGGTTCTGGCTACAATAAAGGTATTGGTTCCTGTGAAGTCGATGCCAATGTCCTCTTTCAGTTTCCTGAGTTTGGATGCACTGGATTCGGTCAGGTAGATATCCACATTCACCGAAACGGAATCCTTTTCCCATGTCACCACCTGTATCTTCCCGTATTTATTCTGAACCTCCAGGGTTGTCTCCCGTGATGCAGGAAAACTCCTGCTTACACTGCGCTTGTCCGTGTGGCTCTGTGCGGAGACGGAAGTCCCCAGCATCATTGCCAGCAGGGTCAACAGCTGTGCAGATTTAAAGAGAATATGATTCATTGTCCTCATAATCTTGATTCTCCTTTTCTTTTAATTGATTAAGCAAGTCTTCCAGAATCTCCAGTTTCACCCTGTAATTCAGTATCATCGCTTCGATTACCTCGGGGTTTGACACATTGTCCTTCAGATCTTCTTTCAACGCTGAGCAGATCTCATCCAGTTCATCCATGTCGATGGTCAGCATCTCTTTAACAGCCGGATCACCTGCCAGGTAGGGCCTGAGTTCATCGTAGCGCCTGGAAACCATCCGGTTGTAATACTGTTCGGTTTCCTGAATCTCTATAAACAGATCGTTGCTGTACAGATCCTCCCCGGGGTGAATTGTTGTCAGGAAATAGATTCCTGCAGTGAACCCTGCAAAGATCACAGCAATGGCCGCCGCCACCCTGAACCAATGCACCGGTTTACGCTCCCCTGCGATGGGTGCGTTGGCAGGATTGATCTTCAACCAGACCGATGGATCCGGCTCGTGGAGATCAAACTGCTCCTGGTGTTGCTTCACAAATTCTTCTAACCTGTCACTCATGGCTCATCAAGATTTCCTTAATTTTCTGTTTGGCTCTTAAAAACTGGCTTTTCGAGGTCGATTCGGAAATACCCATGATCTCCGAGATCTCCTTGTGGTCATACCCCTCGAGCAGATAGAGAGAGAATACGATCCTGTAACCATCAGGCAACTTCCCCATTGCCCTTATCACCCCATCCGCCTTCATGCGAATATCACCGTAATCGATAAAATCGTTGTCCGGTTCCGGATCGTTGTATTGTTCTGTATAAACGAGGTCCACCTTTCTTTTTTTAAGGTGATTGATACAGGTATTCACCACAATGCGCTTCAACCATGCCCCGAAGGAAGACTCAAACCTGAAAGAACCCAGTTTTCTGAAAGCATAGGAAAAAGATTCCTGAAGCATGTCCTCCGCCTCCTCCTGCTGTCCGGTCATCCGGTAACAGATGTTATACATGACCTTCGAATAGAGACTGTATAACTGGTACTGCGCCCGAACATCACCTTTCTTGCACGATTCAATCACATCCCTGTGTATGTCCTCGTATTTTGTCGTCAAAGTATTATGCTTTCAATTGGAAAGACAAGTTATATGAACTCAGGTTGCATGCCAACCAGAGTTCGTTAGTATAGTTAGTGAAGTTAGGGTCATAACTCTCCTAACTTCCTTCTAACTCCCTAACGCGTCAGCACATTCACTATTTCACCCATAAAGAAGCGGTGGAAATCGTTTTTGGGATAGTTTTTTTTGGCTACCTCGGGGAGAAGGAAATTTTTCTTTTTCAGGTCGTCCTGGTAAATCTTCCGGCATTCCAGTACCAGCCTTGCTTCCTGGAAAATTACGTTTCCCCTTTCGGTCTGAATGGCAGTAAGGCCTGTTTCGGCCGCCTTGTCGCAGTCACGGCCCGACCTGGTTCCGCAGAACTGGAGAGTCGAGCGGTATGTATCGGTAAAAAAGGAAAGGGTATAATCCCCGTAACGATTGGCGAATCCATAGGTGTGTCGCTGCGGACGGATGTAAGCGATGGCCACAGGCAGGTTCCACATGATGCCCAGATGCCCCCAGCTGGCAGTCATGGTGTTGTAATCTTCCAGGGTCCCCGCTGTTACGAGCATCCAGTCTTTGTCGAGCAGTTTAAATACATTGTCGGTGATCTCTGTGGGACTGATCTTTTTGAAGTCTTGCATGGGGGATATTTAATTCCTGATATATCGGTTTACAAGGGTATAAAGAAGCAGGATCACGGTCAGGAACACACCGATCCTTCCCAGGTAGTCGCCGTGCTTCACGTAGAAAGTGATGTGGTCGTTCTTGTTAAGGTTGCCGCGAAGGCCGGATCGCTCCCACCATCCCAAACGTGCCAGTTCATCGCCCCGCTGGTTGATCAGTGAGCTGATGCCGGTATTGGCGCTCCGTGCAATGCTGCGCCGGGTCTCAATGGCCCGCAGCCGGGCAAAGCTGTTGTGCTGGCGGTGACCGGGGGTATTCTTCCACCACCCGTCGTTGGTCACGATAAACAGGAAATGGGCTCCGGCATTTTTCACATATTTTGTCACATACTCCCCGAATATTGATTCCCAGCAGATTACCGGTCCCACCTTTGTACCATCCTGTGGAGAAACGAAGGTCTCCCGGAATTCCTGGGTACCATTGCTGCGAAAGGCTCCACCCAGCTTCAGGGTCAGTTTTTTCAGAAAACCGAGCAAATGTGCGTAGGGCATGTATTCAACGCCCACCACCAACCGTGATTTGTGATAGATGGGGATCTCTCCGGAGGAATCAAGCTGGAAAGCACTGTTGAAACTGTCATACATGTACTCTCCACCCCTGATGGGACGGCAGGAGCTTGTGTACTCCGAAGGATCAGTGTATAATTTATAGGTAGTTGCTCCCATCACCAGTTTGGCATCGGGGTATGAGGAGAGAAAATGTTTGATGGTTATCACCTCCTTATGCTCACCGATCCCTGCTTCCCATACACCATCGTTAATAAAAGTCTCGGGTCCCACAATATAGTCGGTCTGTGGAGTCACCATGGAATCGGCCAACTGCAGGAGGTAAGAGGTCTGTACTTCCTGGGTCATTTCCCCGAATTTCAGGTAGGGGTCAATGTTGGGTTGTAATACCACAATTTCATAGGGATCCTCCTTCTCTTCATAGGTCATGTACCTGGTCATTGAAAAAAGGAACGGAACCAGAAACACTCCCAGCACCCAGATGATCCGGGTCCTGTTTGCAGCAAATGAGCGATCGGTCAGCCATCCCCTGATCAGCTTGAATATCAGCAGGTTCATCAGCAGAACCCACAGTGATCCGCCCAGTGTTCCGGTCACCTCGTACCACTGGATCAGCATCACATCATTGGCAAATCCATTTCCCAGCACAAGCCATGGAAAACTGATCCGGGCCCTCAGGTAAAGGAATTCAAACGCCATCCAGTACACCACCAGAGAGGCATATCCCAGCCGGTCGCCCAGTTTCCTGCGGGTACGGTGGAACAGCCAGAAAGTGAGGGTCATATAGGAACCGTTCACTATCACCGAAGCCACGATTCCTGTCCATGTGGACCAATACACCCAGAAGGTGGTCAGGATCACAAACAGGCCAAAGGTGAGGTAAGTGTACCAGATAACCGAGCCCCTTCTGCGGGTCCCCTTCTGTTCCTTCTTCTGTTCCCTCTTTAAACCGGCAATGTGCTCCTCAATAAAGAGCATGGGGACAAAAGCCACCATCAGCACCACTCCCGTTCCCCACTGGAAGAAAGGGATGGAGAGTAGCAGTGCCGACAACAGTGCCAGCAGGATCAAGTGAATTCGTTTCATCAGTTATGCATAGATTTCCAATGATGTGTAAAGATAGGAGAAAACCTCTTTTTTTAGCCACACACAACCGACTTTCCCTATCTTTGCAGTGCGCTTAACGTGCAATGTAATGCACAAAAACAAAACCATACCATCGAAACTTATTGAGACCGATGAGATCATCAGGGCTGCCAGGCTGAAGAGATTTGGCGGGTCCAGTGCGGCCAGGGTGTTGATGACCGTACTCCGCATCAATAAGATCAACAAGCTCTATGACGAGGTGAGTCACTACCGGGGTGTCGAGTTTATAGATGCACTCATTGAAAAACTGCAGCTGGAATACGAAGTGAGTGACGAAGAGCTGAAGAAGATCCCCCGGGAAGGACCTGTCATCACAGTTTCAAACCATCCTTTCGGCGGAATAGACGGCATGCTCCTGGTGAAGATCCTTTCCGGGGTCCGACCCGATATCAAGGTAATGTCCAATTTCATTCTGAATAAGATTGAACCGATTTCAGAATACATGCTCCCGGTCAATCCGTTCGAACGAAGAAAGGAAGCATCCTCGAGCCTGGCCGGGATCAAAATGGCACTTGGGCACCTGAATGAAGGAAAGGTGCTGGGGATCTTTCCGGCAGGAGAGGTGGCCAGTTACAACGAAGACAATTATCGCATCAGCGACCG